>Ga0080004_1111974_pt1 | contig 17403 bp, 21 predicted proteins | sample WasSprMetagenome_FD_69207 | JGI IMG/M metagenome (GOLD analysis project Ga0080004, IMG submission 69207) | Sulfidic aquatic microbial communities from Washburn Spring, Yellowstone National Park, USA - WS (SPADES assembly) (version 2) | ecosystem: Environmental > Aquatic > Thermal springs > Hot... | reverse complement strand
CGCAATTGGGGCAAAGGTTTTTGTATACGATTTTTAAATTTCCTACAAATTCTTGTTGCATCTGCAACCACGTTCGTTTTTTGAATATTTATTTGTATTCGTTTTTATTGTTTTAAATTTTAAAATCGGGAATCGGGAATTTCTTGTTTAGATTTAAATTCGAAAAATTTTTATTTTTTTCTTTTATATAAAAATGGGGTAAAATGGTTGAAATAAAAGAAGTCGGCTTAACTTTTGATGACGTTCTTTTACTTCCTAGACCATCTAACATAAGTTCTAGAAAAGAAGTAGATATAAGCTCTTTTTTAACAAAAAAGATTAAGCTTAATGTCCCGATTGTAAGCAGTCCAATGGATAGCGTAACCGAAGCAAGATTAGCTATAGCAATAGCAAAAGAGGGTGGTGTTGGTGTCATTCATCGATTCATGCCGGTTGAGGACCAGGTAAATGAAGTAATAAAGGTAAAAAGGTCTGAAGGAATAGTAATAGAAAAACCTTACACCATTTCACCAAATGCAACAATTCAAGATATGTTAAGGTTGTCAAAGATTTATAAAGTAAATAGCTTCTTGGTCGCTGATGAATCAAATCATTTGCTTGGTATCGTCACATCCCGAGATATAATTTTTGAAAATTATTCAAAAAAGATATCGGAAGTAATGACCCCTAGAGAGAAATTGATCACTGCAAAGCCAGGAATTACAATAGAAGAAGCTAAGGAAATATTAAAATCCCACAGGATAGAGAAACTACCATTAGTAGACGAAAACAATACAATAAGGGGATTAATTACCATGAAAGATATCGCAAATCTCGAAAAGTTTCCTACAGCCTCAAAGGATAAGAAGGGAAGATTAATGGTTGGTGCTGCTGTGGGGGTAAAAGAGAATTACATGGAAAGAGTAGAAAAGCTTGTGGAAGCAGAAGTAGATTTTGTAGTGATAGATGTAGCTAATGGTTATATGGAAAAAGTTAAAGAAGCTGTAAAGAAGATCAAAAAAGAGTTTGAAATTGAAGTAATCGCCGGAAACGTCGCAACAGCAGAGGGTACCGAAGCATTAGCAACCGCTGGTGCGGATGGTATAAGAGTTGGAATAGGTCCTGGAAGTGCTTGTATAACAAGATTGGTCGCTGGTGTTGGTGTGCCTCAATTAACTGCGATAATTGAATGTGCCGAAGTCGCATCTAGATATGAAGTTCCAATCATAGCGGATGGTGGAATAAGAAGATCAGGTGATGTAGTTAAAGCTCTTGCTGCTGGTGCATCTACTGTTATGATAGGAAACCTACTTGCTGGTACAGAAGAAAGCCCTGGTGCTACAATAATAAGAAAAAATAGAAAGTATAAGACCTATAGAGGAATGGCTTCTCATGGGGCGTATCTAGAGAAAATGGAAAAAGAAGGTAAGCTGGATGAAGAAGAAATTGAATCATATGTATCTGAGGGTGTTGAAGGTTTGGTTGAATATAGAGGAACTGTTGCAGAAGTAATAAATCAACTTGTTGGTGGACTAAGGTCTGGAATGAGTTACGTTGGGGCAAGAAACATAAAAGAATTACAAAAAAATGCAATTTTTATAAGAGTTACAGAGGCAGGAATTAAAGAAAGTAAAGCTCATGATTTGAAGGTAATTTGAAAATAAAACTTAAAAGAATAAAATAGGAAATAGAATTCGGTGAGAAGTTGGAAAGAAAGATAGCAGTATTGCTTATAATCGCTATTCTCTTAGCAGTATTTTATAGAAGCTTTCTTCTTCATGCTCCTCTTTTTTATGCAAGCGATGAACTTTATCATTATTCAGTTGCTAGAAATGCTGTTGAAAATGGTTTTGTAGTTCAGCAACGTTTTGTGCTTAGTGGTTATCCAAATGGAACCCTTGTCACTGAACCGAAAGGATTATATTATATTGCAATTGTTCCTTATTTTTTCTTAAGAAATTTTGTAAGCTTAATGGATGTAATGAGAATATTACCTTTGATTTTTGGAGTCATAGATGTGATTCTTATTTTTTTCATTGCAAAAAAACTATTTGATGAAAGAATTGCAATTCTAGCTTCTTTCATTTTAGCTGCAAGTGTTGCAAACATTCAAAGAACAGCCGCTTTAGTTTATAGAGGGGATGGCTTCATGCCCCTTTTCTTTTTAATTAGTTTATATTTTCTCATTTTGTTTTTTGAAAAAAAGAAACCAATTTTTTCTCTTATCTCTGGAGCGTTTTTAAGTTTTGGTTCTCTTGTTTGGAATGGTGCAACATTTGGCTATTTGACTTTTGCTCTTTCCCTAATCTTTCTTCAAATCTTCTTTTTCCTAAAGAATGAGGAAAGCAAACTCCGATTAAACTTTTGGAGTTTTATTGCACTTGTTTTTGCATTTTTGCTTTACAACTCTTATAAATTTCTAAATTTAATATATGAGCAACCATTTATGCATCATTTTCCATTGCTTTTAACTTCGATTCTGATGTTTTTTGTTATTCTTTTATTTTTAAATAGAAGAATGAAGTATGGGGAGAAAATATTTCTCCTTTTTTTCGTTTCTCTTCTTTCCTTATTAATCTTAGTCAAATTTTATTCAGAAGAAATAGAAAACATAATTACTGGTTATGGACTGGTAAAACCTACTTCCCCACTTGGTAAAACCATAGCGGAGCTTCAGCCTGTAACAATTAGGCACTTTTTAACTAATTTTGGTATTTTCTTTCCCTTCATGTTTATAGGGTTTTTTGCTTTTCTTTATTCTATTTTTAAACAACCAGAGAAATTCAATTTAGAGGCGAGTATAATAATCTTAACATTTTTCTCAACTTCTTTCTTTTTAGCTATCCAATCGCTGAGATTTGCTTCTTTGCTTTCTTATCCTTTTTCAATACTTGCAACTTTCGGTTTTGCATGGAGTTGTGAAATTATTTTAAGGATTTTTAGAATAAAAACCGAAAAGGTAAGAGGCGGAATGTTCTTCGTTTTTTCTACTTTAGCGTTGGTTGTTTATTATTTTGATGCTTACCCAATTCTTCAGGGAGGGAATATAGAATATGACCAATATTGGGATGCTGCAATGAAATGGCTCGGTGCAAACTCTCCTCCAAACTCTGGAGTTATAATATGGTGGAATGAGGGAACAATGGTTGAACTTCTTGCTCATAGAGCTGCCTATATAGATAGTGTCGGCGCTCAAAATGAAGAAAGGATAACACTCTTTTCAAAACTTATGCTTTCACCACGATTCAACTCAACACTCTTCAAAAACTTTAAGAATAATGGTGCTCCTGTTTTTCTTGTTACCTCACCAGTTTGGATGTGGCAAATAAGGAATTGGCTTACCATGACAAATACTTCTGTAGAGAATTATGGTTTTGCAACCTTTGCAAGCTTTACTCCTTATCAAAATTATTATGTCTTCACAAGTGATGATGGAAAGTGGAAAGTTTTCTTTAATATCACTGATGCTTGGTTAATGGATTTTGGAAAAAAAGAATCTTTGTCTTTTGTAGTAACCAACTTTACAAGTATTTATGAAAAAAATATTGATTCACGATATACTGCTTTACTCATTTATAATACAACTTCAAAGATGTTCACTGGTGGGTTTCTTATAACACAAAAGCTTGCAAACACAACTTACATAAAACTTCAATTTTATTGCACTCCATCAAATTGTTTCTATCCTTTCAAACAAATCTATGCGAACCCAGAAGTTAAAATTTTCTATGTTGACCCTAATGCTTTCTCGTAATCTGAAATAAAATTCAAAAAGCTATAATAATATAGAAAATTCTTTGCAGAAAAATTTATATTTAAGTTGTTTTCCTTAATTAAATCGGGGTGGGTGAAAGTGGAGTTTGAAATATGTGAAATGTGCGGTAGGGCAATAGCTATAGGAAATGAGTACTACTACAACAACAAAGTATTGTGCGAAAAATGCTTTGAAAAAGAGCTTGAAAAAAATGCTGAAGGAGTTACAATAAAATCAAGAAGGATTCTGGTTAGAATTCGTAGACTTCCGAAAGTTCAGAAATCTAGCAAGAAATCACTCCACCCCACAATTGAAGAGTTGTTAAAACTTGTGAAAGTATAGATTAGAAAAGGGTTGCTTGTTTTCTTTTATTTTGTTTATATTCTTTCAATGCGTTTTGTACTCTCTCTTCTGAAAAATCGTGCTCATCACACATAAATTTTAACAATTTCTCTTCATCTATTTCTTTCCAAAAGATTTCTTCTTTTTGAACATCTTCAACTTCTGGCTCTTTAAACAGCATATAAGCTTGTCTTACTTCTTCCTCATTCTCAAAGGTTTTTCCTTTTATTTTAAGAAAGTTAAAGAGTTCATCCAAAGAATTTATCTTTGAAACAATCTTAACCGCAGTTTTAGGACCAATGCCTTTTATCCCATCAACGTAATCATTACCTATTAAAAGTGCTATCATTATAAGTTTTTCTTGGTCTATTTTATTTTGAAGAAGTGTTTCTTCTAGTAATATTTCTTCTGGTTCTACATCAACAAAAATATTCTTTCTTGGAAGCTTTCTTTTACCTGTTATTGCTAGGTTTCTCACAAGCTTTGGCGTACCAAAAACGAGAGTATCATAATCTTGAGAGGCTGCTGCATAAGCTATTCCTTTTTTGCAAAGATATGCTGCTTGGGCTTCTCCGTCGCTTGGTGCTTGAATTATTGGAATCCCTAGGAGTTCTAAAACCTCTTTTGAGCTCTTGAGTATCTCTTCATTTATTGAAGCAGATTGTTTTGCAAAAATTCTTGCTTCTTCAAGCTCACCAGCTTCTTTTGCCTTTTCCCAAGCTTCAAAAGCCTCTTCTCTTCTTTTAGCTCTTGCTTCCAATGTTTTTAATTTTAGAAGTGGTGGCTTTCCATCAAAAACATAAACGAGTTTGATTCCATTTTGCATAAGCTTCAAATTTCTATAGAAAAGTCCTGAAAGATGGCTTGTTATTCTCCCTTTGCTGTCTCTAAGAGGTGATCCATCAGGGCCTCGAATGTTTGAAAGAAATTGAAATATAAAATTAAATGCATCTACAGCAATTACTTTTGTTGAAAGAGATTCTAGGGTTATTTGCCTTTTTGCTACAATATCTCCTAGGTCAACCCCCATATTTTCACTTCTTTTCCTTTTTTGTTGCTATATCTTCTAAGCTAAGGTTTTTCGGTGCTTCTGTTTTAATATTTTTCTCTTCAACTTTTTCAAAAAGCTTTATACCAAGTTCTTTTTCCAACTTTCTAGCAACTTCTTCGCTTGGTAAAACTTCTTGGTCTTCTATCCTCTTTAAGTAGCTTTCTTTTTCGTTTATCCTTTCAGCCAAAACTTTTAATGGTATTTTAAGCTCTTCTCTGGCTTTTCTTATTCTTTCACCATAATCCATAACTATCTCTTCCTCCTCTACTTTTGCTTCTTTTTTAGCTTTTGACTTTATTTCCGAGCTTTCTACTCCGATTACTCTTACAATTTCTTCTCCTGCTGCGCATTCCTCACAAGCAAGCACTTCTGCACCGTCTATTTTTATAATATAAGCTTTTCCTTTTATTTTTCTTCCACAAAGCTCACACTCTAACATGAAATATTTATTAATTTGAAATATTTATTATTTTGATGCAAAAAGATTTTTGGGTTACATTTGCTGCATTTTTTGCGTTGTTTGTAGTTTTTATTATTCTTCAAAAATATTTAGTTGCATTGCTTTTAATTTTGCTCGTAGGTTTTGCGTTTCGAAAACTTTTTAATTTGGATGGTTTCCTTTTCTTCTATTTGTTAAAATCAAAGTTAGGAATAAAAGAAATGGAAAAGTTTTCGAAAAAAGAAATTTTCCAGAAAATTTGTGATGTTGGATTTTTCTTGGCTTTTGGATTAAGCTCATTTATTTTAAGAAAACCGAAAAAGATTGATTTGGTTGGTTTCCTAGCTTTAAGTTTACTTTATTTCTCTCTTCCACTCTACTCCTTGGCTTTTATTAAAGTTTTTTCTTTTGGAGCTTCTCTTTCCTCGTTTTCTAATGAAAAGAATACTAATCTGTTTTATTTTACCACTCTTTTCAGCTTTTTTGCTTTTGGTGTTTTTGGATTTATGTTTATGTCTCTTATTTTGAGTAGCTTTTTAATTTTTCAAACATTTTTAGAAGGAAAACCACCAGTACCTGGAGTAATGCCGATAATTCCAGGATATAATATTCCTCTTTTCTCGGGGATTCTTGCTCTTTTTATCGTCCTAACTTTTCATGAATTTGCTCATGGAACAATAAGCATATCTAAAAAAGTAAAAGTAAAGAGTACTGGTTTGCTCGTAGCCGGAGTTCTTCCAATAGGTGCTTTTGTTGAAAACGATGAGAAGAAAATGGAAAGAATAAAAAAGGAATGGCAAAACCAAATTCTAATCGCCGGTATCGCGATGAATTTTCTTCTTTCATTGTTGTTCTTGCCTTTATTATTGTGCTTACAAAATATAAAAGTAGAAAGTTATGTTGTTGTAGCTGATCCACTAAATAGCTCATTAAAAAAAGGAGATATAATTTTAAACTTTGGAAATTTCTCCATAAACTCTTTTGAAGATTTAAAAAATGCGGAAGAATATTATTATTCAAAAAATATTACTACAATTCAGTTGGCACTCAAAAATTCTTCAACAATTTTTACAAAAACAATAACGACAAAATCTGGAAAAATTGGTGCTTTATTTTTTGAAGAGCCAAAAGATAAGCTTCTTTCATTTTTAGTTTCTTTTGTTAGCTTATCCTTTGTTTTGAATTTTTTACTTGGAGCAACAAACTTACTTCCGATTCCTGGGCTTGACGGACATAAACTTCTAAAGAATCTTCTTGGAAACTATTCAAAAATCTTAGAGTATATTACAATTTTTCTGTTTCTTCTTAATCTTTTGCCCCTTATACCTTTATAACTACAAGCTTTCTATCTTTAATAAGATCGGACATCTCTTTCATGATTTTACTTGTTTCATTATGCGAATCAGTACAGTAGATTATTGGTTCTTTTGAAGAAAACTCCTTTAATTTTTCCATTTTCTTAGTTGGGTCAACGGAGTTAACTGAAATCGCAATATTTGAAGGAACCTTACGAGAAGAGAGTATAAGTACTTCACTTCCATATTCTTCTCTAATCCTTTCTGCGAACTCACCAATTTTTTTAATTTTTTTCTTATCAGCATCTTTACTCATGTGCGGCCAAAGCCAAATGAATTTATCAATAATTTTATTAAGTTGTGGAAAGTGTTCTACGGCCTTATCTATTAAAGATAATACAACTTTTTTAGCTTTCGAATCTCCAACCCCATCAAAATCTAATATGACCTTCATAAGTTTAATAGAAAAGTTGTGTATTTAAATTTTGTTCTTAATTTTAAGTGAATAAAATAAAGTTAAGGTTAAAAAGCTCAAAATCAAAATAAAATCATGGTGGGAAAAAAGAAAGAAGAAAATGAGTTACTTCAGCTTCCAGGAATTGGGGAAGCAACCGCAGAAAAACTTATTCAAAATGGTTTTGATACGATAGAAAAAATTGCTGTTGCTTCTCCTTTTGAATTAGCAGAGATTGCTGAAATTAGCGTAGATGTTGCCAAAAGAGCAATAGAGGCTGCTAAAAAAATGAGCCCGACTTATTTTGAAACCGCTCAACAAGTATATGAAAGAAGAAAACAAATAGGAAGAATCACAACTGGCTCAAAAGCATTAGATGAATTAATAGGTGGGGGAATAGAAACACAGGCGATAACTGAAGCTTATGGAAGGTTTGGAAGCGGAAAAACTCAACTTGGATTTCAGCTTTGTGTAAACGTTCAACTTCCTGTTGATAAAGGCGGCTTAGAAGGCTCTGCTATTTTTATCGATACTGAAGCAACTTTTAGACCGGAAAGAATAGAGCAAATGGCAAAAGCAAAAGGCTTGGATCCGATGAAAGTTCTATCAAATATAAAAACACTAAGAGTTACTTCTACTTCTCAACAAATTTTGGCTGTTGAAAAGCTAGAAGAAATATTGCCAAACGAAAATATCAAGCTAATAGTTGTTGATTCTCTTACTTCTTTATTTAGAGCGGAATATATCGGAAGGGGGGCTCTGGGAGAAAGACAACAAAAATTAAATGCTCACGTACATAAGCTTCAATCCTTGGCTGATCGCTACAATCTGGCGGTTTATGTAACAAACCAAGTTATGGATAATCCTGCGATTCTTTTTGGCGACCCTACAACACCCATAGGTGGAAACGTTCTTGCGCATGCAGCAACTACAAGACTTTATATAAGAAAAGGGAAAGACAACAAAAGAATTGTTAGATTAGTTGATAGCCCAAACATGCCTGAAGGAGAATGTGTAATAAAAATAACTGAAGAAGGTATTAGCGACTAAATTGCGAAAAGTTACAGTTTACCTTATTGATTTGCTCAAGCAAGGATATCTCTTCTTCTGATAAGTTCTCAAACTTTAAATCAATTAAAATTGCTCTACATTTTATTTCGTTTGAAGCAATTTTTATTTGGTTTTCTATATCTATTTTGGTTTTAAGCAAGTTTAAATAAAAGACTAACAAAAAGGAAAGGAAGATAAAAAGAGGAATAATGTCTATAAGAGCTTTCATCTTTTCACCTGATGCCTACCTCGATACAAGCCAAGGAGCCGTTTAGAAATAAGCAAAAATTTCCAAAATTTCTTGAAGAATTTCCAAAAGCAAAAGTGTTGTTTCTAAAGCTTATACTAAGGAAACCTAGATTAAGCTGGGTTGCTATTTGTTTTATTGCTTCGTTATTAATTTCTTTTATCTCAAGTAAAGTTTTTGAAACTTCAAACTCTTTTATTGCTATTCTCAATTGTGAGAAATCAATAATGGAAATTGGTTGAAGCAAAATCGTTGCAAGAAGAATAGTAAAAAAGAGAAACAAAATTTGCTCATACATTTTATTCACCTAATTTATGTAAAGTTCAAGATTCCTAAGTAAAAATTGCATTTGGGGAAGAGAATTAATGCTCGCGGTTACTTTAAAATAAAGATCCTCTTTGCATCGCAGCTGGTTTGATGAAATATCGCAAATTGTTTGAATTGGTCTGGAGAAAAGAAGATTTTGTGAAGCGTTATTAAAAATGTTTATTGCGTTTTTTATTTCATAGTCCGAAGAAATACGCTTTCCGTTTATTGAATCACCTATAACTTTTAAATTCTGAAGGGCAGATTGGTAAAGGATTAAATTATCTTTTTGAACGAGCTTTTTTGAAGAGAAATTATCTAATATAATAGCATTTACATTTAGATTTGAGGAGATTTCTTTTATGGATGCATTTCCAACCTCTTTTCCGTTTTGTAAAACTTTTGTTTTGTTCGTATTAGGGAAGTTTATGTTGTAAAGCGTATCCTTTGTTAAAACTGAAATATTTAACGAAAAATTAAAGTTTTTTGATGTTAGGTTGTATTCGTTAGCAACGGGTAAAAGGTAAATACAGTATAAATAGTCTATTCCATACCCGCGAGTATAGCACTCCTCTGAAAAAATTGTATAGCTCCACTTTACGTTTTTATCGCATTTTGCCCAAGGTACTCCATTAACATAAACTGTGCATTGTCTTGTATAATAAGCTTTGTAAATTTGTAATGGTTTTGAAAAGTTAAAAATTGTTTGTGAATCTTGAGCAAAAAAGACGCTTGTGGAATTTGATGTTGATACTAAGCTAGAATACTCAAAAATTTTTGAACCATTAAAAAGAAAAGCTCTCAGTGAAAGGTTATAAATTCCCATTGGAAAATAAAAATCCTTCTTTATATTATAGATGCCAGAGAAAGATACGTTCTGAAATGTAATTTTTTGGTTTGCTATCTGTAGCTCTAAAATAGGAATAAAGATTTTGTTCGAAAAAAGAAGTAAGTTTGCTGTTATTCCATTTCCAAAACCATTTGAAAAATCTGCAACATCTAGTTTATAATTTTGGTTGACTTTAACTTTCTTTATCATCGTTTGGTTGTTTATTTTTATCAAAACATCATACATGCCAGGATAAATTGGTGTATAAACTATAGGAATCATCTTGCTTCCTAAAACTTCAAAGTTCGATTGGTAGCTTAAATTCAAATATTTATCGCTACTTATAGTTAAACTAACATTCACTGGCTGAGTCGAAAAAATGTAAGCATAAGCTAAACTTTTTTGAAAAGTGGAAGTGTTAGAGATTTGAAAAGAAAAATTAAAATATTTGGGGGAATTTTGTATTAAATTTACTTTTGTGAAATTTGTTCCAATTATTTTAAAACTTTCGATAGATGAGCGAGTAAGATAAAAGGAGCTGAGAATTAAAAAGCCAACTATGGAAAGCATGGCTAAAAATTCAAAAGCTGTTTGGACTTTCATCTTTTCACCTATTTAGATCAAAGAATTCTTTCGAATTTAGCTCAACAATTTGCTTTAAAGCAGCATTACCCATTTGCAAAACCTCCGATTCTTTTAATAAGTAAGAATAACAAAAAAGAAGTAAGGAAAAAATGAGAAAGGAAATCAAAATTTCAATATTCATTTTATCAACTTAAATAAGTAAATAAAAAACAATGCGATTGTTGCTTCTAGAAGGAAAAGAGAAAGGAAATCTATGAGAAGTTGATTTTTGATATTACCACCTTTCCAAAATTTATCTTTATTAAGTAGGTAGAGTTTTCTGAATTAAGAGAGAAGCTTGTATTGCAATAAGTTGGAAAAATGTAAGTTTGATTTTTGTAAAAAATATAAAGATTCGAATCTTTTGCGAAAATTTTTGTAGAGTTTAACAATTTTATTTTGAGCTCTGCTGATGAATCGCAATAAGAAGAAAGAAATTGCGAAATTTTTGAACCTATTGTTGTTATGTAATAGCTTGCATAAGCATCTGAAATGCTGTTTTTTACTTTTATAAGAATCGGCAAGGAAGCTAAGAATAAAAATGAAAAAAGTAAAAGAGAAGAAATAAACTCAAGCGTTGATTGAAATCTCATTAAACCACTGTTAAGTTCTTTAAAGCTTCTGCAATTTTTGAAGCCGCATCAACGCTTGTTATGCTTGTTTTTAGTTTTATTGCCATTGCTATTGCAGCTACAACCAATGTGCTGGCTATAGCCAGCATCACAAGGTATTCTACAGAACTTTGCAATTTTTTCATAAAACCACCTTTAGTATAAATGAGCTAAGAAGGAAAACAACAATGCTTATAATTGGAAGGAATTTCTGATTTTGAAATACTCCGTCTATCAATGAAGAAATGAAAAGGTAAAAAATCGCTATAAATTTTAAAAAAGTTTCAACGTTTGATAGCAAAGAAAATGAATGGATTACTATACTACAAAAGACTGGAAATATAAAAGAGCTTGAAATAATTGTTGTAAACTTAAGCATTCCAAGTTTTCTTTCTAATTCTATTTCCAGTTTCTTTTTCGTTGAAAGTTGTTCAGCGATTCTTAGCAATGCTTTTTGTATTCTTGATCCGGTTTCAAGAGAATGTGCTATTAGAAAGAATGCTTCTCCTTCTTCACCTTTTCTTTCTATGAGCTTTGAAAAGGCTTTTGTTGCTTCTTCACCAGAAAGGAATGAAAGATAAGCTTTTCTCAACTCTGTTGAAAAGGAATAATTTTTGGAAATTTCTTTTTCTAAACCTTCTTTCAGGTTTTCATAAGATGCTAAAGAAACCAAAAAAGTTTCAAACTCGTCTGTTCTTTTCATTTGCTCACGTAAAGAAAGATTTTAATGAAAGGAAACAAAAGTCCAAAAATTAGAAAAAGTGGAAGAAAATCTAAATGGAATCCAAGAAGCGCATCGATTTCAACAAAAATAAATAAAAGCAAGAATGGAATTATGCCTGTTAATGAAAGATTTATTGTTGAAAGTTTTGTTTGTCTGTTTATTTCTTTTTCTTCTTCTAATTCTATTTCCCTTTTTAGATTTTCATAAAATCTTTCAAGAGAATCCCTTCTTAAATAATAATAAACTCCAAGTTTCCTTAGTGTTTGGCTTTTTTCTTTTTTTGTTGCATAAATAAATGCTTCTTCGATTCCCATCGTTTTCTCTAGTTTTCTTATTTTATCAAAGAATTCTTTTGGCTCACCCTTATAGTTAAGAATGAGCTTTCTAAAAGGAAAACCAGCTTCCATCCCCGAGATGAGGTAAGAAACAAAAGAAAGAACTTCCTTTTTTATTTTTCTTTCTTTTTCTTCTTCAGATTTTCTTTTATAAATTCTAAGAAGTAACGCAAACTCAGCTAAAACAAAACAAAAAACAACAAAATATAACATTTTCTCACAAATTTGAAGCTCTTTTATAAAGTTCTTTAATTGCAAATTTTCTTCCTGTTTTGAAAATGCTTGAATAAGCCTTTATCACCTTTGAATCTATTGAAATATTTGCTGGGTCGATTTCTTTTATTCTTGAGTTGTATTCTTCTATTCTTGAAATTCTTCTTTTTTCGTTTAGGTAAACTCCTACATCAAGCAATCTGATCAAACTTTTTTCAACTTCCATTGGTTTTGAGCTTAATCTATTTAGAATCCCTCCTGGCTCATCGTTTGAATGAAGAGTTGTAATAAATGGAATCCCAAGAGCTGCTGCTGAAAAAACTTCTTTTGCTTCTTTTCCTCTTAGCTCACCAACAACAAGCCTTTGTGGTCTTAAACGAAGTGCATTTATTATTTGATCGATAAGCTCTTTTTGTTTATCCTTTCTTGATTGAAGTGAAAGAAAAGAATAATCACCATTTTTCTTTATTTCATTTATTTCTTCTTCTATGCAGACAATTTTTTCATTTTTTATAAATTTCAAAATTGCGTTCAAAAGTGTAGTTTTTCCACTTGCTGGTGGGCCAGCGATTATTATGTTGAGTTTTGCATCAAGAGCCATAGAAAGATAAGCAAGGGCTTCCCTGCTTATTCCGTTTTTTGCTAAAATTTTTGGATCTGGTGTTATTACATTAAGAACACGTATACTAAAAGCTATTCCGTTTGTTGCTAGCGGTGAAAGTTGAGCATGAATCCTAAATTTAGAAAGTTGGGAATCAACAACTGGGGAGAAGTCATTTAATTCTTTTTCATTTTCTTTAAGCAAAGAATTTACAACCGCTTTTGCTGAATCTAAGTTTCTGAAATAAATGTTTGTTTTACATCTTCCAAGTAAGGAGTGATAAACATAAATGTTCTCTTCTATAGAATTCAGTTCAATTTCTTCTATTCCATCTCTTGAAAGAAGCTCTATCGCACTTAAGCCGCATGTATCTATAGCAACAATCTCAGCAATTTTCTCGTTTTTCGTTATTTCAAAAGCCAATTTCTTTGCGGTTTCTTTGTCTGGTGAAAGATTTTGTTTTGAAATTTGCTCTATTACATAACCTTTTGCTTTCTCAGCCATTTTTTGCTCTTCTTTGTTCAAGCTATTTTTGTAGTAAAGCATATTCTCTTTTCCTTTTAAAAGGAGAAATTCTCCAATATTTTTTACAAATTCTCCTTCCGGAGGAGAAAACCGAATGTTAAGAGGTATTTCTTCCGGCTCTTCTTTTTTGCTTCTTTTAAATAAATTAATCATTATATACACTTATATATTTAAGTAAACAAAAGTTTATAAATTTTTCTGATGTAGAAAGATGAAAAATATTAGCGTTGTCCAATAATTCCAGTGAAAGCCAAAAATAAGCATAAAAATTTCTTTCGTTAATTTTAATTATCGGGCAACAACGAGATATTTAAATACTAAAAAAGAAAATAAAATATGAAAAAAGTTATTAAAGATGAAATTTGGGTCTTTAGAAAAGCTTTGTCTTATCCAAACTTCGCGATATTAAACTTTCTATCTTCCAAACCTTTTGCATCTGGAACTGAAGTTTATAGAGAGCTAACAAAAAAATTTACAAGAAAAACACTAATTGCATCGCTAGCTACTCTTTCTACACTTAAATTAATAGAACCTTATCCTGTAAGGTCAACGGCTGGTTATAGAATCGGATACAAAATCTCGGAAATTGGAAAACAGATAGTAGAATCAGCCAAAGAATTTAACAAAAAAATAGAAAAAGAAATGGAAAAGACTAAAGCTCCTTAGAAATCAAATCTATTTTTATTGAAGAAGCGAAATTTGAGATTTTTTGTTTTAGCTCGCTTAATTCGTTTGTGCTACCAACTCTTACTTTTACAATTAAATCCCAATCGCTTAATGGAACAAAAAGCTCTTCTATGCCTTCTATTTTTTTGACCTCATCTACAAAATTTTGATCCTTAAGTTTTAGGAAAATGAGAGCCGATACCCTTTTCCCTATCATCGAGTAATCAACTTTTACTTTATACCCTTTTAATACCCCCATCTTTTGTAGCTCTTTTACTCTTCTAAAAATAGTTGAAGGTGATGTATTTAAAATCTTAGCAATTTCAGAAAAATTTGGAGTAAGGTTTTGCTCAAGAAGCGAAATGAGCTTAAAATCCAGCGAATCTATCTTTCTCTTCATATTTTTATTTTTCAACGAAACAATTTAAACTTTTTCTATTTTACTTAACCAAATAGTTTTTTAAGCCTTATTTCCAAAAATAAGATTATGAATGTTGGAATAATTCCTGATGGTAATAGAAGGTGGGCAAGAAAAAAAGGTTTAGAACCTTTCTATGGGCATGAAGCAGGAATTAAAAAAGTTATAAAAGTAGTAAAATGGGCTAAAGAATTTGGAGTTAAAGAATTAACACTTTGGGGCTTTTCAACCGAAAATTTCAATAGACCAAAAGAAGAAGTGAAATACCTTTTCTCTCTTTTTGAAAGATATTTAAAAGATGAAAGGTTTATTAGAAAATTAATAGAAGAAAATATCAGAGTTAGGTTTTTTGGTGAGCTTGAAAGACTTCCAAAAAAGATAAGAGAAAGTATTTTTAAATTAGAAGAAAAAACAAAAAAGCTGAACGGGCTTATCCTAAACATTTTACTTGCTTATGGTGGACAATCTGAAATAGCTCATGCAATCCAAAGAGCAAGTATTGAAAAGAAAAGAATAAACAAAAGAAATGCAAAGAAATACTTGCTCACTTCAGAAATTTCAGACCTTGACCTTGTTATAAGAACATCTGGGGAGCAAAGATTATCTGGTTTTCTACCATGGCAAACAGCTTACGCTGAATTTTACTTTGTTAAGCATTATTGGCCAGATTTTACAAAACAAGACTTTAGAAAAGCAATAGAAAGCTTTCAAAAAAGAGAAAGGAGATTTGGAAGATAATGGAAGTTAATCTTATTGGTTTTGGTGCTATAGGTGGAGTATTTGCAAAAGAGCTTTCAGAAAAAGGAATAAGAATAAATGCCTTTGAAGAAGATGAAAAAATTGGTTATCCCGTTCATTGTTCTGGCTTAATTTCAGAATCAACACTTAAAGAAATTGGTATAAAAGGAATTGTAATTAAAAAATTCAACAAAGCTTGCTTTCATTCTTCATTTCAAAGTTTTTCAATTATTTCAAAACAAGGAATGTATTTGATAGACAGAGCAAAACTTGAGCAAAAGTTAGCAAAAGAGGCTGAAAAAAATGGAACTCAAATATTCCTTGAAAAAAGAATGCTGGCAAAAGATATAAAAAAATTAAAAGGAATTGTCGTTGGTTGTGATGGAATAAATTCAGAAACAGCAAAAGCTTTTTCTTTGCCACCAATAAAAAAGTTTGTTATTACATATAAAAAATTTTTCTATATAAGAAAAAGGGTTGAAGAGCTTCATTTGTTCTATGATGTTTCTAAGGGCTTTTTTGGATGGCTTATCCCTTATTCAAATTTTGCGGAAGTTGGTGTAGGAAGTTTTTCAAACCCAAAAGAAAGCTTTCAAAAACTCCTTAACAAAAAAATGTTGAAAGAATTGCTAAAAAAAGAAAAACAAATGCCAAACCACAAGACCTCTGCACTAATACCAATGCAACTTAGAGAAAAAACTTATTCAGATAGAGCAATCTTAATAGGTAATGCTGCTGGGCACATAAAATTTGCAACTGGTGGTGGTCTTGCTTTTGGAGTTAGAATTGCAAAACTTGCAAGCGATATTGTTTTTGAAAGTATAAAAAATGGAAAAAAGCTGGAGCTTTACGAAAAAGAATGGAAGAAAAGATATCTGCTAGATTTCAAACTTCACAATGTTTTAAGAATCGTATTAACATCACCATTAAGAGAAGTTTTGTTTTTATTTGCAAGAAGTTTAAAAACAACAGGCCTTAATCCAGATGCCCCGTGGAGGTTAAAAACTTCAAATATTAGAAAGACCATAAAATTATTGGGCCCGTAGCTCAATGGATAGAGCGCCTGGCTTCGGACCAGGAGGTTGGGGGTTCGAATCCTCTCGGGCCCGAACGCAAAAACATCTTAAATTATATGTTGGATTGGGCATGCACCCAACAAAAACAAAATCAATATATTCCATTTCCTACCAAAATTGTATATGGAAGCTTATAGAAATAGGAAACTTCTTTTAATTTCATTGGTTGCATTTATTTTATGTAGCACTACTGTCTTTGCTCAAATTCCTCGGGGTAACTATAACTATAGCTATAAAATTGAAGTAAAAAACTTAACTTACTGTTCTCGAGAGCAAATGGAGAATTATGCAAATAATTATTTAATTTCTATTGTAGGACAAGAATGGTTTTCAAAATATTATAAATTTAATGGGGTGTTTTTTTTATAAACCTGATTTAAGCATGATACAAGATCCTAAAATGACTTCAAATTCCTATCTGGTAGAAGCACATTATAGTTTTATTTACCCAAACTTTAGTGAGGTAGCAGTGTCACTTGTATTTAAACTCTATAATGATAGCACTTCTGATTGCCAGAATATGCCTCTTAGTTACGGATTTGGAATCGTTAAACCATTTACAATTTCTATAACTCCCGATAAAGCAGTTAGTATTTTTCACTCCTATGGCTATAATGTAAATTCTGTTTCAAGGTGTTGGGATGCATATACCGAAGGTACCAATATTACTTATTTCAAACCAGCATATTGTGCTCCTATTGAGTATACAACTAATTGTGGTCCTATAATAGCCTGGCCTATTAAAATAAACGCTACGTGTATCTCGAAGTATGGCTTTGTAGATGTAGAAAATGGTACTTTTTATACAGAACCTGTGGCAATACCTTTATCATCAAAAAACCAAAATGTTAACCCCTTACTTTCTCTTATAGTCGGTGGTTTAGTTGCTGCTATTTTGGTAATAATTATTTTTATTGCAGTAATGAAAAAGAAACATTTCAAAAGAGGTCTATAATAAATTTTGACTACTCGAGTTAGTGTTGGGTCGGGTCAGGGTCAGTAAAAGTTTATAAGCTTGAATTACCAAATTTATTGTTAGGAGTTGGTGATGCAAAGTCATATATTTAAATCTACGATTGGAATACTTGGGGGAATGGGCCCAGAAACTACTGCTGACTTCTTTACG
>Ga0080004_1157477_pt1 | contig 17406 bp, 18 predicted proteins | sample WasSprMetagenome_FD_69207 | JGI IMG/M metagenome (GOLD analysis project Ga0080004, IMG submission 69207) | Sulfidic aquatic microbial communities from Washburn Spring, Yellowstone National Park, USA - WS (SPADES assembly) (version 2) | ecosystem: Environmental > Aquatic > Thermal springs > Hot... | reverse complement strand
GGCATTTCACAACCGTTGAGATGGTTAAACGCGACGGAGAGTGGTATGCTCATTTCGTTCTAAAGAAGGCTGTTGAAGTTCCCGATGAACCCGAGACCGTTATAGCGATAGACAGAGGCGAGCACAACCTAGCCGTTGCAGTTGCATTATCGAAGAATGACCCTTGCAAACCCATGAAGGGGCAGTTCTGGAGAGGCGAGGAGATCAAGAAGATAAGAGGGCTGTACAACCACATCAGGAGAAGGCTTCAGGAGAAGAAGCTCCTCAAGAAGGTCAAGGAGCTTAAAGGTAAAGAGAGGGACAAGGTAAATCAGGAACTGCACATAATAGCCAACCAGATAGTAGAATACGCTAAACAGTTTCCAAAGCCGATAATAGTAATGGAGGATTTGAACGGGATAAGGAGCAATTTCAAGAAGTCTAAGAGGCTCAACAGAAGGTTCCACTCGCTACCCTTCAGAAAGCTTCAAACAATCATCGAATACAAGGCTCTTCTCGAAGGAATAGAAGTCAAATATTTAACGAAGAAAGAGACAAGGAACACCTCTAAAACATGCCATAGGTGTGGGCATGTTGCCCAAGTTAAAGGGAGAGTGTTTAAATGTCCAAAGTGTGGAATGGAATACGATAGGGATTTAAACGCATGTATAAATATAGCCCATAGGGTAATGAGCTCTATGGGATGGGGGAGCTGTGAGCCTCCCAAACCAGCAAATGAGGAGATAGGCGTAAAGCCTACTCTAAACGCTGGAAGCTCCCGACTTTAGTCGTGGAGTAGCTCACCATCTCAAACTTCTGTACTTGTAGATTATGGAACACGTACCCTCAAGGCTGACCATGCAGGGCCCGATTGGGTGGTTGGGGGTGCACTCCTTGCCGAACAACGGACAATCCTCTGGCTTAATCACCCCCTTCAGAACTTCACCGCACCCGCACCCCTCCGGCATGTAGTCAGCTGGGGGCACCTCAAGCCCGAACTTCTTGGATGCGTCGAACTCCTCAAAGTGCCCCCTGAGCTTAAGCCCTGATGCTTCTATCCTGCCTATTCCCCTCCACCAAGAGTCTGCTACCTCAAATACGTCGCCTATGGCTTTCAGGGCTATGACGTTCCCCTCTTCCCTCACAGCCCTCGTGTACTCGTTTTCAACCCCCCACCCTCCCTCCTTGACCTGCCTCACAATGCTCAATATGCCCAACAAAACGTCCAGCGGCTCGAACCCCGCCACCACCATCGGCTTCCTGTATCTCTCTGCCAGCCCCCTGTAGGGCTTAACGCCAATAATCGTAGAGACGTGCCCTGGGCAGATGAACCCGTCCAAGCTCAGCCCAGATTTTAGGAGAAACTCCATCGCCGGCGGTATCAATTTGTGCGTGCTGAATATGCTGAAGTTCTCAGGCGGTCCCTTCAGTATCTCCACTGCTGCCATCGGCGCTGTAGTCTCAAACCCTATAGAGAAGTGAACGACCTCCTTCTTCCTCTCCTGCCTCGCTATCCTGACCGCCTCCTCTATGCCGTACACAAGCCTCACATCTCCGCCTCTTGCCTTCGCCTCAGATAGGGAGGTCCTAGTTCCGGGGACCCTTATCACATCACCAAAAGTCGTGACTGCTACCCCATCCTTCGTAGATAGTTCTGCGATCATGTCGATCTCGCTCCCGGGAGTCACGCAGACCGGGCATCCAGGGCCAGCGACAACCTCAACGTTGCTCGGCAAAAGGTCCCTTATCCCATAGTGCGTGATCGTCCACTCATGGGTCCCGCAGACATGCATAATCCTGACAGTTATCCCCTTGGACTCCTCCTCGATCTTCTGGGTCACCTTCTCCACAAGTTTCCTGTCCCTAAACTTTGAGAACAACAGCCAATTACCCCTCAGCCAGAACCTCTTTCCACGCCTTCAATATCTCTTCGGCCTCGTCCTCTCTTATCTTGGCTATGGCGTATCCGGTGTGTACGAGTACATAATCCCCAACATTAACCCCTGCATCTGCGACCAGCGCGAGCGAGGCCTCCCTCTTCACCCCGCCTATCTCTATCTCAGCCCTATCTCCCTCAATCCTCACCACCTTAGCGGGTATAGCCAGGCACAAAACAGACACCTTAAAAAGCAAAAACCATTATCTCTAAGTAAAACTTTGTGGTGGTCGCCATGTCGAAAACAATTACCATCCTCGCCCTTTCAGACATACATGGCAAGGAATCCTCTCTGAGATCGATCCTAGAGTCCTCTCTCAACTCTTACAGAATAGACGCCATCTCTATCTCCGGAGATATAACCCACTTCGGGTCGTCAGAAGATCTCAAAAAAATCCTCGGGATAGTAAGCGAGGCTGGAAGACCATTCTTCTACGTACTGGGAAACTGCGACCCTCCCGAGTATAAAACTGGCATCAATTCCTTGGGCGTATGCCTCGAGGCAAATTGCCACAAAATTGGGGAGGTCGCCTTCGTCGGCTCGGGGGGATCAACGCCTACGCCTTTCGAGACCCCCTTCGAGGTGGAGGAGGATACACTCGTCCGGAACATAAGTGGCGCCTACTCAAAGTGCGGGGGCTCGGCAACCTTCTTGGTCACCCATAACCCTCCCCTCGGGGCTGTGGTGGACCTGACAAGGGGTGGGGCGCATGTTGGCAGCAAGGCACTTCGCGACCTTATCCTGAAACTTTCCCCCAAGGCGTTGCAATGCGGTCACATACACGAGGCGCGCGGCAAGGAGACCATCGATAAAACACTCGTCTTCAACCCAGGTCCCGCAATGAGGGGGAACTACGCGATAGTGACGCTGAGCGGTGAGAATGTTGATGTCCAGCTCTGGACAGTGTAGCTCTTTCTACAAGGGCGCAATCCGCTACATCGAGGCAATGTGCAAGGCAGCCTTCGACGATGTAGGCTCCCACGGGTGGGAACACGTAGAGAGGGTTCGTGCACTGTGTAAGAAGATAGGAGAAAAGGAGGGGGCTGACCTGCTTGTGCTGGACCTAGCTGCCCTCTTCCACGACGTAATCCGCGTAAGCGAGGATCATGCCATGCAAAGCGCAGAGTTTGCACGCTCCGTTCTCTCGACTATGGGATTTGGCGATAACATCTGCAGCGCGGTCCACGAAGCCATCGCAAGCCACAGCTACACCAGTGGAAGGGTTCCCAAGTCGCTAGAGGCAAAGGTGCTGTCAGACGCCGACAAACTCGACGCGATGGGCGCCACTGGCATATACCGTACCATCCAGTACAACACAGAGCGGGCTCTGCCCCCTGCCAGAATCTTGGAGCACGTCAGGAAGAAGCTCCTGAACCTGCCGTCCCTCCTCCACACCAATTCTGCAAAGGAGATTGCAAAAAGGAGGATCGCAATAATGGAGCACTATGTTCAATGCTTTGAGGAGGAGCTCTTGGAAACAAGCATCTCAAGGTAAGACTCCGTTGTGAGCCTATTTTTATCTATACCGAGCATCTCCGAGACCCTCAACAATCTATCCTTCAACCTTTCCGCCTCCTCCGGCGAGTCCTCCTTCATTAAAACCTCCATCTCCACAAACCTCCCCAGCCCTTCGACATCGTCGAGCGAGACCAGCACCCCCTCCACTAGGAACTCCCTCCTCCTCTTCCTTATCACAAAGGCCTTCTCAAAGCCAAGCCTCTCGAGCAGGCTCACAGCCCCCTCAGGATCCTCCAAGCTCACCTCTATCTCCTCCCTCATCTTCGCCCCAGCCCCAACCCTCCTACCCTTGAAAGTCAAGGTGTAGTTCTCCCCCTCCCTCCGGAGCCTCAGGGCCTCGTCCCTCTCCGCGAAGTCCCTACAAGGGTGCCTGAAATAGACGTCCTCTTGGAAGACCTCCCTGAGGCGCTTACCCCCTGCCTTCTCTATCCTCTCACTCAGGTCCTCCTCAACCTCAGCCTTAACCTCAACCTCTCTTCCCAAATAACCCCACCCAGAAATCATTCCCTCTGGCTACAAAATGAACCTTCCTCTTTCTCCGAAGGAAAAGGTTTTAAAGAGGCGCATGTTGTTACTCTTCCGACTGGTTGGTGCATCATAAATGGCAATCAAAAATGGAGATTTCGTGCTCTTAGACTACGTCCTGAAGATCAAGGACACAGAGGAGGTTTTTGACACAACCTTGGAGGAGGAGGCAAAGTCTGCCAACGTTTACAACCCTGAAAATGTGTACGAGCCGCGCCTCATTGTAGTGGGTCAGGGCTGGATAATCAAGGGGCTGGAAGAGAACCTTATCGGACTCGAGGAAGGTCAAGAAAAGACATTCGAGATACCCCCCGAGAAGGCATTCGGCGAGAGAGACCCTTCAAAGGTCAGAATAATCCCTGCGAGAGAGCTGACTCGTCAGGGCATAACGCCGAAGCCAGGCGGTCGGATAGAGATGGGGGGCGCGATCGCGACGGTCAGAAGTGTGGGCAGTGGGAGGGTCACGCTCGATTACAACCATCCGCTCTCCGGCAGAATGATACTGGCAAAGGTGGCTGTCAGAAAGATCTTGACCGATCCTCTTGAGAAGATCAGGGAACTCGTCCACAGAAGGATCCGCGGGATTCCAAAAGAGAAGTTCATAATCTCCAAGATCGGGAGCATAGTAACTATTGAGATGCCTGAGGAGTCTTTCACTTTGGAGGACATACAGTTCGGTAAGAAGGGGATTGCGAGGGATCTCGGAAAACACTTTGAAGACATAACATCAGTCCAGTTCATCGAGACGCACAAGATAAGGCCAGCTGAGAAGGCAAAGCCGGAGAAAGCCGCTACAGAGAAGGCACCTCAAGCCGAAGCTGAAACCGGACAGAAAACAGGAGCAGGCGCTGAACCGAAGGCTGAGGCAGAACAAAAAGTAAAGACCCAATAACTCCTGGCATTCTATAATCCGCCAGCTTAGCCATCATTCCACAGTGATGACATGGACTTTCCTAAGGTTCTTTCCGCACAAAGCGAGCTCTGAAACGTCCTCCATTATTTTTGTTATCTTGACTTTCGTACCTTTTTTGATCCCTTCTGGCATACAATAACCTTTAAGTGTGCACCCCTTCTCCCTGCAATCCTCATAGACGAAGGATATTATCGCCCCCTCTACCGCAAACTGGGCCTTCACAAGCACCTCCATAGGCGCCTCGGCCACTTTAGCCACCACGACCTTCCCTTCGTACAGTTCGCAGTAGTGCCACTTGTCTCTCACCTCTATAACCTCGTACACACGCCCCGGCACGAGCCTTCCCATGCAAGCGCTGAAGAGTCTGCATCGCTTACATACTTCGGGCGGGGTCGAGGCTACAAATCTGAACCCCTTGGATGCCTGCCCCTCCCCGACCATGGTGACTATCTCTTTCAACCTTTCCCCCTCGACTCTTTAGATAAGCCAAGATTGCACTCGATTCTCTTATTACCATCTCACCGTCCATACTATTTTCTCTTGCTATCTCCCCTACATCTTTCTATTTTTAATTGATTTCCTTATCTCTTCTCTGCCTCTTCCTGCCATGCACCATTCCGAGGTTTCTGCTCCTGACTTTTTTGGACTGGTTGTGGGGATCCTCGTTAGACCCGATATTTGTGCTGGCGTCAAAAATGCAGAATTAGTTGGGGCTAGACAAAATCTGCCTCCCTAAAATCTGATCTTTGAGCTGGAAGGGGCGGCACAGAAAGGGAGGAAAATCTGGACGAACCACTTTTACCAACTAGCGGAAAGCCCAAACCCTTCAAGGGTGGGATGATGTCAGGGTTGGGAGCAGCCAAACACTATTCTATGACTCCAGTTATCTTTGCGACCTCAACTGCCGCCTCCCTGGTGATCCCCTTCTCTCCTAGGATGGTGTACCTCTCTGGTCTAATGGTATGTGCCAAGCTCAGGGCCTCAATTATGTCCTCGTCCCGTACTCCCAATTCCTTAGCTGTAGTCGGGGCTCCTACCTTCAATAGCACATCCCTTATGTTCTTCCAGTCACCACCATGTAGATACATCATCATTATGGTCCCAAGTCCGCACCGCTCTCCGTGGAATGAACTGTCTCCTGCTATTCTCTCCAGGGCATGTGCGAACAGGTGTTCAGATCCGCTGCACGGTCTGCTGCTCCCTGCTATACACATGGCGTACCCGCAGCTTATCAGCGCCTCTATGAGCGTCCTCAAGCCCACATCAAGCCCCCTCGCTATCAGATCAACGTTCTCCGCAACGAGCTCCGCCGACATCAGAGCCAAAGATGCTGCGTACTCGCCATAGTACTCCCCCTTGAGCCTATGAGCGAGCCCCCAATCCCTCACCGCAGTGAACTTTGCAATGATGTCCCCCACCCCGCTCACAACGTGCCTCTTCGGAGACCTTGCAATTACCTCCATGTCTGCGAGCAGCGCAATTGGCGGATGAGCCATGACTGACAAAGACCCCTTCTCAGACTTCAAGGATGCCACCGGGGAGGATATCCCGTCATGTGCCGCGGATGTGGGGACGCTTATAAATGGTATGCCTTTGTTGAAGGATGCAAGCTTCGCCACATCGATCGTCTTGCCGCCGCCCACACTCACGACCATTCCGACCTTGGTCTCCTCAATCAAGGAACAAACCGCCTCCACCTCAATTTGGGTAGCGTCCTTGACACTTAGGGTGTGCACCATGCGCGAAGAGCCCTCAATGCTCTCCATCACAACCTTCGCGGGCTCCCTTGTGAAGGTCTCCCCACAAATCAACAAAACATCTCCCCTGTAGTTGAGGCCGTTTAGCACGTCCCTCACTTTGGTCAAAACATTGGGCCCAACTATCACAAACCTGGGCAAGTTTATTGCATGAATGTGCAAACCACCATCACCATCTCGAGAAATCACTTAACTCTCTACGTCACCCTTAAATATATGGATATTTGTCATTAAACTTGACCGCGCTCATTCTCCGTAATCTCGGAGGCAATCATATTGTCACCACAGGATATTGAAGCCAAATTCGCTCTCTATGAGCGGCTAAAGAAAGGCACGACTACAGTGGGAGTAGTCTGCAGGGACGGGGTAGTGTTGGCAACAGACCGGCGCGTCACCTCGGGACTCTACGTGGCCCACAAACGGGGCAGGAAGCTCTTCATACTAGACGATAACAAGGCTGCGACGATTGCAGGGCTTGTCGCAGACGCGCAGATGATCATGGACTATCTCCGCTCGCACATCAACATGTTAAAGCTCGGGAATAGGGGACCTGTATCGACAAAGTCGGTGGCGACTCTGGCATCAAACATCCTCTTCAGCTCGCGGTACTTCCCCTACATAGTTCAGTTCATAGTGGCTGGCTTTGACGAGAGTGGACCTAAGATCTACGTCTTGGACTGGTTCGGAACTTTGACCGAGGAGAAGTTTGTATCCACAGGCTCGGGCTCCCCGTACGCGGTGGGGGTATTGGAAGCCACCCTCAAGAGGAATCCCTCTGTGTCAGAAGCCCTACCAGTCATAGCCAAGGCGGTTAAGTCTGCCATAGAGAGGGACCCCGGGAGCGGAGAGGGTATAGACGTGATGATCCTCACTAAGGAAGGGATTAAGGAGCTCACCGATGAGGAGATCTCCAGGCTCCTGCAGCAGTGATGACGATAGGGATCTCCATGACGTAATGTTTAGCACTAAGATTCACGCTGAAAGTAAAAATCCTCTTGCCCGACAAAAGGTGCCCTAAATGGCAAACCAAGGTACTTTCGACACATTTGCAGAGATCAAGAAGGTCGTCCTACGTGAGATACCTGCCGACGCGAGGCTCACCAAGGTGGAGTTTGAGGGTCCTAACATCGTTGTCTACGTCCAGAATCCGAACCTGCTTATCGAGAACAGCGAACCGGTCAAGAGGATAGTCCACGAGATAAAGAAGCGTATCATCATCAGGGCAGACCCCAGCGCAAGGAAGACCCAGGAGGAAGCCAAGAAGATCATAGAGGAGATAATCCCGAAAGAGGCCGAGATAACCGAGATGAACTTTGACGAGGGGACAGGCGAGGTCACCATACTCGCAAAGAAACCTGGGCTAGTCATAGGCAAGGGCGGCTCTACCCTAAGGGATATTGCCTACCACACTGGCTGGAGGGCTACCATAGTCCGTTCCCCTCCTCTAAAGTCCAGAATAGTGGAGCAGACGCTTTACTACATGAGCAAGGAGAACGAGTACCGACTTCAGTTCTTAAGGAAAGTTGGCAGGAGGATACATCGCCCCCCGCTCTACAAGAGCGAATGGGTCACAATAACCGCCCTGGGCGGTTTCAGAGAGGTCGGGAGGCAGGCCATCCTAGTCCAGACCCTGGACAGCAAGGTCCTCATAGACTGTGGAGTTAAGCCTGGCGCACAAAGCCCCCTCGAGGAGTTCCCCAGGCTTGATGAGATGGACCTCCAGGATCTAGATGCCGTGATAGTCACCCATGCGCATCTTGACCATTGCGGGCTAGTTCCGCTACTCTTTAAATATGGCTACAACGGCCCCGTTTACTGCACAAAACCGACAAAGAGCCTTATGATCCTTCTCCAGCTCGATTACCTGGACGTCGCCGTCAAGGAGGGGCGCCCTCCTCCCTACGGTCTCAAAGAAGTCAAGAAGGAGCTCCTTAACACCATAGCCCTGGACTACGGCGAAGTCACCGACATATCCCCAGACATCCGCCTCACGCTCCACAACGCAGGCCACATACTTGGGTCTGCCATGGTGCACCTCCACATCGGCGAGGGCTTTCACAACATAGTCTACACCGGAGACTTCAAATACGCGAGGACGCGCCTGCTAGAGCCTGCCACTTCTTCCTTCCCCAGGGCTGAGACCCTAATTATGGAGAGCACTTACGGGGCTCCGAACGATGTGGTTCCATCAAGGGAAGAGACGGAGCGCCTATTTTTGGAGCACATCAAATCAACCATCCAGCGGGGCGGGAAAGTCCTGATACCCATACTTGCAGTGGGCAGGGCACAGGAGATCATGCTCGTTCTGGACGAAGCCATAAAGTTGGGAACGATACCGCAGGTCCCTGTCTACATCGAGGGAATGCTACAAGAGGTCACAGCCATCCACACGGCATACCCGGAGGACCTGGCGCGGGATCTGAAGAACAGGATATTCCACAAGGGCGAGAACCCGTTCCTCTCAGAGCACTTTGTAAGTGTGGACGACAAGAGCGCCAGACCAGACATAGCCGAGGGCAGCCCCTGCATAATAATGGCAACATCGGGCATGCTGACAGGCGGTCCTGCATTGGAATACTTCAGGCTCCTGGCGCCGGACCCTAAGAACACAATGATTTTTGTAAACTACCAGATCGAGGGCACACTCGGGCGCTCGATACTGCGGGGGGTCAGGGAGGTCCCGCTCACAGATCCCACCGGGAAGCTGAATGTCGTCGAGGTAAAAATGAATGTGGTATCCATGGACGGGTTTTCGGGTCACAGCGACAGGAAGCAGCTCCTGAGGTTCGTAAATAACCTGTCTCCTAGACCGAAGCAAATACTGGTCGCGCACGGAGAAGAGTCCAAATGCATTAGCCTTTCTGAGTCCGTCAGGCGTTTCTTCCGTGTCGAGGCGACTGCACCTAGCGTCGGTGAAAGGATAAGGGCGAAATAAAGTAGGACAAATAGTGGCAGGTTATATCAGTGAAGTAACCTAAATTAAATTAAAATAAAAATAAAGCATAACTAATCTTGAAAGAGTGACATAGTACAACCTTTAATATAAATAAAAAATAAAACAAAAATATAAATAGAAATATAAAAATAGAAAATTAAAAACAAAAACGAAATCTTCGATGTTCTTGCTGACATGCCAAGATTTTATAATTTTTTGGTGGTGCTCCGGCCGGGATTTGAACCCGGGTCACTGGCTCTCTTTGTAGAGCCTCGAAAGGCCAGTATACTTGACCGGACTATACGACCGGAGCACTCGCCTTAAATTGGGAGAAATGCCTTTTTAATTTTTTTGAATTTTATAGCCAAAAGAATGCACCAGCCTGTTGCGCAAAGGAATAAAAAACTTAATAGAGCCCATTAAGTATCTTTTGTTGAAAACGCGGGGGTCGCCAAGTCTGGTCAAAGGCGCAAGGCTTAGGACCTTGTGGCGAAGGCCTTCGAGGGTTCAAATCCCTCCCCCCGCACCTGTAGGGTGCTCTGGTGTAAGTTTTTACCCTGCCTCGGGTCTCTCTCCTTTTACGTCATAAAAATATGGTCCTCTTCAAATATTCCATTTATTTTAGTATTTACACACGTAAAAAATATTATCTCTATACAGTACACTAAAAATAGAAAAAAAGTTAGAATTTCTATTATTGACTAAAAATTCACTTTTTCTTTTTCTCTTTCTTTGGTTTTTCCTCCGGTTTCTGCTGCGGCTGAGCAGACAAGGAGGTATCGCCTCTTGGGGTCTTTAACCCCAATCTTTTTGATTGTTTTTTGAAATATATAGTTTGCGTCTTTAACTCATGAACCATCGGGCAGGATCCTTGCATTTTGAGCGGAAGATCCAATCCTTTGTAAGGTGAATGCTCATGCGATCGGAAAACTGAATGTCTCCTCAGTCTAGTGGATTGAGTGTCCCCAAATGTGCTAATCGACCAATTGGGCAACTTACCTCAAAGCTCGACAAGAAAGCCTACGGTTTTAACCGTGGGATGAATTGCCACTAGATTTATTTTTCTTATGCTTATTAGTACTTTCTGGTGTAGTCCGGATGTCCAAAAGCTCGAATAAGGCTCCGGACTGAACTGGGTGGGAGGGGTTCGAGCAGAGATACAACCATTAAATATAGGCTACCTCCATAAAGGTAGCATTAACTGGGTGGTGGCTTTTAAACACCCTTTGCTTCTGAGGTGGGACGGGCTGAGGTGGGAGCCTAGAAGGGCTATGAAAACTGATCAATGATCACCCCAGAAGCAAGAATCTCCCGGCTTCAGCCGTGGAGAGTGTCAAAGTGGTCAATAGCCCACTTCCACCCAATTTTCATATCGGGCGCCACCAATAACAGATTAATATCCCCTCCTCCATATCATTGGAGGGAGGATCCTATGGAGATAAAAGCCCTGGAGGAGTCGGTTAAGGAAATTCTGGAGGGTTACAACAAAAGACCCAAGGGTTGGCAATTCGTATCCGATCCTCTAGGCAATATCCTCGCACTCGGGCCAGAGGCGGGGTACAGGATAAAGCTGATGATGATCAACCCAAACGAGAGTCTTGGAGTTGGTGTAAAGATCCAGGATGTCGAACCACTAAGGAAGACAATTGGCGCGAGGTTCGACTCTGGCTTCAGACCTCTCGATCATGATCTTTCGAGAGCCCTTATCTCCGCAATCTCCGAAAAAAGGGTTACTGACTGGGCAGTTTTAGAAAAGATCCTTAGGATAGACCCAGTTCCTACGTATGAGCTTGATAAGAAAGATCTTGGGGCGATACTTGGGGGCCCATTTCTAGCCCACCCAGACCTGAGGTCGATATCAAAATCCCAGCTAGAGCTTGATGCAAAGCTCTCGGCGGAGCTCGACAAGCTCTTCAGGAGCAGATACCCGCTTAGGGCTGGAATCTACAGGTGAATGCAATTGAGTGGCAGGGAACAAGAGGTCTTTGGCAGCACTCAAAAGGAGAAGGCAGATAAAAAAGCAAAGATAAGGCTATACAAGAGCTCGTCCTGCACCCGCTGCCCTATAGCCAAATTCATTCTTCAAAGGGTCCTGTCCAGCAAGGGACTATCCTACAGCGAGCTTGTCGAGGAGAAGGACGTTGACAAGGACCGGGACGCCATGGCTGAGCTCCTCATGTACAACGCCATAAACACGCCGCTCGTTTTGATAGGGGAAAAGATCCTGAGGGAGGAGGAAGCACTGAAGGAGAAACTTGTGAGAGAAGCCATCGAGGAATGGATCTCAAGTTGACCAGTGAGTCGTATGAAGTGCAAAGATTGTGAGAAATGGTACGGAGCCGAGGATGACGACTATGGTCCATGCAGTCTGAAACACGCAAGGGGCGACAAAAAGTTCATCACGCACGGCCTCCACGAATGCGATGAGGTTGGGAATTTTGAAGATAAGGATGGCAAATCGAGAAGATTATGATCGCCTCATAAGCCTCTCGCAAGAAGAGGGCTGGAACTACGAACTCAAAGACTTCCTGATCATGGAGCGCTCGGGTTGCTCAAAGACCCTCGTTGCAGAGCGAGAGGGTATAATCGGCATGATCACTCTGTTCGACTACGGCGAGATTGGGTGGATCTCAAACCTATTGGTTGAAAAGCGCTGGCGAAAGATCGGCGTAGGGCGTTCTCTGCTGATGGAGGGGATCCGAATGCTTGGCAGGAAAAAGACTATTGCCCTGTTCTCCACCCAAGAGTCTTTGCCCTTCTACCTGAAGAACGGTTTTGCAAAAGATAGGGATCTCTACTTTGTAAAATTTCTCGGGGGGCTCGAAGGCTCGGTGAAAAAAGGCGGGTGGAGCGAATCCATAGAGAGAATGGACAGGCTGTGCTTCGGATACAGGAGAGGGCCCCTCCTCAGGCTCCTTGCAGAATCTGGCTCAGTCGTGTATCCAAAGGAGGGGGAGGGGTTTGCCATCATCCGACCTGGCACGATGGAGAGTTCCGTGGGGCCTGTCATTTGTGATGATAGCGGCTTCCTTTACGGTGCAATGAGTTTGCTCGGGGTCGGCTCGACCGCAGTCACCCCTTACCCAGACCCGAGATTTGCCGAAATAATATTTAAGGCGACTCTTATGTATCTTGGTGATAGGCCCCAGATTGACTACAGTAAGGTGCAGGCCTTCGCAGGCTTAGAGTATGGGTGATCTGATGAAGATATTCAACACCAGGACAGGTTCAAAGGAAGACTTCATTCCCCAAGATCCATTCGAGGTAAAAGCCTACGTTTGCGGCCCAACTGTTTACGACCTCTGCCATGTAGGTCATGCCCGCACTTACATAAACTTTGACGTCCTGAAGAGATACCTGATCTCACTCGGATACAGAGTCACACACGTCCAGAACTTCACTGACATAGATGAGAAGATCGACCAAAGAGCAAAGAAGGAGGGTCTTTCGCCCCATGAGGTGGCAGAACGCTTCATAAGGGAGTACTTCTTTGACATGGACTCCCTGAATGTGATGCGCGCCACGAAATACACAAGGGCATCGGAGTACGTCCCCAAGATCATAAAAATAACCGAGCGACTCTTGGAGCTTGGCTACGCGTACAGGTCTGGCAACACCATTTACTTCGACGTAGAGGCGGCGGGCGGATTCGGCGAGCTGGTGAAGGATCTGAAGGAAACAATAGTGGGTGAAATAAGGGTCCAGGGGAAGAGAGGACCATTCGATTTTGTTCTGTGGAGGGTTACAGGCGAAGGTTTTGATAGCCCTTTTGGTAGAGGCGTTCCTGGCTGGCACACCGAGTGTGTTGCAATGTCCATGGATACATTGGGAGAGACGCTGGACATCCACTGGGGTGGCAAGGACCTCATATACCCCCACCACGAGTGCGAGTCCCTGATCGCGAAAGCCCTCACAGGCAAGAGGTTCGTGAGGTACTGGGTCCACAATGACTTTGTCCTTATAGAGGGAGAGAAGATGTCAAAGTCCTCGGGAGGTAAGGCATACATTCGCGACATTCTGAAAAAATACCCTGCCGAAGTGCTGAGAACATGGATCCTCCGCTCCAACTACCGGACAAAGATAGAGTACTCGGAGGAGTCGCTTGAGGGGGCTCGGGTCCTTTACGAGAAGATGCGCAAGGCCGCAGCCAAATCAAGGGGTAAAGAAGAGGTGGGGCAGTGTGCCAAGGATTTTGCCGCGACATTCATGTCTGCCTTGGATGATGACCTAGAGACTGGCGAGGCTCTCTCGGCTGTGGAGGAACTCTCCGACCTAATCTTGGAAAGGGAAGTCGAAGGTGCCAGGCGAATTTTCTCCCTGGTTGAGACCATACTTGGTATAAAGCTCCACGCCCCTCCGTGAAAATGGATAATTTGTGAGAACGGGCCACGGTGCGGCGCTGAACATAATATGTGACATTGTAGAAGTCTGTGCTCGAGTGATTTGACCTTAGGCTGCAAAATTAACCGTCCTTTTTAATAAATATATCATAAATTATATTTTAATTATAAATTTTATTTATTATTAAAATTAAATTCAGTTATTTTTAATTGACCCTATAGAACTGACCTCAGCCTCCTTGTCAGCCAATCCTTATCCAGGGCGGTGAGCAATGGTGCCAGCCTCGGACCTCTCTCTGCCCCCAGCAGTATCAAATAAACCAAGCTGAATGCCTTGCCAACCTCAAGACCTAAAGACCTGGCAGAGTTGAAGATCTCGTTCTGAAGCTCCGCCTCGGGCAAATCTTGCTCTATCAGGGATATCAACCTCTCAATGAAAGAACGCTCCATGTCATTGCAAGGTCTATATGCTGGGAGATCCATCGATATTCTGAATTTCAGGGTTGGGGGGGCATAGGACTCCACCCAGTTCTTTGCCATTTTCAGACGGTCCTCTGCGTCAGTCCTCTCCCTCTCAGAAGGCTCCGCTCCACCGGCAAGCCTCCTCAAATACTCCATGGATTTCTTTAACACCTTCTCCCAGCCAAAAAGTGGCTCAAGCTGGACAATGATCGCGCAGAACCTGTATGGGAGGCGTGCTGGCACTCCCTCAGGCAAACGACCTACAACACACAACTCGTAAAGATCTTTATAATACTGCGGGTCTTCGCCTGCTGGTGGGGTCTCGGCGCCGAAGTAAATGCGCTCCAACCTGTCGAACCCATCAACGATGTCGGGGATCCTCTCTGGCAGGAAGGCTATGTGCCGCATTGGATCTGCGTTAAGTATCATGTACCTCATACACTCAGGGGGCGCTATCCTGAGCCATTCATGCGGGGTAAATGTTATACCCTTATGAGTCTTCATCGCATGCTCGCCCAGCGTGAGCCACTCATAAGGTACCTTAAGTGGGCCTCTGTAACCGAATATCCTCCAACAGACCTCTAAACCCATGTCATATGCCCCGTCTTTAACGCAGTGGTCTTTTCCGGCGGGCTCGCAAGATACTTTGAATATGGCCCACTTGGCTGCCCAATCAACCCTCCAGCTCAACTTTAAATCCAATTCGGATATCTTGCCCCTTCCTTGGTAGCCGCAGCTTGTGCATTTGTACCCTGCAGTATCTTCATCAAGGTTCCACCACTCCAAGCGGTTCGGCGCTACCTCCTCCTTCTTCGATGCGATCCTTCCGCAACGCTCGCAGACAACCATAACGGGGTTCCACTCGTCCCCATGGTTCTCTTCATGCTCCTCCTCTTGGACGTACTTCTTCCTTATCATCCTCAGCTCGTCCAGCTTCCTCAAAACAGTTCTGATCGTGTCCTTCATCTCCTTGCGCCTGTATAGCTCATGGGAATATATCACGTTTGGATAAACGCCTAGCCTTCCCTGGCAAGAGTTGAACTCCTCCGCAAAATGCTTTGCGTAACTCTCATGGCAGGAGTATGGGTCTGGCACGGAGGAGAGCGGCTTGCCTACGTGCTCCTCAAACCCTTTGGGCACCTCTATTCCCGCGGGTATAGACTTCAGTGGGTCGTAGGAGTCTATGATGAAGTTGAAGGTTGATTCATAGCCCCTCCTCTTCAACTCTATCTGGATCGCGCTGCATATGAACTGCTCCCGCTCAGCCCCTATATGTATTGGTCCTGAGGGTGTCTTGCCTGTGTGGATGACTATCTCCGGGTCTCCTCTTGCAAGTATCTGATCCACGATCTGCCTTATCCAGTGTCCTTCTTGCACGTTCTCATCACCATCCCTCTCCCCGTATTCAAATCATTGAGGAGAAGCGCCTCCTCACCTCCTCGCAGCCCCCCTCTTTTTTGGCGATAATGACCTCGTAGGGGGAAACCTCCCTGGGCAGAGTAACAACCTCCTTCATCAAGCACTCTTTAATTATCTCCTTGGCAGCAAAGAGAACCTTGTCGTTTATTTCTGCATCGGTCCTGTCAGCCATGTGAACCAGAAGGGCTTCTATTGTCCTTGGCTCTATCGGACCATTGTCTCCATGGTGCGCCACAACCGCATGAATCACATCCAGAGGAAACTTCCTGGCATATAGCTCCCCAATGATCAGGGATAGGTGGTCCAGTCGCTCTCCGAGCTTGGATCTGACATACTTACCTGGATAAACCTCAAAATAGGTCAGGTGCTTGAAGAGGTCGTGCAATAGCGAGGCTGCTATCACAACGTCCCTGTCCACCCTAACCTTGTATATCTCTTCCAATATCTCGGCGAGACTCAGGGCCAGCCTGGTCGTTGCTATTGTGTGTATCACCAGCCCCTTTTGGTAAGAGTGATGTCTCCTTTTACTGGCTGGAGAGTCCTTTAGGCTTGTGTACTTTTCGGGGTGATCCAGAAATGTGAGTTTGGGGTTCTTGAGTAATTCTATTACCTTCTGCCTCAGATCAGGGTTGTTGATCTTTTCGGCGAGTTCTATGAGGGGATCATCCTTCATCTAAATTACCTTCCTTAAAAGAAACACACCAACTATATTTAAGTTTAGATTTTGTACTGGTGTTCGAATGAGGGGGCTACTCGCACTTAATTATGGGAACGACAAAGTTAAAGGCAAGTTTGTTAAAGAAATACTCCGAGCGGGGATTCCCAAGCCAGGTCAAAGGGGTAGGACTGAGAGGCGATCCTGCCCAGTAAGCTCCTATGGCGTAGGCCTTCGTGGGTTCAAATCCCACTCCCCGCACCAGATTGGGGGATCCCATCAACTCAACATTAAAATCGACCTTAATTGGCTCACATTACAGTAAGTTTGCTTGCAGTAAGAGCATCGAATTTACAGTAATAAGATTTCAAGGAACTTTCATAAGACTTATCGATCTGTACAAATACTCAAAACATGACATAAAATATTTAGGAAACGATCGAGGAAAATATTGTAAGAATAGGGGATTAGCTGTTTGGGTCTGACGCAAGGACAACTGAAACTGATCGAGCTGGATGAGAGAGTGAAAATTTTTAGGACCCATGTTATCACATTATACAACCTATTCAAAACTAACAGTCTCTGGGCTCCAAGTCTCGAAGAGATAATACAAAAAGTGATAGAAGTTTACAAGGCGCTCAGAAAGGATATCATGTCTTTCTTTAGTGACGACCCCGCTTTCGGAAGCATCCCCTCGGGAGAGAACCTTAAAGCGGAGCCTCACACACTTTTAATCCTATCCTCATATACTGATCTTTTATTAGATCTTTTAAAAGACAAAAAATCGTTAATGCTGGGAATGGAAAACATACCTTACATACACTCGGCGAGAAAGCCTACGGTTTTAACCGTGGGATGAATCGCCACTAGATTTATATTTCTTATAATTATTAGTACTTTCTGGTGTGGTCCGGATGTCCAAAAGCTCGAATAAGGCTCCGGACTGAACTGGGTGGGAGGGGTTCG
>Ga0080004_1095263_pt1 | contig 17409 bp, 18 predicted proteins | sample WasSprMetagenome_FD_69207 | JGI IMG/M metagenome (GOLD analysis project Ga0080004, IMG submission 69207) | Sulfidic aquatic microbial communities from Washburn Spring, Yellowstone National Park, USA - WS (SPADES assembly) (version 2) | ecosystem: Environmental > Aquatic > Thermal springs > Hot... | reverse complement strand
CGTCTCCTTCAGAAGTTGTAGTAAAGTCGCCATTTTAGATCCGAAGCAGGCTATAAGTTGATCAATTTCGCTTTCGAGAGGGATAAACGGCAACTTTGGAATGCGCTTATATCTTGGCGGACTCCATGTGCCTCCTAGCATGGTTAAGAAGCTACTGTACGCTTCAACTGCAAGCTCTTTGCGTCCTGGATTCCACGTATTTTGTTTAGCTATAATCTCCTTAACAGAATCTGGATCAAAAAGATTCGCTCCAAGCTTAACAAGGCGCTTCAAAGCTTGACCCTTGACTTGATAGTAGACTCAGCATAGCCCTGCTTTTAAGCCACCATAGAAACTCAACAATTTTACGGTCAAAAACATCCAAAGGCATAACATAAAATGGGCAAAACAGATGCGCGCGCCCATGACCCCTTCATAATGAATGTATATTTATGAATGTGGGAGAAACTATATATGCAGCTTTCTCACAGGCGCGCATCTTTTAACTTTCCAGTGACCGCTCCTCTAACTCTTTTTAGTCAGATCGAGCTTATTGCATATAACTTTCTTTTATGCCTTGTAGCCGCCTTACATTAATAATTAGGAGAGTGTTAAAGTCAAGCCTTCCAGCAGAAAGGTTTATAACGTGTTTGATTTTTGGCAAGATTTAAACATCTTCTGAACGTCAACCGCGTAACAAGATCTTTACAACTTGAAATTTATTAGTAATTAGTCGCTTGAACTTCGTTTATGAAAAACGCATAAGAAAAACGAATGCGTGCCTTAAACATGCAGTAATTTTATGCTATAAACTGCTAGAGGATGTAATTCATGTACGCAAATTATTTAAGAAATCTTTATCTTTATTTATTTTTTGGTGATTAAGTGGTGGAGATGATGGCTGCTCGGCTACATAGGGTAAAAGAGAAATTGCATATAGAGAGTGTTCCAGTACCCGTGTTAGGAGAAGAGGATGTCTTAATTGAGGTGAAGGCAAGCGGCATATGTCATTCAGACATAAACTATCGAGAAGGCATAAGTGTTGTTGGAAGACTACCGATAATACTGGGTCATGAAATTGCGGGTATAATAGCCGATGTGGGCGGCCGAGTACATGGCATAGAGAAAGGTGATAGAGTTTGTGTTCATTACGTGCTAAGTTGTGGGGAATGCGTTTTTTGTGCTACAGGAAGGGAAAACTTTTGCGAGCATTATAAAATGGTAGGAAAGGATGTGGATGGAGGTTTCGCTGAATATGTAAAAGTTCCATCCAAAAATGCCTTGAAATTGCCAAGTTCGATACCTTTTGAGCAAGGCGCCATAATTGGATGTGCCGTTTCAACAGCCTTCCATGCTCTAAAGAGAGGAAGGGTAAACGCGGGGGAAACCGTTGTTATTTATGGTGTTGGGGGCGTCGGAATTCACGCTGTCCAATTAGCCGCGAGGATTTTTGGTGCAGGGAAGGTTATTGCTGTGGACATTTCGGAGCAAAAGCTAAAAATTGCCAAAAAAGCAGGAGCAGATGAAGTTATAAACGCCGCTAAAGAGAAGCCTGTGCAAAGAATAAAGGAGATAACTTACGGCAAGCTTTCTGACGTCGCCTTGGACTTTGTAGGCTTAAAAACCACGCTTGAACAAGCTATTAATTGTGTTGGAAAGGGCGGGAGAGTTGTGGTGGTTGGCATAAGCTCCGAAAATATAACTGTTCATCCGTATAAGACCATAATAGGCAAAGAAATAGAGATAATAGGTGTAAATGACCATCTAAAATCGGAGATGATTCAACTAATTAATTTGGTAGACTCCGGAAAAATAGACCTTTCAACTTCCATCACCCATAAGATACGACTTGAAGATGTGAACTATGGTATGGAAATGCTGGAAAAAGGAACAGAAAACCCCGTTAGAATTGTTATAACACAATGAAATGTAGACAATAAGTCCCTTGTTAAGCCGTTGCTGAGGAAGGCTTGAGGTTTTTGGGCGATATGCGCGCGAATAGAAGGAGCTTTCGATACATGATAATGGCAGTCCAATTATGGGGGGTAGAAGAAGACTAAAGATATATGACGCACGTGTTCCATAACCGAGCCAAATTAAGTATTTGTTGACGCTAGGCAAACGGCATTAATGGCGTAGACATGACTACTGCAGCAATGCTTACTTGGAAGCTACTGATAACTTAGAACAAAATCCCGAAATGAATGTGGAAACAGCTAACATTTAACAATAGGAAACCATGGGGCTGAGTTGATTTGAAGTATAACGCAAAATTACCATATATTTTTAAAAACAGCTTTTTGGTTATCGCTTTGTTTTTCTCCGTGCTACGCTTTAATGATTAGAGATTTACTCATTCAAATTTTCTTTTTCCTTTTAATATAAACTAGTTCTACTATGTGTTCTTATTCATTAACCGCCATCCTAGGTTTAAGTCCGCTAACTAATCTCGATATGACGTGCGACGTGGAGGAAAATAAAAATATTAGGTTTGTCCTTCATTCACGTATTTTAGGATCTGCTCTTTACTCATTCCTGCTAAGCCTAATTTCTTAAGATTTCTTCCTTTTTCCCGGAAATTTTCCTCAGCGATTATTGATCCAATTTCTATTACTGCATCAATAGTTGGAGTTTCAACTCCTGCCAAATCGCCCAATTCGCTTATTGGAACTAGTCCGTAAGGAATATCTTCAGTTATGTAGCGTCCTTTCAGGAAGTTAAATCCACGTCCAGGTGCATATTCGAGAGGTTGATTTTCAGGTTTAGCCCACTCTGGTTCGTCGATTTTCTCTCTTGGACGTTTTACCCAATATGGATACATTATAACGTCATGGAGGTATTCATAGGGCCATGGTTCCATGCCAAATGCTTTTGTAATTTTCATAGCCTCTGCATTCATCGCTCTCCTTAACAGTGCGACAGCATGCGATTTCTCAGCTTTTAAATATGGTTCTTCGCCCAACTCCACATCAACGGCCTTAAGAATCATCATGGGGGGATGAGCAAATATGTTAATGTTCTCTAAACTCATCTTTAACTCATTAACGGAATCTATCAATATTCCGCGCTCGCCATCATCTTGAGGATATATTTCGTTTAAGACATGTAGCATCTTTGCGGTATTTTTCGCTGGGAAAGCTGCGAAAGGAACTTTTGCCTTAACAGCAGTACAATAGATTTTATTACCTAAGAATTTTCTTGTGGCATATGGAAGAATGCCCGTGGCTCCTATCATAATCTTATTAAGGTCTACTCCCTTCTCTTTAAGGGTGTGGGCGAATTCTATGCATCCCAGGGTATAAGATGGGTTTAAAGTTATTAATTGTCCATCTTCAATATACGGTGCCATGGCTTCTGCAAAAGCCCTGTGGCCATAGGCGGGTACAGCTATAATTACGATGTCAACATCCTTAATAGCTTCGCCAACATTCGTTGTAACACAGTTTAACTTCGCAAAACCAGCTCTAGCAACTCCAGCCATCTCAACACCTCCCCTTTCTATTACTGGGGCAATACTTTCCTTGAACTGTGGCAGATCGCAAAGGTTCACAGTATGTCCGGCAAGAGCTAAGTCACCAGCAAACGTAAGTCCCCCATTGCCACTTCCTAAAACGGCAATTTTATATTTTCTCATTCATCCTCATCCTCACGACATTTTGGCAATATTTTAGTTCAAAAACTTTATAAAGTTTTCCGATTTTGTAAATTTAGATTTTAGAGATAACAGGAAATTGGGTGTACAAGTTGAAAATAAAAGACTTGAAAGTATATTGTATTGAAATGCCTTTTAAAGAACCTGGCCTTCGAGTTGCGCATGAAGATCCGGAAAAAGTTATAAAAAGTGAAAGATTTACTTTAGTAAAAATATTTACAGACGAAGGGATAACAGGTTTCGGTGTACAAGATGTACCCGATCCATGGTTTTGCGAATACATTGAAAGACATGTCAAACCATATTTAATAAATCAAGTCGTAGAACCTTTTTATGTTGAAAGATTTGTGAAATATTTTCGATCGCAACCTTTTGGGACTGGGGTAAGCCCCCGTCCCTGTTGCATAGAGATAGCCCTTTGGGACTGTATTGGAAAGAAAGCTGGTCTACCAATTTACAAACTTCTTGGAGCTTATCAAGATAAGGTAAAAGCTTACGCTTCTGTTCTCGAGGAATATCCACTTTGGAATGCTGAGAAGTGGGTAAAGTTTATTAACAGTCTATCTGAGGAGGGCTTTAGAGCGGTGAAGCTTCATATTGGATGGATGTGGCCCGACCCTAATAAGGTTATAAACATTATAAAAAAAATAAGAGAAAGCGTTGGTTACGATGTTGATTTAATGGTTGATGCTATGCAAGCATGGGTTCCTCAACCTCTCTACGATTTTCAAACTGCTTTAAAATACGCTAAAGGACTTGAAAAATATGAGGTTTTATGGCTTGAAGAACCTTTGCCGCACTTTAATAATCCTGAATTGAGCGCAAAATTATGTCATGCAGTAGACATTCCAATAGCTGGGGGAGGTGCAATGTTTGGATTTCACACGTTCAAAACGGTTTTAGAAAAGGGTGCATTAGATATAGTCCAACCAGATGTTATGCACGCTGGTGGCATTTCAGAAGTTAGAAGGATAGCCTTTTTAGCAGAGGCTTATGGAAAGCAGTGCATCCCGCATTTTTGGGGACCAGGATTAGGATTAGCTGCAACGTTGCAAGTAATAGGCTCAACAAATATTCCATGGGTAGAATATTGTTATCACCCACCCGCATTTGATGTGGAAGTTAGAGATGCCATGCTAAGTGAACCTATAAAAATAGATGAGGAGGGATTTGTCGAAATACCAAAGAAACCAGGGCTTGGAGTAGAACTGAACGAGGATTTTATGAAAAAGCATATCGTTTACATGAAATGAAAACTAAAAATTATGGCAAGCAACAAAATGATTCTTTCTGACCTCAGTTAATTTAGGTTCTGTTTTTTCGCAAATGGGTTTGCAGAACGGACATCTGGGATGAAAACGACATCCTCCAGGTGGGTTAACGGCGCTTGGGACTTCACCAACTAATGTAAATTCTTTACCTTTAATTTTTGGGTCAGGAATAGGAATTGCCTCTATTAACTTTTCGGTATAAGGATGTAAAGGGGATTGAAAAATCTCGTTGACCTCAGCCAATTCAACAATTTTACCTAAATACATCACCGCTACCCTATCACAAATGTGCCACACGGTGTTTAGATCATGAGAAATGTATAAATATGTTAGGCCTAATTTCGCCTTTAACTCCGCTAGTAAATTGAGAATTTGGGCTCGTACTGAAACATCTAAAGAGGATACAGGTTCATCGCAAATAAGAAATTCTGGTTCAACGGCCAAAGCCCTAGCTATTCCAATTCTCTGTCTTTGTCCACCACTAAATTCATGAGGATATCTATATGCATGATACTCTTCTAAACCTACCAGCCTTAAAAGCTTTAAAAGTCTATCTGTCCACTCGTCTTTAGGGATATGCTTATGCAACTTGAAAGGTTCAGTTATTATATCGGCAACCGTCCATCTGGGATTAAGTGACATATACGGATCTTGAAATATAAGTTGCATTTTCCTTCTTAGCTCAAGTTTTTTAGTTCTATCTTTTGAGCTGAAGATTTTGGTTATATTTACACCTTTAAAAAACACTTCTCCAGAGGTAGGCATGATTAAATGCAAAATAGTTTTAGCGAGAGTTGTTTTTCCGCATCCGCTTTCTCCAACCAAGCCTAATGTTTCGCCTTTATTAACAGCGATATCTATGCGGTCGACGGCTTTTACTATGCCGATCTGTTTTCTTAGAATTATGCCTCTTTCTGAAACGGGGTAGTATTTCGTAAGATTCTTTGTTATTAACAAAGGATTCTCGCGCATGTTTAGTCGCTCCACTTTATTTCTCCAGCGTGGTGGCATGCAACGATATGTCCTGGTTCTAATTCTCTCGGTTCGGGCACTTTACTTTTGCAGACTGCGTCAGCGTAAGAACATCTTGGATGAAATCTGCACCCAGACGGAGGAGAGATCGGGTCAGGAATACTTCCTTCTATAACTTTAAGTTTTTGTCTTTGACTTACTTTATAATCGAAACGCGGTACTGAGGATATTAACGCTTTTGTGTATGGATGCCTTGCTTCCGAGAATATAGTTTCAGTGTCCGCGATTTCACAAACTTTACCACAGTATAGAACAATCACTCTGTTTGTTAATTGTGCAACGATGCCCATATCATGTGTTACAAATAGTATTGCCATACCGAAATCCCTTTTTAAGTCATTGAGTAGATTCAAAAGCTGTGCTTGAACCGTCGTATCTACATTTGTGGTGGGCTCATCGGCTAGAAGAAGAGATGGGTTACATAAGAGTGCCCTTGCGATTACTACTCGTTGTTTCATTCCACCACTAAGCTCATGTGGATATTGATTAAATCTTCTTTCAGGGTCGGGTAACTTTACCGCTTTAAGTAATTTGATAACTCTTTCAGCCGCCTCTTCTTTGTTTAGACCTGTATGCCAGCGCAAAATTTCAACTAATTGTTCCCCTATTGTACATATTGGATTAAGTGAAAAGGCGGGATTTTGAAAAATCATAGATATTTCTTTCCCACGAATTTTCTGCATTTCAGTCTCAGATTTCTCTAAAAGGTTGCTTCCTTTAAATATAATCTTACCGCCAACTATTTTCCCTGGTCTGGGAACCGTTCTTAATATGGATAGGCATGTAACTGATTTCCCTGACCCTGATTCACCTACCAGTCCAACAACTTCTCCTCGTTTAATGTCAAAGGTAATATCGTCAACCGCCTTAACTACTCCAGATGATGTATAGAAGTATGTTACGAGGTTTTCTACTTTAAGCAGCTTCTCAGAGCTCTGCGTCTCCGACATTTTTCTCACTCTTTTAATCTGGGGTTAAGTGCATCACTTAAGGATTCTGCTAACAAATTGGATCCCAATATCATTAGAAATATGAAAACGCCAGGAGCTATCACAACCCAAGGAGCTACTTGCATATCTTGTGCAGCAAATGTAAGCATCTGCCCCCAAGAAATTACATGCGGATCTCCAAAACCTAAGAAGCTTATCATAGCTTCTGATAATATAGCATTTCCCACTTCAAGCGCTGACAACACAGCTATTGGCGGTAGGGCATTTGGCAGCACATGATTAAAGATTATTCTCCAATTTGATGCCCCCAGACATCTTGCGGCTTCTACAAACTCTTGATCTTTAAGCTTAAGGAATTGTGACCTTGCAACCCTTGCTATTGGTGGCCAGTCGAATACTGCTAATACGAAAATTATGATCCATAAGTTTAGAAGTGGAATTTGACCCAAAAAAGTTTTTGGGGATAATATGTTAAATATTCTAACCAAAAAAAGTATTACTACAAAGGAAGGAACAAGCATGAATGCCTCCGTGAACCTCATTAAGATTTCATCGGTTTGTCCTCCTAGGAATCCAGCAATAGCTCCGATCATTATTCCTATAATGGATGAGAGAATCGCGGTTAGGATACCGACTATGAGTGCTGTTCGAGCACCATAAAGTATCCTACTATAGACGTCGAAGCCAAATCTATCTGTACCTAGAGGGTGTGCAAGTGATGGTGGAGCATAAGAGCCGGGTCCGTAGATCAATGCTGACTGATCATTAGGATCATAAAGCGCAAGCAACGGTGCGAATATCCCCATTACAGTGATCATAAGGACTAAAGATAATCCAATTAGACCTAGTTTTTTTCTTTTAAATCTTTTCCAAGCAAGATCCCAGAAGCTGTTTTCCTTAAAAATTCTAATTTTTATCGGAGACTTCAATTTCAAATCATACCTCCTTATAAGCACTATTCTAACTTAATTCTGGGATCAATAATAACATAAAGTATGTCTGCAACTAGACTAGCAATGAACACGGAAACAACGAGAATTAAAATAACGCCCATTATTATCGGATAGTCTAAGTTAGTTATAGCATCTACAAAAAGAAAGCCAACACCTGGCCATGTAAAAACAGTTTCAGTTACTGGAGAACTTGCGATCATGACTCCAAAAGTGTAGCTAGCATAGGCAATAACTGGTGCAATCGCATTTTTTAATGCATGTTTCCAAATCACAGTTTTCTTACCTAATCCACTTGCCCTTGCAGCCAGAATATAGTCTTCTCTAAGTACGTCAACCATGCTGGATCTCATTAATAAAGTAAATGCAGGAAGGTCGAAAAAAATAAGCATTAAGGTGGGTAGAACCATATGCCAAAGCTCATCTAAAAATCGGCTGCCGAAAAGATATTCTTTTGACGACAAAGCTCCGTATGATGGGAAGAACATAAGCCAATTCGAAAATACAAGAATGAGTATTAGTCCCAACCAAAACCCAGGAATTGAACGGCAGAGTAATGACAAACTCATTATGGCTGTATCTTTTTTAGTATTTTGATTAACTGCTGCTGTTACTCCCAAAAATATACTTAAAATTAAAGATATCGCGAGAGATGCTAATTGAATTTTCAAAGTCTGAGCGCCATAGGTAGACAGTAAATTTAAAACAGGTTTACCTTTGTATATAGAAACCCCTAGATCAAGGTGCAACAGATTCGCTAACCATTTAAAATATCTAAGGGCGATTGGTAGGTCCGTACCAAAAAACTTCTTTACCATTTCTATTTGCCGTTGGGAAACTCCAGGAACTTCAGCTAGCATCATTTCTACAGGGTCTCCTATAGCATTTACCATGAAAAAAGTGAGGGCAGTCACGCCTATGAATAGAGGAATAAAGAACAATATTCTTCTTGTGATATATCGAAGTAAAGGCTTCATAATCTACCTATAGAAAATTTTTTAAACTCATAATACTAATAAATTTTTCGCCAAGAGGTTAGGAATATGGAAAAAAGATATTATACAATAGGCATTACTTTTATACTTGTCAATGCTCTATTCCTAAATCCAGCGGCGTTTGCATATTATCCAGAGACGCAAGGGCCTCCTTTCTTTAAAATGACTGTTATGATACCCAATAATGTTCAAAGTAGGATGATTTGGTCTACTACTATTTGTATTGAGTGGAGTAAACTAGGAATTGACGTAAAATACACTTATGTACCATGGAGCATAATTACTCCGCGCCGCACATCCACACCGTTGGGCAGAACATACGATGAAGGGGGATGGGACGCCTATACGGAACGTTACTACTACAATACAATGATGCCAAATCCATTTGAGTTATTCCACAGTTCACAGTTTCCACCTAGCGGGGTAAACTATGGTCTTGTCAATAGTACAGAACTCGACCGAATTCTAGAGAACTATGAGGGTTCCATAAGTGAAGAAGAACACCTCTACTGGATTAACGAATTTCAAAAATGGTATATAGAAAACGAGCCTATGCCTATCGTTTACTATCCAGTTGACATATTAGCAATCAATCCCAAATTACAAGGGTACGAAATAAGAGACGGCTCAACATGGAACTTTCTATTTTATCCTCATCCCGAATATTGGACCATACCAGGCAAAACTTGGGCAGCATTTGCTGTTTGGAAACCAGAACCTCCACTCCTTCCGCCATACTCAACAGGATATGATGATTCCGATGTATTCGGCCCAGTCCATAATCGATTATACGAATACTGGAGCTGGCAAAATAAGACATTAGTCCCAGCTTTGGCTGTGAATTACACGATTTCAGATGATGGAAAAACAATGGTGGTGAACCTTAGAAAAGGGGTTACTTGGCACGATGGTTGGCCGTTCAATGCTAGTGACGTCAAGTTTACATACGACCTAATAATGAATGAAACATATGGTTCTTTGCAAGGTTCCATCCTTAAAAACTATCTTGGCGGTCCACAAGGTGTAGAAATAACGGGTGAATACCAAGTAACCTTTCACCTGACCAAATACAGTATATTTTCGAAAGAAATCTTGCTCACCTATATTCACATACTTCCATGGCATGCCTATAAAGACCTTGGCCCAGATGAAATAGGAGTTCATGGATTGCATCCAGCTAACACTTGGGAAGGAACTTACACGGTCAAAATGCCCAATGGCACCGATTATGTTGCACACGGGCCCATTGGAACCGGACCCTGGATAGCCATGGGATACGATCCAGTCAAGCAATGCTTCAAATACGTTAGAAACCATAATTACTGGATGGAGACGCCGGGAAATATCGAAGAATTCTATGTTGTCAAGATAGAAGGTGCTGCCGCCGTCCTGGCTGCTCTCAAAAATGGCGAGATAGACGCTTTTGACCCGATGTACGGTATTGAAACTCTGGTTCCGACGATTGATCCATCATGGGGCAAAGTCATAATAACCGACTCTTATAAATGGCAACATGTAATACTTAATATGAAACACCCAATTTTCGGAACCGGTATAGATACTCCGCTAGGCAGGCAGGATCCAAGTCGCGCCGCTGAAGCAGCAAGATACGTTAGAAAAGCCTTAAGCTTAGCAATTCCCAGAGAAGCAATTATTAAGGAAGTACTTAATGGCTATGGTGTACCAGGTACTGTTCCATTGCCATACACAAGCATCGAATATAATCACACCTTACTACAGCCAATAGAATACAACCTCACAAAAGCAAAGGAATATATGGAAATGGCAGGTTATCGCTATGAAGCTGGAGAGGAGAAAGGCCCTAGCTTCATAGAAGCATATGGCGTATACGTAGGAGTTACTATTGCGGTAGTAGCAATAATCGCAGTTGTAGCCTTTGCCCGCAAACGTAAGGTAAGTAAACCTAGTAAATAGTTTCTTATTTTTTTTAAAAATTAAATGTTAAAAGCAAGAGAAAATATTATTGCTTCACTAAATAAAAAAATTCCAGTACATAAAACGATACTAGTTAGCTTTAAATTTTTTTCCCATTTTTCAAATGTCCAAGACTCTGAATGGAAAACTATCTCTTTAAACTTACTCACTGAGATGGAGGAATAAGTTCCAATCAATCCCCCCACAAGAAATAAAAAGCTACCTTCAATTAACATAAGGGTAGAAATGGTGCCAGATAAGCTAAATAAAACTATAAAGAAGTCTATTAGAACAATTATTTGTGCACATATGAAACATTTCAATAAAAGTTTACAATTACCGGACAGCTTCCTCAGCATTGCGACACTTCCTTTTTGGAATATTAATTAAAATTTTAAATTTTAATTAAATAAATATATAACCTTTTATCCCCAAACACACCTAAACAACACTATGAAAACTGTAAGTTCTACCTCAACAGTTAAAAGCCAAACCCCACGCCAACCCTCATAAGAAATAATACCCTGAATAGAAACACGATAACGTCCCATCAGCCAACACCTAAACGCTTACCCATCCTCAAAACACGCTTACGCAAAGTTAAAAAGGCTTGGATTTGACGGTTCTGGCTTCCATAACTGTAAACAATTCTTGGAGAAGGCTTAAAACCATGAGGGTTCAAAGGCTTAGGAGAAACCCTTAATGTGCAGTATTTTTTAATGGCTTGCATGCAAACCCATTTCCAAACATTCCTATTATTAGCCATGATACCTATCCATGAAATTATCTTGAGAACTTCACTTCACGCGCTAGGATGTTGCAGAATTCAGACTAAAATGGACAAAATTGTTTTTGTTAGGTTGCGTTGGCAAGTTGATTACCAATAAATTCCTTGATTTTGAAAAAGAACCATAAAAATGAACAAACATTCACTTATATGCTGTTGAGGGAAATAAAATCTATTTTTGTCCGAATTTAGCAACAAGCTAGCGCGCATCAGCGTCACATTTATGAGCATGCAGCACTCAGTATCATTGAACCGGAATTTAAGGTGGTTTGCGTGAAAAAAGTTGTTACGTTCGGCGAGATCATGCTGCGCTTGGCTCCTCCTGGTTTTCTAAGAATTGTTCAAGCAAGGTCCTTTGATGTGATTTATGCTGGGGCAGAAGCAAATGTTGCAATAACTTTGGCGAATCTCGGCCAGCCAGCGGATTTTGTAACAAGGCTTCCGCCAAATGATTTGGGTGATGCCTGCATAAACTTTTTGCGGCAGTTTGGTGTTGGGACAGACAAAATAGTTCGAGGCGGCGACCGTTTAGGCATATACTTCCTCGAAATCGGTGCGGCTCAGAGGGCAAACAGAGTCATATATGATCGGGCTAATTCTTCTTTTGCGACAATAAGCCCAAAAGATTTTGACTGGGAAAAGATACTGTCTGACGCATGCTGGTTCCATTGGACTGGAATAACTCCTGCAGTAAGCGAAGGCGCAGCCAGCGCGTGCTTGGAGGCTGTGAAGAAAGCTAAAGAAATGGGATTAACCGTTTCATGCGACCTTAACTATAGAGCTGCCTTGTGGAAATGGGGAAAAACTGCAAAGGAAGTTATGTCGCAACTGGCGGAATTTGTCGATGTTATGGTCGCCAATGAGGAAGACGCTGAAAAAGTGTTCGGCATTAAACCACCAGAAGTAGATGTTGTAAAGGGCTTGGTGAAGGCTGAAAGCTACCAGTTTGTAGCTCAAAAGATTATGGAAATGTTTCCAAATATAAAGACGGTTTCCTTCACGCTAAGGGGAAGCATAAGCGCGACTCATAACACCTGGTCGGGCGCATTATACGATGGGCAAAAGTTCTATACCGCTCCAGTCTATGACATAGATTTTATTGTGGACAGGGTTGGAGCGGGCGACGCCTTCTCTGGCGGCCTAATATATGGGCTACTTAATTTCGGAGAAGATAAGCAAAGGGCTTTGAACTTCGCGGTTGCCGTTTCATGTCTTAAACATTCAGTATACGGCGACTCCTGCGTAGTTAAATTAAGCGAGGTGGAAAACATTATGAAGGGGATAACCTCCGGAAGAATAGTCCGCTAGGTAATTGGGGTGTTTGAAATGGCAAGATTGTTAAAACATGAAGTTGTTGCAAAGATAGCTGAAATTGGACTCCTTCCAACATTTTATGAGGGAGATTTAGAGACAGCGAAGAAAATCATCGTGGCGTGTGCTGAAGGCGGGGCAAAGGTCGTTGAATTCACAAACCGGGGAGCCTTGGCTTATCAAGTTTTCAGCGAACTTGTGAAATGGCGCGATAAGGAACTTCCAGACGTAATTCTTGGTGCAGGTACTATAATAGAGCCGTCTGCAGCGTCACTTTACATAAACTGTGGAGCAAACTTTATAGTGGGTCCTGTATTCAACCTTGAAATCGCAAAAGTATGTAATAGATATAAGGTGGCTTACGTTCCTGGCTGCGGCACACCCTCTGAAATATCCAGAGCTGAAGAGATGGGCGCTGACATAATAAAGATATTTCCGGCAGATGTTCTAGGTCCACAATTTATAAAAGACATTCTTGGGCCGTGTCCATGGTCCCGACTGATGCCTTCTGGTGGCGTTGAAGCAACGAAAGAGAGCATTTCAAGCTGGATAAAAGCTGGTGCGGTTGCCGTAAACATGGGGTCAAACCTTATTGTTAGAGATTTCGTGAAGGCTGGAAACTTTGAAGCGATAAAGAAGAGGGTTGAAAATTGCATACAATGGATACGTGAGTCACGTGGTATACCTCTCTTTATGGGCGTTGAGCATGTTGCAATTTATCCAACGGAGAAAGCTAGTGCAAACGCTATAGCTGACTGGTACGCCCGAACATTTGGCTTCACAAAAAAAGAGGGACAATCGTCAATAATGCTTTCCGGAGCTGGAACTGGTAAAATAGAGGTTATGAAATCACCGGAAAAAGATGTCCACGGACACGTAGCCATTTACGTGTCAAACTTTGAGGCAGCTTGCAATTACCTCAAAGAGAAAGGCATAGAACTTGAGGAACCAACAATAAAAGCTGGGGTCAAAGCGGTCTACTTGAAGGGCAAAGATCCTGCGGGAAACAAAGTGCACTTGATATACCGTCCATAATCTACTTTTCTTTTAGTATTAAAATGGTGTTTAAAGCTGCTGATACAGAGCATATACAAGGTTAAGGGCGTAAAAAAGCACGGCGACGCCATTTACAGGGACCTGTTCTGTACAAGCATTAAGGAGAGCTCAAATAAAGACAAGAGCAGTGAATGTCTCAAGACTATATGGAAATTTTGGCATACCAAAGTTCCGTCAGGAGCCTTTATCGAACAACACTCGCACGAGTACCATGAACAGATATCTATATACTTAAAGGATCTGGAATTATGACCGTTGGGGATGAAAGTAAAGTGGTCAAGGAGGGTGATGCTATATACATACCTCCAAGCACCGTGCATGGTTTTCTGAACAACTCAAGTGAGCCATGTGAAATGCTGTGTGTCGGCGCAAACATATTCCGTACAACCCTTGGAATAGAGGAGTAATACTATCATTTTTTTCAATGCATCTAAAACGAGTTTTGCAATATCAACAACTTGAATTCTATCCTTTGTCTTCTTTGATGCCATTTCAAGCATTTGCGCACATGTAGGGCATGCGGTAATTAGCACTTTAGCACCAGTTTCTCGAGCTTGCTTTATTCTTTGCGCACTCACAGAAAAGGCTAGGCTTGTGTGTGCGCGCATTATTGCCCGCCTTACTGGAGCAGAAATTGAATTATTCGCATGCGCGCGCTAGGTTGCTTCCAGGCTGCCAATGCCCCTCAAAACGAACATCAACCCCACTTTCATCCTCCGGGAAAGGAACACTCTCATCAACATTCTCAACGCCCCAAACACGCCCACATCTTTCACAAACAACCTCACCATCCTTACAGCCTAAACTTCCACTACAATCAAAACAAAAACCCAACAATAAAGCTAAATCCTCCAACAAATCAGCAGGAACCTTACTACGCAAAAAACTTCAAGCTCACGAATACTTCCACTCAACTACCTCAAAGGAAAAATAAAACCTAAAACGACAAAACAAACCAAATAAAAACCCAAAAACAGAAAAAGAAGGGAGTTTGCGGGAGATTTCGCCACTCTGCGGTGGGTTCAAATCCCACCCCCTGCACCACGACTGAACCTACTGCAGTGAATATGGCAACCTACGGTTCAGAGGAAGCTCAAGTATCTTAGAGGCTTAAGCGGAAGCGTTTATGATATGGCTTCTCAAAAGTTCACGTCTCGCAAGCTTTGCGACTGTTTCTTTTAAAAGCAAAAGCAACGCTGCCATGTCTGTATCGAAGTTTGCTATTAACTGCTCGAGTTCTGTTTCTGAAAGGAATAAAGGCATTCTTGGGACTCTTTTATCGAGGGGACTCCATGAACCGCTTGTCATTGTTAGAAAACTCTTTCATATTTCAGTTAAATAAAAAGGAAGCATAAGGAGAGAAAAGTCAAAACAGCTATTTCGAACTTCTTCATATGTTCTTAACAGAATTGAGTATTTAATAGTACATTTTACCTCGGAAGATATTTATTTGTTTTTTATTTGTAGTGGGCGCATTAACGGAAAATAGTGCCATTAAACCATCTTTATATATTTAAGTGTTAGATTCTTTCAGTTGGGATTATGATTTTGTGTTCTTTAAGTATTATTGTTGGGACGCCGTAAACAGCAAGTATGTTTTGCGGTGTTAGTACTTCTTCTGGTTTTCCGGCTGCGAAGACTTTTCCATCGTTTAGCATTAAAATTTTGTCTGAAATTCTGTAGGCTTGGGTGAGGTCGTGTATGGCCATTATAATGGTTAGTCCTTTTGAGCATAGGGCTTTTATGAGGTTTAGTGTTTCTTGTTGGTATTTGAGGTCTAGGTTGCTTGTTGGTTCGTCGAGCAGCATTACTTCTGGTTCTACGGCTAAAGCTCTAGCTATGACTACACGTTGAAGCTCGCCTCCGCTTAGCTCTTCCAATGTTCTGTTGGCTAAATGGGCTGCATTTACGGTTTTTAACGCTTCGTAAGCTTTTTCTTCGTCGATTTTCGTGGGTGTGAAGTTTATGTATGGTCTTCTCCCCGTTAACACGAAGTCAAAAACTGTTAGCATTCCCGTAGAGCTTATTCTCTGAGGCACAACCCCCGTTTTCATTGCAACTTCTTTTTGCGGGATTTCATGCAGCAATCTTCCATCAAAATACACTGCTCCAATTTTTGGCCTCAAAATTCCATTTATGACTTTGAGTAGCGTGCTTTTTCCAGCTCCATTCGGCCCTATTACGGAGAGAATTTCACCGCCGCCTATGTCAAGTGAAATGCCGTCTAAGGCTTTAATGCTTTTATAGTAAAGTTTAACGTTTCTCACTTTAATCTCTATGCCCATATTTTCCTCCCTTTATCAACAGGTAAACTAAGAGGGGGGCGCCAACCATGGAAGTCATAATTCCCACAGGAATTATTGTTGGCGCTATTATAGTTCGCCCAATAGTGTCTGAAATCATCAGTATTATTGATCCCATCAACATTGAAGTTGGCATCAAATATTTGTGCCCGCCTCCAACTATCAGCCTTGCTGCGTGAGGCGCCACAAGACAGACAAAGCCTATAATGCCCACAAAGGATGTTGCCATGGCTGTTCCAAGAGCTGCTATGACTGTTGTTTCAAGCCTTATTCTTTCAGGGCTTATTCCAGCAGACTTTGCAAGTTCGTCGCCACCGAGCATGAGGTCATAGTCTATGCTTCTGTAAAGAAAATAGGGGATAACTATTGCCAAGGATACGACTGCAACAAGGTAAAGTTCACTCCAGCTTATTCTGCCTAAATCTCCGAAAGTCCAAAAGACTACTGTGGACGTGAGAATCTCGTTTAAAACCAGATACTGCAACAGGTATAAGATGGCTTGATAAACAAAGGATATGGCTATAGCTGATAGAACCAAGGCCCTGGCGCCAAGCCCAGCCTTATAGGCTAACAGGAGGATTACCATAACCTGAATCAGCGAAAAGAGGAATGCAAAAATGGACACTAGAAATGGGTTGTAGAAATAGATTTGAAACCTTTGAATGTTACCGCCTTGCAGGAACAAAAGCGCCACTGCTACTCCCAAGGAAGCCGCGAAGGACAGGCCAAACGTGAATGGGGAGGCAAGCGGGTTTCTAAGCGAAGCTTGTATGGCTGTTCCTGACCCGGCTAAAACTGCTCCTATAATCAAGGCGGCTAAAACACGCCTAAGCCTTAAATCCCAAACAACTGTGGAGAGCGGACTATTATCTGGCATGAAAAGCACTCTAAGGATGTCAAGCAAAGAAGCCTTATACCAGCCTAAAGCCACAGATAATGGTACAAGGAAAAAGGTTATGATTATGAGGCAGACTAGTGTTAGACGCTTTTTATAGTTGGAATGTTTAATTAACAATTTTATCCACACTTGAACATCTCTGACAAGTTTTTGAATCCGCCATACGCCTCTTCATACTGCATGTACAGTGACTTTCCTAGAAAAGCTTGAAAAATTTCATCAGCCTTTAATTCCGGATTTACATCGCCAAAACAGTCGGGATATAATACTTTACCGATGTAGTAGGCGTC
>Ga0080004_1120384_pt1 | contig 17437 bp, 14 predicted proteins | sample WasSprMetagenome_FD_69207 | JGI IMG/M metagenome (GOLD analysis project Ga0080004, IMG submission 69207) | Sulfidic aquatic microbial communities from Washburn Spring, Yellowstone National Park, USA - WS (SPADES assembly) (version 2) | ecosystem: Environmental > Aquatic > Thermal springs > Hot... | reverse complement strand
CGGGTGCAGGCCTGGCGAAATGCGCCGGCCGGCCAGCACCGGCAGTTGACTATGAGCGAGCAGGAGCTGGACGCGGAACTGCTGGCCGGCCTGGCCGGCGCGCCGGCGCAGGGATACCAACTGAATGACGTACAGCTCCTCCCCGACCAGGTGCGTATCTCCGGCCGGGCGGACATCGGCGGCCTGGAAGTGCCCGTCGCCGCCGCGGCGCGGATCTCCGCCGCGGACTGCTGGCTGGATGTGGAGATCACCCAGGTGCTGGTGGGCCCTCTGCCGGCGCCGGCGGCTGTCAGACAGCAGTTCCAGGACCAGCTCGACCAGTGGAGCGACGCCTATCGCCAGGACCCGCCCATGTGCGTTGCTGATGTCGCTATCTCGCAGGGGCAGATCACCCTCACTGGCATCAAACGCTGAGGAAGGCAAGGATGCGGGGCGTATATCTTGAGGCCGGCGTCCTTCAGGTGCGCGACGACCTTCCCATGCTATCCCCGCGGGAGGGGGAGGCGTTGGTGCGGGTGCACACCGCCGGCATCTGCGCCACCGACATCGAACTACTGCGCGGCTATGTGCCCGGCTTCCGCGGCATCCCCGGCCACGAGTTCGTCGGGACGGTCGCCGCGCATCCAGACCTCGCTTGGGTCGGCCGGCGGGTGGTGGGGGAGATCACCATCGCCTGCGGGGAATGCGCCATGTGCCGGCGGGGCCTGCGCAAGCACTGCCTTCAGCGGCGGGTGCTGGGACTGCGCGGGCATGACGGCGCCTTCGCCGAATATCTGACCCTGCCGGCGGAGAACCTGCATCCGGTCCCCGACGAGATATCCGACGAGGTGGCGGTCTTCACGGAGCCGCTGGCCGCCGCCCTGCAGGTCCTGGAGACGGGGGCTATCGGGCCGGCGGACCGGGTGCTGGTCCTCGGGGACGGGAAGCTGGGCCTGCTGGTCGCCCAGGCAGTGGCCCTGGCCGGCTCCGAAACCTTCGTGCTCGGACATCACCCGGAGCGCTGGCATATCCTGCGGGGGCGGGGCATTATCCCCATGCATGACCCCGGCGGCCTGCAGGGTCTGGCCGATGTCGTCATCGAGTGCACCGGCCGGCCGGAGGGCATCCAGGAGGCCCTGCGGCTGGTCCGCCCGCAGGGCGCCGTTATCCTCAAGAGCACTTTCGCCGGCGTCCATCCGCTGAACCTGAGCGAGGCAGTGGTGAAGGAGGCGCGCCTCATCGGCTCGCGCTGTGGACCGTTCGCGCCGGCCCTGCGCTTGCTCGCGCGCCGGCAGGTGGAGGTGGAAGCGCTCATAGAAGCCGTCTACCCGCTGACGCAGGCGGAGGAGGCCTTTGCCCGTGCCGGCCGGCGCGGCGCGCTGAAAGTCCTCCTGCGCATCACGTGCGTGTAATCTGCGGGAACGTTCCGCCGGCTCAGGACGTCTCTAGAGGCAGGATCACGGTGAAGGTGCTGCCTTCGCCAGGCACACTCTGCACCTCGATGGAGCCGCCGTGCATTTCGACGATCTGTTTGGCGATGGAGAGGCCGAGGCCGGTGCCTTTCGCCTGGCCCTCCTTTTCCTCGCCGCGGAAAAACTTGTCGAAGATATACGGGAGGATATCCGGGGGAATGCCCTCGCCGGTGTCCTGCACGCGGATGCGGGCCTGGCCGCCGATCGGTGTCACCGCCAGGTGCACCTTCCCGCCCGGGCGGTTATATTTGATGGCGTTGCTCAGCAGGTTGACCAGCACCTGATGCAGGCGGGCTTTGTCCACATGGGCTGTGCAGGCCGGCGCGCTCAGCTCCAGCGTCAGCTCAATATCCCGCTCCGCCGCCTGCGGGTGCATCAGCTCCGCCGCCTCGCGCGCCACCTCATTCAGGTCCACATCCTCCCGGTGAAGCTGTGCCCGTCCCGATTCCAGGCGTGCCAGGTCGAGGTAGGTGTTGACCATGTCGCCCAGCCGGCTGGCCTCGCGGTGGATGGTCTCCAGGAACTGCTTTTGCATGGCGGCCGGCACGTTGTCCATCATCAACAGCATCTTGCTGTAGCCGATAATCGAGGTCAGCGGCGTGCGCAGTTCATGCACTACATCCGAGATCAGATCGCTCTGCTGAAACAGGCGGGCGTTCTCGATGGAAACCGCCGCCAGCGACCCCAAAATCATCAGCGATTCCATATCATCATCGGTGAAGGGGCGGTCGCCGATTTTGTTGACCACTTCCAGCACGCCGATGCGGCGCTCGTGAATTTCTAGAGGCACCGCCATGATGGAGCGGGTATGGAACCCCAATACCTCGTCCACCCCTTCGTAAAAGAAATCGGCCCGGTGGATGTCCGGGATCGTCATCGCCTTGCCGGTGGTCAGCACCCAGCCGGCCACGCTGTTTTCCATCGGCACCGTCAGCTCCCGCAGGGCGCTGGGCTTGATGTTAGTGGCGGCGGCAAAGCGGAGATGCTCGCCCTTGCTGTCCAGCAGGAGCACCGAGCCGGCCTCCGTCTGGGTCAAATCGGCGGCCGTCTCCACGATGTAGCGCAGGAGCGTTTCCAGGTCCAGCGTCTCGTTCAGGATGCGCGCCACGATAAGCAGTTGCTGCATGCGGGCGAGCCGGCGCAGGAGGCCGGCGATGACCAGGTCCCGGCTGTTCGCTACCATTGGTCCGCTCCCTTGATCGAGCTATCAGGATGCAAGTTGACAATCGCCAGGTTTGCCGGCATGATAGCATCGAATATGTCGACGCGCAAGCGCATGCCCGCCGTGCACGCCCCGCGCCGCGCGCCAGAACCGCAATATGGAGCGCAGAGATGAGCACCTCCCTTGGGAAATGGTCGGGGAAAACGGTGATCGGCATCCTGCTGGTCATTCTCGCGATCGGGATGGCCGGCTGTCGGCCAGGTATCCCTGCCAGCCCCATCCCGACCGCTACCAGCAGTCCGACGCCTGCGGCTCCCTCGCCCACCTTCACGCCGGCTCCGCCTCCCACCACCGCGCTGCCCCCCACATCGCCGGCGCCCGCGCCATCGGCCTCGCCCACGCCGGCGGGCGGTATCGCTCTCCTGGAAGAGGTGCGCCTCAGCGACCAGCCGGCCTTCGGGCGCGAGCCGGTGGCGCTGAACTGGATGAACGGCAAGCTGTATATCCTCTGCCGGCAGGACCCCGTCCTGCTGATCGCGCAGGATGGCCGCGTCGTGGTGGGCGGCATCTCCCTGGAGGGCTACCCGGTGGCGCTGGCCGCATCGCCGGCGGCGCACCGGCTCTATGCCGTCAGTGAGTCGCCGAACCAGCTCTATCTCATCGAAAACGATGCCTTACAGAAGACCTGGCCCCTGCCCGCACCCCCGACGACCCTGCTGGCCGCCGGCGACCGGCTGTATGTGGGGTATTCGGGCCTGAGCCGCATAGATATCTGGCAGATGCCGGCGGGCACCGTGCTCGGCTCTTTCCAGACGCCGGAAGGTTTCTACGCCTATTCCATGGCCCTGGATGCGGCGCGCAATATCCTGCTCGCCGAGGGGTTTCAGCGGGTGCTGGGCTTTGACGTGACGAGCAAGGGCATCGTCATGGACCAGTACACCAAATCGTACCAGACGCTGGCCCTGGACGAAAAACTGGGACGCTGGTACGTCAACGATTACGACGAATCTACCAGCACCTCTTGGATGGCGGCCTTTGACATCGGCACGGGCGCCCTGGTTGGAAGAGCGGCCATCGGGCAGGACCCGCGGCAGGCCCTGGTTCACCCCATCACCGGCCGGCTGTACGTCGCCTGCTCCTGGGACGGGGCAGTGTGGGAGATTGACGCCGCGACCCTGCAGGCCGCCCGTACATTCCCCGTGGGGAACGGCACCACCGCGCTGGCATTGGATGACAGCGGCCGGCGGCTCTTCGCCGCCAATCGGGCCGACCACAACGTGGTGGCAATTGACCTCGACACCGGTTCACCCACGGGCTGGATCCCCACCGCGCTGATACCCAGCGATATGGAGGCGGACAGCGCCCGCCAGCGGATATATGTGGCCCTGCCGGCGGCCGGCGCCGTACAATACATGGATGCCAATCTGCAGGCCCATCATCTTATAGACCTCCCCAGCCCTTCTGACATGGCCCTGGACCCGGTGCGGGGGACGCTGTACGTTGTCAGCCAGGCCGGCCGCTCCCTGGCGGTGGTGGACCCGGATGTCGTCTCCGCCCAGATGGTGCCGCTGGAGGATGTGCCGCCCCATGCGCCGCTGGCGGTGGCAGTGGATGCATCGCGGGAAAGGGTATATGCCGGCACGCACATTATCCATGCTGTCTCCCTGCAGGCGGTCTCCGCGCTCCGGATCACGCCCCTCTCCATATGGAACATGCCGGTGGAGCCGGTGGAGACTTGGGTGGACCCGGTCCAACAGCGCGCCTTCATGGTGGCCTTTAACGGCATCCCCGGCTCCAACGGCGGCATGGTCATCTATGTCCTGGACCTGCGCACTGGAGAGCAGTTGCCCGGCTACTTGGGAGGGGTCAGCACCACCGCGATCTGGCTGGACGCGGATGGCCGGCGGCTATACTCCACGGCCGTCCATTTCTCCAGCTACCGCCTGTACGTGGACGACCTGGATTCCCTGGCCCATCTGTCGGAGCGCCGGCTGGATGCCATGCCGATAGACATCGCCTATGTGCCGGCCACCCATCACCTGTTCATCGCCGGCCAGATCCCAGCCGCTGGAGCACAGCGCACGCCCCAGGGTGAACTGTTGGTGCTGGACGCCCGCACACTGGGAGAGATAGCGCGCATAATGCTCCCGGAGCCGCCGGCGAGCATCACTGCCGACGCGGTCAGCCGGCGCGTCTATGTCGCGGTAGGCATCCAGGGCAAGGTGCTGGTGGTGCAGGATGCGCCGGTCCCCGCGCCGCCGGCGCCCACCCCCGTGCCCACACCATCACCCTGGCTGACGCCGATACCTTCGCTGGCCGCGCTCTCCGCTCCCACTCCACAGATACCCACGCCGGCGCCGACCCCGACGGCCTGCGCGCGGCCCGCTGCCCCCGCCTTCCGCACTTTTGACACATCCCTGCTGGGCTGTCCGACCGACGCCGAGGTGGAGATGGACATGGCGGAACAGCCTTTCCAGCACGGCCTCATGTTCTGGCGCGGGGATGTGCGGCAGATTTACGTGCTGTGGGGCGACGGCGGGTACATGGCGGTGGCGGATGCATGGACGGGGCCGGAAGAGTACGCCTGTCAGGCGCCGGCGCCGGCCGGCATGGTTCAGCCCAAACGCGGCTTCGGCCTGGTCTGGTGCACGTACCCTGAAGTGCGCGGCCGGCTGGGTTGGGGCCTGGAGCCGGAGCGCGGCTACCGGGCCGTGCTTCAGCCCTTTGAGCGAGGCCTGGCCTGGCACAACGACCGCGGGCAGGTGTTCGCCATCTTCTTCGACGGCACCTGGCAGATGCTGTTGCCCAGGTAGCCCAGATGGCACGCCGGCCGGCGGAAAGGTTTGCCGTACCCTGTGCGCTGTGTTATAATCCGGCCGATGCCATCGCCGGGCTGATTGCGGCATCATGGTATGTCCGCCCCTGCTGTACTGCTCGCTGAGTTCGAACGGAAAGCCCAAGCATTACCAAATCTGGAGGGTACAAAATGCGCAAATCCGCAAGACTGGTAGCGACGCTCGGCCTGCTGGCACTGCTCGTGCTCATGGCGCTGGTGCCGCCGGCGATGGGACAGGGAGAGACAGAGGACATCACCATCCCTCCCGGCATCGCGGCGGTTGCTCATGACGACGAGGTGGTGTTGATCCGGAGCGACGGCTACATTCAGGTGGAAGACCCCTTCCATTCCAGCGGCACAGACCCTGCCACCTGGACCTCCCCCGAAGGGGGATGGAACTTCGTCACCACGGGTGACTTCAACGGCGATGGCGATGATGAAATTGTGGCGCTCGGCGGGTCACGGGCCAAGATATATGATCCCTTCCCGACGGCCGGCACCAAGGTCACCTTCGAACAGGTGCTGTCCGGCTTCAACTGGGTGAAGGCGGTCGCGGCCGATATTGACGCCGACGGCCGGGACGAGCTGATGCTCCTGCGCGATGACAACACTGCCACGGCCAAGGCGCGTCTGCTGGTGTATAAGGGCAACGAGGCCGGCACCCAGTGGACCCTGCTCCAGGATATGGAGTTCGGCGCCCAGTGGGCGGACATGGTCGCCGGCAACTTCATCGGCGACGGCCGGGCGGAACTGGCGCTCACCCGCCAGCAAGTCCCCACCACCCAGGGCCTCATCCTGGTGCTGAACGCCCAGACCGGCCAGACCATCGCCCAGGATTCCTTCGGCTACTATTTTGAGCGCATCGCCGCCGGCGACGCCGATAACAACGGCCTGGACGACATCGCCGCCGTGCGCAACATCAGCTCCGTCCAGGGCACCAACATGGTCATCTTCCGCGTGCGGGGGGTCGGACAGGGGCTGGAATCCATTTACTCCACCGGCTTCGGCACCGCCTTCCGCTGGGTGACTATGGCCGACTACGACGGCGACGGCGCGGATGAGGTCGCGCTCCTGCGCAACGTGCCCCCGCCTCACGCCGGCCTCTACGGTGTGGACCGCTACGGAACCGCTATCAGCCTGAACGAAGTCATCGGCGAGGGCTGGACGGACATCCGCTCCGGCGACATTGATGCCGACGGCCGCAGTGATGTGCTGATCCTCAAGGACAACCTGGTGCGCGCCTATCGGCCCGGCACGACGGGCACCTCCACCTCCATCATCTGGTCCAAGAGCGGCTCGTACCGGGCGGTGTTCGCCACCGGCGATGTGGACGGCGGTACCGGCGTCGTCACCGGGCCGCGCCTGGAGGTCTCCCCGACCTCGCTGACCTTCCAGATGGAGTATGGTAGCTCCGCGCCGCCGGCCCAGACCCTCACCGTCACCAACGCCACCGCCACCGGCGCCATCTCCTGGACGGCGCAGTTGAACCCGCAGGTGGACTGGCTGTCCATCTGGCCCACCTCCGGGCAGACCCCCGGCACCATCAACGTGGCAGTGGTGGCGGATCGGGTGTCGGCCGGCACCCTGACCACCAATATCGTCATCAGCGGCGGCGCCGGCGTGGCCAACAGCCCGGTCAGCGTGCCGGTCACCGTGACCGTGGTGGCGCCCACCATGCAGGTCACTCCCAACACCATCAACATTGTCTCCAAGCCCGGGCGCGCCATCCCACAGCGTGCCCTGCGGGTGACCCAGGCCGGCGGCGGCGCCGGCGGCATCCACTGGTACGCCACCGTCATCTTCAAGGATCAGTGGGATGCCCTGCAGGCCCAGGCCAATCAGGTGGAGAGTGTTCACGTCACCGACGAGGGGCTGGAGGCGGTGGTCAACGGGAAGAAGGTCCTGCTCTCTGCGGTGGAGTGGTTGACCATTTATCCGACCCATGGGACGACGCCGGCGGATATCTACCTGGCCTTTGATACCGCCGGTCTGACGCTGGGCACCTACCGCGCCACCGTTATCGTGGATGGCGGGGCCGGCGTCATCAACCGGCTGGGTTACTGCGACATCACCCTGTCCCTGGTGGATCGGGTGGGTGCCCTGCCGCTGGTCATCCGCAACCGCTGAGCACCCTGCCCCGGGAATGCAAAAAGGGCCCACGGTACGCGGGCCCTTTTTCGCGTCCCTCTGTAGGAGCACAGCGCCATCGTGCCCTTACTGTATCGCTTCCCGCACGCCGGCGGCGATGGCCGGCAGGGCCTCCGCCACATCGGCGTACAGCGCCACTTCCATCAGATGATCCAGCGGGGTGGGCTGGTAATTGACCAGGATGAGCCGAGCGCCGGCGTGATAGGCCATCAGCGGCAGGTCCGAGGCCGGCGCGACCTCCAGGGATGAGCCGGCGATGAGCATCACGTCGCAGTGCCGGGCCTCATTCTCCGCCGCCTGCCAGACATCGTGCGGGAGCAGATCGCCGAAAAGCACCACCGCCGGCTTCAGCACCCCGCCGCACTCGGGACAGCGGGGCACCCGCTGGGTGATCCGCCACTGCTCCAGCACCTGGTCAGTGGGGACTGCGTGCTGGCACCGCACGCAGAAGGCCTGCCGTGCATGGCCGTGCAGTTCCAACACCCGTTGGGAGCCGGCGCGCTGATGCAGGCTGTCAATGTTCTGGGTGATGACGGCATGCAGTTTGCCCAGCCCTTCCAGCTCCGCCAGGGCCAGATGGGCCGGGTTGGGTAAGGCGGTGAGCATCTGCTCCGCCAGGGGGGCGATCCATTCGTAAAATGCCTGCGGGTTGGCGCGAAAGCCCCACTTCGAGGCCACCACCATGGGATTGACCTGGCTCCACAGCCCCGAGGAGGGACTGCGGAAATCAGGGATGCCGGAAGGGGTGCTGATGCCGGCGCCGGTCAGGGCCACCGCCCGCCGGCTGTTTGCCAGCAGTTCTATCGCCCGCTGAATCAGCTCTTGCTGAGGTCGGGACATTTCTCCTCTCTATCAGCCGCGTGCCAGGTAATCGGCCAGCTCCCGGATCTGCTCCACCGTCAGGTTGCCCGGCTGTGCCAGCATGATGGGGATGCGGTTGCGGTTGGCCTGGAAGCACATCTCGGGGGCCGGGATGATGTAGCCGGCCAGCGTCATCCCAAGGAACTGCTCGGCCTCCGTACGGGAGACCACCGTCGCCGAGCGGGTGCGGTTCACCAGCACCACATCCACTATCGCGCCGTGCAGGTCCATCTTCATCAATGCGGAGATGGTTTGCTGGGCCGCTTCCAGCGCCAGGGGGTCGGATTCCGTGACCACTACGACGCGCCGGCTGCGCGAGATGCAGACGTTCGCATGGGGGGTGAAGCAGGCGCCGGCATCCACCAGCACGAAATCGGCCTGCTGTTCCAGCTCCTCGAGGATCTGGTGTGTCCTGGCCGGCGGGATAGTGATGCCCGCCAGCTCCTCCCGCGGGACGGTGGGGAAGACGCGCAGTCCGGAGGCATGCGGCACCAGGGCGCTGGTCACTGCCTTGGCGGGGATGCCGGCCGCGTCCTTGAACAGGGCCGCCAGGCCAGGCCCCGGGCGCAGTCCCAACTGCATGGCGATGGTGCCGGTATGATAGTTCGCGTCGAAGAGGATGACCGACTTCTTGCGCTCGGCCAGGGCAATGCCCACGTTGACCACCAGCGTGGAGGTGCCCACGCCGCCCTTGGCTCCCAGGAAGGTGATGACATTGGCGCGCTGGGTGGCCGCCGGCTGGGCGATATAGGATGCGCGCGCCAGGAGCGCCTTCACCCGGGCGATCAGCTCCGCCGGCAGGACCGGTTTGGTGACGTAGTCGTCGGCCCCCACCTGGAAGCCCCGCACCTTGTCTTCCACCTGGGACTTGGCGGTCAGCATGATGACGGGCAGGCGGGCCGTCGCCGGCTGTTCGCGAATGCGCCGGCATACCTCGTAGCCATCCATTTCCGGCATCATGATGTCCAGGATGACGAGGTCCACCGGCGTCTCGGAGAGGATCTGGAGCGCTTCCGGGCCGCTCTTGGCGGTCAGCGTCTCAAACCCCTCGCGATGCAAGGCATAGGCGATCAGCCGCAGAGCGTTGACGTCATCGTCCACAACGAGTATGCGTTGGGCCATATGTGCTCCCTGCATGAACAAAATGCCATGCGCGTACGTCTTACATTTGTCCCTAATGTAGCATATTTTATCGTCAAAAGCAAGGGAAAACCGTTTTCAGAACCTTACAAAATGCTTGCAATTTTATGATGAACCTGCTATAATTAGTTATGTAAGGTTTTGTCCGGATTCCCGTTTGGGGAGAGTGTGCACACGGACGCCGGCAGTGGCGTCAGGGAGGATAACAGCATGCGCACACGCAAGATGCTCTGGTTGGTCGTGATTTTGGCCCTGGCGATGGCCCTGCTCCTGCCGGCAGGTTCTCCCGCACTGGCCTACGGCGCCCGCTATTTCCCGGAGACCGGCCATACGGTGCGGGGGGCCTTCCTCGATTTCTTCAACCGCTACGGTGGGCTGGCCATTTTCGGCTACCCCCTCACTGACGAGTTCCTGGAGAACGGCTTCAGCGTCCAGTATTTCCAGCGGGCGCGCTTCGAGTGGCACCCGGAGAATCCCGACCCCTATAAGGTGCAGTTGGGACTGCTGGGCTATCAGATCCATGGGCCGGCGGATCCGCCGGTGCCGGCGCCCCCCAGGCCGTGGCCCTGGAACCTGCGCTATTTCCCCGAGACCGGCCACACCGTCACTGGCGCTTTCCTGCAGTTCTTCAACCGCTACGGCGGTCTGACGGTCTTCGGCTATCCCATCACCGAGCCGTTCCTGGTGGAGGGCGGCATCACCATCCAGTACTTCCAGCGGGCGCGCATGGAACTGCACCCGGGCAGTACGGCAGTGCGTCTGGGAGACCTGGGATGGGAATGGCTGAACCGACAGCCGAAATGGCCGGGCACCACGCCGGTGACGCCGGCGGTGCGCACCCGCTTTTTCCCCGAAACGGGGCACACTGTCCAGGGCGCGTTCTTGGACTTCTGGGAGAGACGGGGCGGGCTGGACATCTTCGGCTATCCCATCTCGGAAGAGTTCACGGAAGGGGGCCGCACTGTCCAATATTTCCAGCGGGCGCGCTTCGAGTGGCATCCGGAGAACCCGGACCCCTACAAGGTGCAGTTGGGACTGCTGGGCAGTGAGATATATGGGCCGGCCGACCCGCCCGTGCCCAACTGGGTCACCCCCTGGAACCCGCGGGCGCGCTACTTCGCCGCCACCGGCCATGTGGTCACCGAGGCCTTCCTGGACTTTTTCGACAAGCGCGGCGGCCTGGACATCTTCGGCTATCCCATCACCGAGGCGATGATGGAAGGCGGCCGCATCGTCCAGTGGTTCCAGCGGGCCAAGATGGAATGGCACCCGGAGAACCCGGACCCGTGGAAGGTACAGCTCGCTCTGCTGGGCGAGGTGGTGTATCACGGCCCGCCGGCGCACCAGGCCGCCTGGGAGCCGATCATGGGATTCGGCAAGGTCTGGCGGGATAACCCGGTGGTGCGCGATGGCCTCGGCATGGGCATCGAGGAACAGCACAGCGTGACCTGTGCTGAGCAGAAAATGCAGGGCGGCATCCTCTTCTGGCGGCAGGACAACCGCACCATCTACGCGCTGAAGAACGACGGTACCTGGCAGGCTTACCCGGACACCTGGGAAGCCGGGCGCGACCCGACGAGCTGGGGATACCGCCCGCCCGCCGGCCTGTATGAGCCGATCCGCGGCTTCGGCAAGCTCTGGCGCGAACGCTTGGGCGGCCCTACAGGCGCCTTCGGCTGGGGCACGGAGGCCGAACGAGGTTTCCAGGCGCCGGTGCAGGCATTCCAGCGCGGCCTGATGCTGGAGAACGAGCGCAAGGAGATTTACGTGCTCTTCAACAACGGCACATGGCGGCGGTACTTTGATATGTACTGATCCTGCCGGCGGACAGACCGAGGCTCCACCTGGCCTCCCGCGCCACCGCGCGGGAGGCCTTTTCGCTTCCGCAAGGAGCCGGCGTCAACAGGTCAGATGTAGGGCCGCCGCGGCGCGCACGCCTTTCTCCACCAGGGCATTGTAGACCTTGCAGGCCTCCGCAGTGGGGAGTGCCCGCAGTTCAACCCCCTTCTCCTTCAGCCACTGCTCCGTCTCAGGCAGGACGACCATGCGGCCGTGAGAGCCCGTGCCCACCACCAGCACCTCCGGCAGGGGCTCGCACTGGGTCAATTCCCACAGGTCCACCACTGCCAGCGCATGCCCTTCCTGCCGCCACCAATCGGGATGGATGCCGTCGGGAAGGATGAGCAGGTCCGCCCGATAGGTCTTGCCGTCGATCAGGATTCGGCCGAACTCATATCCCTCGATGAGATGCATGGCGAGCGACCTCCTTTCGCCGGCGCATCCGACAATCTTCCCGGAGCCAGCCCCCCGATGCTCCGGGATTCCAAAAAGGCCACTGCCCTGGCCAGCACCTCTTCCGGCGTCAGCGCATCGGTATCAATCACCAGATGGGCGTGTGCGGCCGCATGGGCCAGCCGGCGCTCCTGCTCCTGCCAGTAGGCCGCGTCGTAATCCACCTCTCGCCGGCGGACCACCACCTCGTAGCTGGCGTGAAGATAAATCAGGATATCCGGCCGGGTGATGCGCTGCCACATGTACGGGACGTACGAGTGCTCCTGCCCCACCTGGCGGGCGTTGTACCCCAGGGCGCGCAATCCCTCGACCAGGGTGGTCTTGCCGGCGGCGCACACCCCCACCACCGCGATCAGCGGTGCCCGAGCGGATGATCCCTCTCCATGGCTCATCGCCAACCATGCCCTCCTGTGCTGTGACAGGGTTGCGGGCCGCTGTGCTTGGCGGACTGCCATGTCCTTATATGTATTATACATCAAAATGGGAAGCGCACGCTCATTTTGCGGATTTGTACGGCGCCGGTATGGGGGTAGACGGCCAGCACCGCCGCGCTGATGTCATCCGCCGGCCGGCCGTCGTCCAGGGCGATGGCCTCGGAGATGAGCGCCTCGGCCAGGGTTTCGGCGCTGGCAGAATCCTGGCGCAGATGGGCGCAGGCGAAGGCGGGGATATCGAGGGGTTGGCCTTTCCGCCGGCCGGCGGCCAACAGGCCGTCGCTGAACAGCAGGGCATACAGCCCTGCCTCGAGCTGAATCTCACTGATGACCGGCTTGGTGCGGGGATGGATGCCGATCGGCTCGCTGGGATCATCCAGCAGGGTCACCGCGCAGTCGCCGGCCGGCGCGCGCCGGATGATGACCGCCGGGCACTGCGTGTTGCGCGAAATGACCAGCGTGCCGGTGGTCAGATCCACCGAAGCAATGCTGACCTCCGCGGAGACCTTCCCCTGCCGCAGGGTGCGCAGGTAATCATGGGCCGCGCGCGCCGCCGCCCCGTCCCGCACACCGTCCGCCAGCAGGGAGATAATTTTGCGGGCGGCGATATTGCTGATGAGCTTGGCCGCCCGTCCACTGCTCTGCCCATCGGCCAGCACCAGGGAAAGCCCGCCGTGCGGACGCTCGATGACCTCGACCGTGTCGCCGCTTTCGCTGACGGCGTACTTCGCCACCTTGGCCACCGCGATGTGCAGTTCCAGGCCGCGCGCCACAATCACCATCGGGTCTACTCCTTGACGCTGACCGTCAGGGAAAGGGATGCCTGCGCTGTGGCGGAGCTTTGGGATGTGGCACTGAGATAGGCCTCGCCGGCGGAGCCGACCGCGGCATCGGCCGGCACCGTGAAGGTCACGCTGACCGTCTTCGTCCCGCTGGCGGCCAGCGCGATGGTCACCGGGCCGGCCCCTTTGTCCGCCCCATCCACGATGAGCCGCACGCTCCACCCGGACATGACCGCCGGGAAGAGCTGGAGCACCACATTATCCGGCACCGTCGCCATATTGCGCACGGTGACGTTGAAGGTGGCGGTCTGGCCGGCCTGCACCTGCGCGGACGTGGCGCTGGCAATCAACTGAACGGCATACTGCACCACTGTCGGCGTGCGGGTGGGGGTGACGGTGCGCGTGGGGCTGGCCGTGTAGGTCGGCCGCGGGGTGAAGGTCGGCGGCCGGGTGAACGTCGGCCGCGGCGTGCTGGTCGGGCGCGGCACCGGTGTCGGGAAAGGAGTCGGGGTGGGCCAGGGCGTCGGGGTTTCCGCCGGCAGTGTCGGGATGATCACCGCCGTGAAGGTCGGGCTGGGGACAGGCGTGTCCGTGGGGATCGTGGTCGGCGTATCGGTGGGGGGCGCCGGCATGGTGGGTGAGCTGACAGGCGTTCCCACGGGCGCGGTGGCGGTCAGCGCCGGCAAAGGGGTGGAGGTCGCGAAGGCGCTGGCCGGCCGGAAGCCGCGCGTCTGATAGGCCACCAAGGCCCAGGCACAGACCAGCAGTATCCCCATAGTAATGAGGCCGCCCACGACCACGGCCATGGGGCGGGTCTGCCAGGGCCATATCCGCGTCTGGGGGCGCGCCGGCGCCGGATAGCGCTGTCCATAGGCCATCTGCGCCGCCTGCAGGCGCGGACAGCGGCTAAATTCCCCGCTCAGACACAGCCGCTCCTGCTCGTCCTCCGTGATGGGGGTCGGTGCGGGGAAGGCGTAACAGCGGTTGGCCGGCGAGGGCTGTGGCCAATATGTGTCCGGACCATTCATCGCGCCCAGATAGGGGCACACGCGTTCCTCGGAAGTGCTCACAAGCTCTTACCCCCCTCTTTTCCCGATATCACCTGTTCGAGCCAGCGCAGGGCCTCCTCGCGCGTGGCGAATGTGCCGGCGGCCTGCTCCTCGCGCACCCGCTCCAGCCATCTGCCTACGGCCGGGCCAGGGGCCAGCCCAAAGCGCTGGATCAGGTCCTCCCCGGTGACCAGGCGCGGCATCCCCGCCGGCCCGCCGGTGCGCGAGAAGAACTCCAGCAGGGCCTGAACGACCCTCTGCACGGGCTCCCAGACCTCCGCCGGCGGCCGGCCTGGCCGGCATGCGGCGGTATCCGCCAGCGACAGGAGACATACGCCCAGGCCCGCATCCCCCAGGTCCCGGAAAAAACGGTACTGTGCCCGCGGCGTCAGCTCCCTTTCCCTGGACAACAGCAGGGGGCGCAGATGATGGGCCACACAGGCGCAGACATAGGATATCTCGCGCTGGGAGAAGCGGAGCCGGCGCATGATCTCCTCTGCCATCTCCGCGCCCTTCCGCGCATGGCCGAGGAAGCGCACCCGTCCCACCTCGTCCACCCGGCGCGCTGCCGGTTTGGCGATGTCGTGCAGGAGGGCCGCCCATTTCAGCGCCTGCCAGCGGGGCCGCTCCTCCGCCAGCTCCTGCTCCAGGTGCCGGCGCAGTACCGGCCGGTAAGGCTCCAGGAAGGCCCATTCCTCGGGCATCAGTCGGCCGCCGTCCTCCGCCGGCAGACCGATGGCGCGCAGGAGTTCCTCCAGCCGCGCCACCGTGAGCAGGGTATGGTCCCAGACATCAAGCTGATGCGGGGCCGATTGGCCCACGCCGGCCAACCCTTCCAGCTCCGGGATGGTGTACCGCCACAGCCCCAGCCCAGACATGCGGCGCAGGGCCTCAGCGGAGTTGGGCAGGGACAGCATGCGGTGCAGTTCCTGCTGAATGCGTTCGGGAGACTCCTCCGCCAGCCCGCCGGCATCCCGCCGGATGGCCTCCAGCAGGGATGCATCCACGGAAAAGCCCAGCTCGGCCGCCAGCCGTACCGCCCGCACGGCGCGGATGGGGTCATTGGCGATGGCCTGCGGGGTAACGGGACGCAGGATGCGCCGGCGGACATCTCCCTCGCCGTCGAAGGGGTCTATCAGGCGCCCGGCGCACAGCTCCAACGCCAGGGCATTGATGGTAAAGTCGCGCCGGGCCAGGTCCTCCTCGATCCGCTCGCCTTCTATGCGGGAAAGGTCCAGGAAGATGCGGGGATGATTCTCCCGCAGGAGCACCACCCGGGCGAAGCCGCGCTCGACGTCGAGGACGTAAAAGCCGGCCCCGAGCTGGTCCGCCAGCCGGCGGCCCCACTGCACGGCGTCGTCGGACATGACGATGTCCAGGTCATGGATGGGCCGGCCCAGCATGAGATCGCGCACACAGCCGCCCACCAGGTACACGTCGGACAGCCGGGAACAGAGCAGTTCACGGGTGCGCGCAGCCCATGGGTTGTCTGCGAACAGCCGCTCCAGGCGTTGGGGCCACTGGTCCACGTCATTGGCGCCGGCGCCGGCCGGCACGAGCGCGGTAGGTTCCTCTTTCGGCCGGCGCGTCTTGGCGGCCCGATAGGCCTCCTCCGGGTCCCGTCCCACGCCCACCACCTGCCGGCCCTGGAGCGCCGCCCAGCGCCGCTCATCCTGATCGGAGTATGCCGTCTCATCCTTCGGCATAGGGGTACCGAACCTGTGTCACAGCTCCTGGGGCAGGGCGACCGGCAGGCCGGCTTCCAGCAGGCGTTTGGCTTCCTCCAGGCCGGCTTGCATCGCCTTGACGTTCAGCTCTTCCGTTCCCTTGGGCACCAGGGAGCGGATAGCCTTCTCCAGGGCTTCCTCGGACACGATCTTCGTCAGGCCGCAGATAAGGCCCAGCGCCACCATGGCCGCCGTGATCTCGCGGCCGGTGGCCTTGACGGCCAGCTCAGTGATGGGCACCGCGACCACACGCGTGGTGGGAGAGCGCTCCACATTGGTGGAATCAATGATGAGCAGGCCGTCGCGCTTCAGATCGTAATAATAGCGGTCGCTGGCCTCCTGGCTCATGCAGACCAGCAGGTCGGCGTTCATCACCTTTGGGTAATATATCTCACCGTCGGAGATGATCACCTCTGATTTGGAGGCGCCGCCGCGCGCTTCCGGGCCGTAATCCTGGGTCTGCACGGCGTTGCGCCCATCGTACAGGGCGACGGCCTCCGCCAGGATGCGGCCGGCCAGGATCATGCCTTGGCCGCCCTTGCCGGCGAGACGCACCTCATAGCGTCCGATGCCTGTCCGGGTGCTCTCTTTCTTCGCCGTCTCTTTCTTCACGCTTTGCCTCCCGACTGCGCCCGCTCGATGATCTTCTGGTAGAGCTGGGTGTATTCCGGCACCTCGCGGTCCACGAAGATACCGCGCACAATCTTCCCCTGCAGTTCCTCGGGTGGGAGCTTCTCGGCAGTCTGTCGGGTGACGCTGTTCTCCTTGAGGGCGCGCATCATGTCCACGGCAGAGCCCAGGCGGTTCAGCCGGCCGTAAGTGGTGTGGCAGTAGCTCACCGCTTCGATCAGGGCAAAGCCCTTTTTCTCCAGCCCCTGCTCGATGTAGCCCTGCAGTTCCTCGACGTGATAGACCGTACTGCGCGCCACGAAGGCCGCGCCGCACACCTGCGCCAGCTCGCAGATGGGGAAGTCCTGCTCGATATTGCCGTACGGCGCGGTGGTCGCCAGCATGTGCTGGGGGGTGGTGGGGGAATACTGCCCGCCGGTCATGCCGTAGGTAGCGTTGTTGATGACGATGGCCGTCAAGTCAATGTTGCGGCGGGCGGTGTGGATGAAATGGTTGCCGCCGATGGCCAGCGCATCGCCATCCCCCATCACCACGATAATTTTCAGTTCCGGCCGCGCCAGCTTCAGCCCGGTGGCAAAGGAGAGGGCGCGGCCGTGGGTGGTGTGCATGGTGTAGAAGTCCAGGTAGACCGGCATGCGTCCACTGCACCCGATGCCGGAGATCATAGCCACCTGGTTTTTGTCATAGCCCAGCTCGTCCACGGCGCGGATGATGGCGCCCATGACAATGCCGATGCCACAGCCGGCGCACCAGATGTTCGGGAACTTCTTCTTATGGCGCAGATAGTCATATATCAACTGGCGCTGGGTCGCCATGATGCTCTCCCCTCCCTATTCCTTGTACTCAATGGCGGCGCGAATCTCCTGGGGGGTGATCATCTCCCCACCCGCCCGGCGCACCCGCCGCACCTTGGAGCGCCCGACCA
>Ga0080004_1065882_pt1 | contig 17440 bp, 13 predicted proteins | sample WasSprMetagenome_FD_69207 | JGI IMG/M metagenome (GOLD analysis project Ga0080004, IMG submission 69207) | Sulfidic aquatic microbial communities from Washburn Spring, Yellowstone National Park, USA - WS (SPADES assembly) (version 2) | ecosystem: Environmental > Aquatic > Thermal springs > Hot... | reverse complement strand
GAATTTCCTCCGCCTTTATATCCACAACCCTATAATTGCTCAAAAAGAAGCGGGATATATCGGCTATCTCCTCCCTCTTCACCTTCAATGTTATGCTCGTTTCATCCTCACTTAGAACTTCGAATCTTTTCTTAATCTCCTCGGGAACGAAATCCTCAAAGGTTATCGTTAGCAACTTATCATCGCTGATTCGCCTCGTTAGCTCCTCTATGCTCCCATCAAAGTAGATTTCCCCCTGATGGAGAACTATCACCCTCTCACATAGCTCCTCAACATCCCTCATATAATGGCTCGTTAAGATAATCGTCGTTTTGTGCTCTCTATTATATTTTTGAGGAAATCCCTCATTTCCTTTTGAGCAATCACATCCAAGCCGATAGTGGGCTCGTCCAAGAAGAGGACTTTGGGAGAATGGAGGAGGGAGGCTATGAGCTCCATCTTCATCCTTTCACCTAGGGAGAGGTTCCGCAAGGGAACTTTAAGAAGATGCTCAACGGAGAGGAGGGAAGAAAGCTCCTCCAAGTTCTTATAGAAGAGATTGGAAGGAATCTCGTAGATTTCCTTGTTTAGGAGGAAGGATTCCATCGCTGGCAAGTCCCACCAAAGTTGTTGTCTCTGTCCCATAACGAAGGAGATTTGCTTCAGGAATTTCTCCTTCCTTTCCCAGGGGATGAAGCCGAGAACTCTTGCCTCTCCCGAGGTGGGATAGAGGATGCCGGAGAGGATTTTCAGGGTAGTTGTTTTCCCCGCTCCATTTGGACCGATATAGCCGACGAACTCCCCTTCTTCTATGAAGAAGGAAATGCCCCTCAGCGCCTCAACATCCCTATACTCTCTTTTAAAAAGCGCCTTAAGGGAACCGATAATCCCTTCCTCCTTCTCATAAGTGCGATAAACTTTCCGAAGAGCTTTGACCTCTATCATGTTGTTGCAAATTAACAATTAGTAATAGGGATTTTTCATTTTGATTTAGCTGGGAATTCACTAAAGTATACTCCAATACCCGTACAATAGGCAAGACCCCAAGAATTTATGTTCTAATTGACGGATACGGAAAGTTCCCAAAAAATCTTTTCCCCTACATAAAAATACTCATAAGAGCTATAAGATTTGGTGATTAATCTTTTCGGTGACCGAGATACTTTTTTGAAAGGAAAATCTTATGGCAATCTCGCTTTTAAAGAAGAAAAGACTACTTCGTCGCTCCGTTCTTCGCACCTATGGGTATAGGTTTTTGATGATTTATTTGCCTACTACTCCCTATATGGATTCATTCTCAAATTTTCATTTTAAAAAACCCTCGCATTATGATTTGACTGGAGAAATTTTGAATTATACGATATACCCTTTTCCCCAACACATTTAAAGAATGGTTTTTTGCCCCGCTTATAAATTTTCCCTCGTTATTCCATATCCATTTCAAAAATCTTTATCCACGCCAGCAATGACAATTGGGTAGCTGTCATTGCGAGGCTTTCCGAAGGAAAGCCGTGGCAATCTCTTTTTCACATATACCCTGCCAAGTGAACCTTCTATGATCCAGAATTGAGATTGCTTAGCTTTCTCTTGCAATTACAAAGACGAGATTGCCACGCCTGACTGCTGACGCAGTCAGGCTCGCAAAGACAGACCGGGTGCTTTGCTCTCCAAAATGATTACTAACTTTGCAATGACTGAAAAGTCGCTTTTCTTCTCGCAATGGCAATCTCTCCCTTCCAATTTCAGTCCTCTAAATCCTTGGCTTCGTAGGATTGGATAAGCGTCTTGATGATGAAAGCTAACTTTTCCGCTTCCCCAGCATCGGGGATGAATTTGAGAAATTTGCTCACCTCTTCCCTTCCTCTCTCTTCTCTTGCCCTCTTCTTCAACTCCCCTGGAATCCTCACCCTGACTCCAAACCTTAAAAGATACCTCTCCAGCTCTTTCCTATCCAACATCAAATATAGTGGCTCGGTGCCTTTGATGAGATTTAGAGCGATATTTCTGCTCCCAGTCAGGAGACAGAGCTTCTCAAATAAATGTTCAACAATTAACGCTGCTAAAATCGGCAAAGAATTCCTCTCCTCCTTTGACATCCCCTCCAGTCCCTTTAAATTTTCATATAAAATTGATAAATTCGTTTCCAAATCTCTGAGGAAACCCTTTAGAGAATCGTTTGAAAGATAAATCCCGCCTTTTCTTATCTTGGTCTCTATTTTGTATTCCTTATTAATGAAGCGAGGGAGGTTCTCCGCGCTTTCCTTGAGAAAATCTCTAACAGGCGGAGGCGGTGGCGATGGAATGAATGACATAATTTTCATCCATTTCACTCTCTCAAAGCCTTTAACCTCCACATACTCTTTATCCCTCACCCTTATCTCTATAAACTCCGAATCCCTTATCAGTTTAGTAGCATTCCTCATCAGGAAGTAGGGTATGCCCAGTTCTCGGCATAAGATGGCAAAATGATTGAGAACGCCACCTTCCTCGCAAATAACCGCTTTTGCGTTCTTCAGGAAGAGGACGAACCCCGGCTCAGCCCTCCTTATAACCAAAATGCCGTCCTCTTCCACCTCCCTTTCTATGAACGCCCTTCCCCTTATAAGGGGAGTGGAAACATAGGATAAAGGAGAATCTAAAAACAAAGGTTTTATCTCTCCCACATTAATTGGGCGGGATTGGAGGATGAATATCTTGTCTCTTTCCAATGCCCATTCAACATCTTGTGGTAAACCGAAAAATTTCTCTATTGATGAGGAAAGGCGGGCGATGGCGACAGCGGTTTCATCGCTTAAGCAATATCTTTTTATATGAACACTGGCTAAAACAACGCCTCGTGAAGTAAGTTTCGCCTTGAGGTTTTTATTTCCGATTCTTTTCTCTCGTATTTCCCAGCTGTTTTTATCCACGACATAAATATCAGGCTCAACTTCCCCTGAAACGAGCAAACTGCCCAACCCCCAAATCGCCTCTATTATGCATTCCTCTGGATAGGAAAGACACACCCCACTGACTTCACTCCTCACCATCTCTTTAACTATTACGCTCATAGCTCCCTCCAAAGGCAAATCCCTCTCCAATCTCAAGAAAATCGCGGAGGGATTATAGAGGGATGCCCAGCATTTCTTGATTGCCTCAAATATTTCTTCTTTTGACACTCCCAAGAACGAATCGTGAACTCCCGCAAATGAGACGCCAAGAGAATCTTCCCCAACGGCAGATGAGCGCACAGCGTAGAAAGGGGAAACAAGATGTTTAATATTTTCCTCAATTTCTTCTTTGACCCGCACTGGAAGTTCACCCGCCATTATTTCCCTTTTTAAGAGAAGACTTTTAAAGTTTAAGTTTTCAAAATCAGTCCCTTCAAGTATCCTCCTTATCTTGTCCTCTAAACCATTGAAGCGAAGGAATTCATCGTAAGCGTCGGTGGTAAGCACCAAGCAACGAGGGATGTCGTATCCCGCCTTTTTAAGCAAGCCCAAATTATATGCCTTCCCTCCAACCTTTAGAGAGAATTCCTCTTCGCTTTCAACATTCTCAATCTTCAATATAAATCCCATTGAAAATTTAAGAGAAATTCATCCTCTTCTGAATTCCACCTCGTAGAGGATTGAGTATTGGGGTCCTTGGGGGAGGAGGATGCTTCGCATAAGCGTTATCTTCTCCGCCATCATCTCGCCTATTTGAACATCGCCAACTTCTCCCATAAGCCTCGTCAATTGCCCGAGATTCCTCGGAGAACGCACCCTCCCCAATGTCAAATGGAAGGAGAAGGGTTTCTCGGGAGGTATTCCAATCTCCCTAATCCCTCTCTCCAATTCCTCCGCTATTTTGGACAAGGAATCGCCTTCCCCACCAATCCAAACGACCCTCGGACGCCTCAAATCGGGAAACGCACCAACCCCCTTGAAAACGAGCTTCTGGGGACTGAACCGTCCTGCTACCTCCTCCATCAATCTCTTCACTTTCTCAACCTTCGCCTCCTCTATCTCCCCCAAGAAGCGAAGCGTGATATGAAGGTTCTCTCTCTCCACCCATTTCACATCAGCATTAGCCTTCCTCAGTCTACTCTGAATCTCAACCGCCTTCTCCTTAATTTCATCTGAAAGGAGAATCGCTATGAAGCACCTTATTTTTGGGGATGTTTTATCAGCCATCTTCTCACCATATCCAAAGCTGTCTGTGAGGAGCGCCAGCGAACCATCTCCCTATCCCCAGGGAATATGTTCCTTTGGCAAATCGTCTCCTCGGGAGTTGCCAGCGCTATATAAACCAAGCCAACCGGCTTCTCGGGCGTCCCACCAGTAGGACCGGCTATCCCCGTTATCCCCACACCCAAATCCGCCTTTATCACCCTCCTCGCTCCCTCAGCCATCTGCCTCGCCACCTGCTCGCTCACCGCCCCATACTTCCTCAAATCATCCTCATTCACCCCCAAGACATCCCTCTTAACCTCGTTAGCATAAGATATCACGCCTCCGAGAAAATAATTCGAGCTTCCCGAAATCCTCGTTATCCTATAGCCCAATAGACCGCCAGTGCAGGATTCAGCAACCGCCAAAGTCAGCCCCCTTTCCCTCAACATCCTCCCCACAACCTCCTCCAATTCCTCCTCATCAACCCCATATATATCTTCCCCCAACCTCTCCCTCACTTTACGCTCGTACTCCTCAACCATCTTCCTCGCAGTTGCCTCATCCCCCTTTGCGGTAATTACGAGATGAACCTCTCCCGTCTTAGCAAAGGGAGCGAGGGAGGGATGACCCTGAGGAGCCATCAAATCCTGCAATATCTCTTCAACATAGGATTCCGGTCTCCCCACAACCCTCAATGTTCTATGTATTATCACCTCGCCCGGGTTCTTCTCCCTTAAATACGGCTTCACCTTCTCCTCAACCATTGGAATCAGCTCGGAGGGCGGTCCGGGCAAGGCTATTATTATCTTATTATCCTTCTCCAGGATGAAACCGGGCGCAGTGCCCACCTTGTTCTCAATAGGGATTGCTCCCTCCGGAAGATAAGCCTGCTTCAAATTTATCTCCGCCATCTGAACTCCCCTTTTTCTGAAGAACTCCCTTATCTTCTCAGCGAGCTCCTCTTGGAAAACCAAGGGAATTCCCAAGGCTTCGCAAATTGCCTCTCTCGTTAAGTCATCGCTCGTCGGTCCGAGCCCACCCACGGTCATCACCAAATCGGAACGGGAGAGGGCTTCCCGCAAGACATCCACTATTTCCTCTAAGCTATCCACAACTGCCGACTTCCTCAGCACGCTTATCCCGCATTCCATAAGGATTCTCCCTAAATAGGCGGAATTGGTATCTATCGTCCTTCCCGAGAGTATCTCGCTTCCTATTGAAACTATCTCAGCCTTCATCATAACCTCCTCTGCTGAATGTATTCCTCCTTTGTATTCCATTCTCTAAGATATGCGATATATTTCTCAAATAGCTCCTCCGCTTTGGCTCTGTAGTCATCTATTACATTTATTTCCTCGTTGGGGTCGGAGGGAAGGTGATAGAACTCGGGATGCATATCTCCCGCTCCCACGATGAGAGCCCATACACCATCGGTTATCGTGCTCGGCTTCAGCCTCCAAGCATATTGAGCCCAATTGTAGGGATTGAGGGAAACCCTCTCCTCCGAGGCTGGCTTATGGATTATCGCCCAGGAGGAAACAGCTATGTCTCTTCCCTTCTCCTTTCCTTCTATAATGGGAAGGAGCGATTTCCCCTGAACGGTTGAGGGAATCTCAACCCCGGCGAGCTCCAAGATTGTGGGCATCAAATCGGGAGGCTGAGTGAGGGCATTCACTTTAAGATGTTTCCCCTCGGGGAAGCGGATGAACAGGGGAATCTCCCTCACCTCCCGATATATCTTCGTTATCTTCCCCACCAAATTATGCTCACCGAGATAGAAGCCGTGGTCGGTAGTGAAGACAATCACCGTGTTATCCAAAAGCCCCAAATCCTCAATCTTCGCAAGCAACTTCCCTATCCATTTATCAACCATAGTCGCTTCCCCAGCGTATAGAGCACGCATATGTTTCAGTTCCTCCTTTGTCAGATAATCCGCCGGACCATAGATGGGATAGATTACCTCTTCGCCTTGATAATCAGGGTCATAGAGGTCAACGAACCATTTGGGAGGGTCCCAGGGCTCGTGAGGGTCAAAGGTATCAACATAGAGGAAGAATTTCCCATCTTTATAATTCTCCTCAAGCCAATGGATGGCTTCCCTCATAGTTTGGGCGCAGAAATAATCCTCCTCATATTTTCTATGATAAACATTGCGAAGATATTGGGTCACCGTTCTCGCCGTATCCCTCAGTTTCTCGGGTGAGCAGGGGAGTTTGACCTCCTTTGGGGCAGTGCGATATCTATCGTTCTCCTGTCCTCTTATCCAAGTCCAGGCGGAAAACCCCCTCGCGTAGTTGTAACCCTCATTCATAAGATGGGGAGTATCGACGATGAACATAGTTGTATAGCCGGCGGAGGTGAGGAGTTGGGAGAGGACGATTTCATCTTGAGACAGGGGAGCCCAATCGGTGTATGTGAAGGTGAATCTGCCGGTGAAGAGGTCCCGGCGGTTGGGGATGGTGGGGAAGGAGGCTGTGTAATGCTTCATAAATACGACGGATTCCTTGGCGAGCTTATCAAGGTTGGGGGTTTGGGTTTTGAGGGAGCGATTGCCATAGAAAGAGAGGTTGTCTCTTCTGAATGTATCGGAGACGATGATTACAAAGTTCAAATCCTTCATAAACAATCCCTCCTTTTATTGTCTTTTAAGATTTTACCACTATTAACTTTTAGAGGGCAAGTTTTTTAGGTTTTAAGAGTAGTTTAAAAAATTAGCGATTTTTCATTGCCAGCCCTCAAAAATCGGGATTGGCAATCTCAAACCCTTTGTCATTGCGAGCCTCCCGAAGGGAGGCGTGGCAATCTCGTTTTTCTGAAGAGTTGTTTCTGTCATTGCGAGGCTTCCCGAAGGGAAGCCGTGGCAATCTAAACCCTCTGTCATTGCGAGCCTCCCGAAGGGAGGCGTGGCAATCTCTTATATTCAATAGGATGTATTACGATTCATCAACAAAAATACGAGATTGCCACGCCTGAACGCTAAAGCATTCAGGCTCCTAATGACATAAAGGGGGAGGGTCGCTATTGCGTCTCGCAATGACCAAAAGGTTGCTCCTGACATCTATGGATATAGGATTTTAACTGATTAATTGCCCCTTCCTTTTCTAATCTAAACCACTCACCCACACTAACAAGTAGTCGCTACTCGCAGTGAAAGAAGGTTATACTCTTATGTGAGGAAAACCGCCATTCTTTAAACTTCCCTTCGTCCCTCCAACGATTTTATGAGGGTTGCGGGGTCGGCGTAATCAAGCTCTCCTCCAACGGGAATCCCAGGCGCTATCCTCGTTACCTTCACTCCCAAAGGCTTCAAGAGATTCGCTAAATATAGCGTCGTCGCCTCTCCCTCAACCGTGGGACTCAAAGCCAATATCACCTCCCTCACTCCCTCCAATCTCCCCAAAAGCTCCTTTATCCGCAACTGCTCCGGTCCTATCCCATCTATCGGGGATAAAACACCGCCCAAAACATGATACAATCCCTTGTATTCCCTCGTGTTCTCAATCGCCATAATATCCCTTGAATCCGCCACAACGCAGATTACACCCTTATCCCTTTGAGGGTCGGAACAGATATCGCAGATCTCCCCATCGGTATAATTCCCACAAATCGCACAGGTTTTCACGCTCTCCCTCGCCTTCCTTATCGCCTCTGCTAAATCCCTCGCCTCCTCCAACGGCATCCTTATGATATGAAGAGCGAGCCGAGTCGCCGTTTTGGGGCCAATCCCCGGAAGCTTGGAAAGCGCACCGATCAGATTGTTCAGGCTCTTGCTGGGCATTCTTTAAAAGGGCAATATTCCTCCCGTGAATTGGGAAAGAGCCTCCGCCCTTTTCTTCTCCGCTTCCTCCAATGCCTCCCTCACCGCCGCCACAATCAAATCCTGCAACATCTCAACATCGTTTGGGTCAACGACCTCGGGAGCTATCTTGATTTCCAAAAGCTCTCCTTTCCCCGAGACCACAGCCTTCACCATTCCACCGCCAGCGCTTGCCTCTATCCTTTGTTGAGCTAATTCCTCCTCCACTTTCTGCAACTCCTCCATCATCTTTTTATACTGCTTGGCGAAAGAAGCGCCTAAAGGTCCCAAAGATTTGAACATATCTTTCATCTATTTCACCTCCTTAAAGGGATTGTAGACCCCTCGCCATTACTATCTTCCCCGTCCTCACTATTTCCTTAATACCATAGGGACGCACCAGGGCTATGAAGGCGTCCACTTTCTCCACATCACCCGTTATCTCTATCACCATTGAGTTCTCCCCAACATCTACCACTGTCGCCCTAAATATATGGGTCAAATCAAGGATTTCCCTCCTCGTCTGGGCTGTCGCTTCAACTTTAACCAAAGCGAGCTCCCTTTCCAGCGTGGGCGAGAAAGTGTAATCTATGACCTTTATCACATCTATCAGCTTGTTGAGCTGCTTGCTTATCTGCTCAATCATACTTTCCTCTCCATCAACGACGATTGTCATTCGGGATATAGTGGGGTCTTGGGTGATGTTAACGGCAAGGCTCTCTATATTGAACCCTCTTCTTTTGAAGAGACCCGCAACTCTCGCTAAAACTCCCGGTCTATTCTCAACCAAAACGGACAATGTGTGTCTCATTTACCTCACCTCAATCAACTAACATCTTGTCAATTGAGCCGCCAGCAGGCACCATAGGTAGAACTTTCTCCTCCGGCGCGATTATGAAATCAATTATGCAAGGGCGGTCCTTCACTTCAAGAGCCTTTTTGATGGCATCCTCTATCTCGCTTGTTTTCGTGACTCGTATCCCCACGCAGCCGTAAGCATCGGCAAGCTTGACGAAATCGGGACCGGTGATTTGAGTAAAGGAATACCTACGATTCCAGAAGAGCTCCTGCCACTGCCTAACCATTCCCAGATAGCTATTGTTCAAGATCGCTATTTTTATGGGAAGCCTCTGCTGAACCGCAGTAGCGAGCTCCTGAATGTTCATCTGAATGCTCCCATCTCCCGCGATGTCAAAGACGATGGCATCGGGACGAGCTATCTGAACGCCAATGGAGGCGGGCAAGCCGAATCCCATCGTCCCCAAACCGCCAGAGGTTATAAATTGACGAGGATACTTCGTCTTGTAAAACTGTGCCGCCCACATCTGATTCTGCCCTACCTCTGTCACTATAACCGCTTCGCCGTTCGTCAATCTCCAAATCGTCTCCACAACTCTCTGGGGTTTTATAATTTCCCCTTCTTCCTTATATTTTAAAGGATATTGCTCCTTCCAACTATTTACCCGTTCAAGCCAAGCGGGGTGCTGCTTCGGCTCGACTTTCGCTAAGATTTGCTGAAGCACCCTCTTCGCATCTCCGACGATGGGGATATGAGCCTTCACATTCTTGCTAATCTCCGCTGGGTCTATATCAATGTGTATCACCTGAGCCATAGTGGCGAATGTAGACACCTTGCCAGTTGACCTATCGGAGAACCTCGCTCCAACCGCTATGAGCAAGTCGCATTCCGAGACGGCGAGGTTAGCTGCCACCGTCCCATGCATCCCCAAGAGACCCAAAGAGAGAGGATGTTCCTCGGGAATGGTTCCTTTTCCCATCAGGGAATGAACGACGGGAATCTGACATTTCTCCGCTAAGGCAACGACCTCCTCGGTAGCTCCCGAGGTTATACATCCTCCACCCACATACATAACTGGCTTCTCCGCTTGAGCTATCGCCTCAACCGCCTTGAGCACCTGACCGGGATGCCCTTCATATGTTGGGCGATATGACCGCAGCGAGATTTTCTCTATCGGCTGATAATCTATCTCCGTTGCCTGAACATCCACAGGCAAATCTATGAGAACGGGTCCGGGTCTTCCTGTCTTCGCAATATAGAAAGCCTCTTTGACTATATAGGGGAGGAGGTCTGGGTCCTTAACGAGATAATTATGCTTAGTTATTGGCATAGTAATTCCCGATGTATCCGCCTCCTGGAAGGAATCTTTCCCCAATATATCCCTCCTCACCTGACCCGTTATGGCAACGATGGGAGATGAGTCCATATAGGCGGTGGTTATTCCCGTCACGAGATTCGTCGCTCCCGGACCGGATGTAGCTATGCAAACGCCGACCTTCCCCGTGGCTCGGGCATAGCCATCCGCTGCGTGAGCTGCCCCCTGCTCGTGGCGGACGAGTATATGCCTTATATCCTTTTCATCATAGAGGACATCGTAAAGGGGAAGGACAGCCCCTCCCGGATAGCCGAAAACGACCTCCACCCCCTCCCTCTTCATACATTCAACAAGGGCTTTAGCGGCTGTCATCCTCATTATTCAAGCACCGCTCCTTTCCCGGCGGATGTGACCTTCTCAGCATACCTCCTCAGATATCCTTCCTTTATTTTCGGCTCGCGAGGACGCCATGCTTCCCTCCTCAGCGCGAATTCCTCCTCGGATATGAGTAGGTCAATCCTCCTTCCCGGTATATCTATCAAAATCCTGTCTCCTTCTTCCACTAAAGCAATCGGTCCTCCCTCCGCCGCCTCGGGCGAGATATGACCGATAGCCGCTCCCCTCGTCGCGCCTGAGAACCGTCCATCGGTGAGGAGAGCTACCTCCTCATCCAATCCCATTCCCGCCAAAGCGGAGGTGGGCATCAACATCTCCCTCATCCCCGGTCCTCCCTTCGGTCCCTCATACCTAATCACCACTACATCACCGCTAACAATCTTCCCGGAGAGAATAGCCTCAACAGCCGATTCCTCATCATCAAATACCCTCGCCCTCACCTCTCTCTTCATCATCCTCTCCGATACAGCCGCGTATTTCACCACCGCGCCATCCGGCGCCAAATTCCCGTGAAGAATCGCTATCCCTCCTTCTTTATGATAGGGATTCTCCAATGGTCTTATAACATCCTCCCCTTTCCGCACCGCCCTCTCTATTATCTTCCTAATCGGTTCACCCGTTACGGTCATACAATCCTGATTGATTATATCCTTCTTTGAAAGCTCCTTCATAATAGCGGGAATGCCTCCCGCCTCATCCAAATCCTCAATATGATGAGGACCTATTGGGTCAATTGCGCATAAGTGGGGAACGAGACGAGATATCCTATCAAAATCGTCAAGCTCAAGAGGAACCTTCGCCTCCTTAGCTATCGCCATAAGATGGAGAACGGTGTTCGTTGAGCCTCCCAACGCCATATCAACCGCGATGGCGTTGAGGAAAGCTTCCTTAGTCAATATATCGGCGGGTGTTATCCCCAATTTTACGAGATTCATTATAGCCATTCCCGCCTTCTTCGCTAACGCCCTGCGACCAGAATAGGGTGCGGGAATCGTTCCATTCCCCGGCAAACCCATTCCCAAAGCCTCTGTCAAGCAGTTCATCGTATTGGCGGTGAAGGCGCCAGCACAGGAACCACAGCCGGGACAGGCGACCATCTCCAACTGCTCCAACTCTTCCAAAGTCATCTTCCCGCTCTTCACCATTCCCACTGCCTCAAATACCTTGGAGAGGGAAACAGCTTGCCCTTTGAATTTGCCCGCAAGCATAGGTCCTCCTGAGAGCATAATGCAGGGGATATCGAGCCTGGCAGCAGCCATAAGCATCCCCGGAACAATCTTGTCACAGCTCGCAATGAGGATAAGCCCATCAAATTGATGCGCCTTCGCCATTATCTCTATTGAATCAGCTATTACTTCCCTTGATGGCAGAGAATATTTCATCCCGATATGACCCATCGCTATCCCATCGCATACACCTATGACGCCGAACTCAATGGGAGTTCCACCTGCCATCCTCACGCCCGCTGCAGCCGCCTCGGCTATCTCCCGCAGATGGATATGACCGGGGATTATCTGGTTGTAAGAATTCGCAATACCTATTAAGGGACGCTCCAGCTCCTCCTTCGTATAGCCCATCGCGTAAAAGAGGCTTCTGTGGGGAGCTCTCTCCAAACCTTTCTTTGCATTATCGCTCTTCATTTGGGAATCCCTCCTTTTCTGGAGACAATTTAGAAAACTACCTTGTTAAGTGGATACTCAACTATTCCCTGGGCGCCAGCCCTTGAGAGCTGGGGGATGAGGGAACGAGATTGATTTTCATCAAGGACGACCTCAACAGCCACCCAATCAGGGTCCGTGAGGTTGGAGATGGTGGGGTTCTTCAAAGCGGGAAGGATTGAAATTATTTTCTCAAGATTATCTTTATGAACATTCATCTTCAAGCCCACCAATTGGGCGCCATTCAAAGCCCCTTGAAGGAGCATAGCTATATCCTCTATCTTCCTCCTCTTCCATTCATCCTCCCAAGCCTTTGGATTGGCTATGAGGCGGGTAGTGGAGACCATTATTTCCTCAACGATGCGGAGATTGTGAGCCCTGAGGGATGAACCGGTCTCGGTGAGCTCCACGATTGCGTCAACGAGATGGGGAACCTTCACCTCTGTTGCTCCCCAGGAGAACTCCACATCAGCGGAGACGCCGTGCTTCTCAAGATATCTTTTCGTCAGGTTGACATATTCGGTGGCGATGCGTTTGCCATCAAGGTCTTTGACGCTTTGAATGGGGGAATCCTCGGCAACGGCGAGGACAATCCGAACGGGACGGAAGCCCTGCTTAGAATATACGAGCTCCGCTACCTCAACCACATTCGCGGATTGCTCCTCAATCCAATCCTTGCCGGTTATACCCGCGTCAAGGACACCCTGCTCCGTGTAGCGGGGAATCTCTTGAGCGCGGATGAGGAGAGGCGAGATCTCCTCATCGTCAATTGATGGGACATAAGAGCGAGGGCTTACAGAGATATTGAACCCCGCTCTCTTGAAGAGCTCAATAGTGGATTCCTGAAGACTTCCTTTAGGGATACCTAACTTGATCTGCCTCATCTGACCTCCTTTTCGTGCTGTGAATGTAATTTTAAATTATATCAAGATAAAATCAATTCCTCAACAAATTGTATAATCTCATAACATTTGAGACTCCTTTTAATTCTCTATCCTACTCATTGTCATTGCGAGGAACGAAGAACAAAGCAACCGATACTCTTGTCATTGCGAGCCTGAACACCTTTGGTGTTCAGGCGTGGCAATCTCCTATTTTGGGAAGGATTGTAATACATCCCATTAAAGAAAAGATTGCGAGGAGCGAAGCGACGAAACAATCTCGTTCTCCAACCCAAAGGGGGAGAATGTGTTGGCGAAGCTAATCTCGTTCTCCAACCCAAAGGGTTGGAGAATGTGTTGGCGAAGCCAATCTCATTTGAGATTGCCACGGGCTCCCGTAGCGAGCCCTCGCAATGACAAAACCACCTTTCTTTTTTAGCGAGTCCAATATCTCTCTGAGATTATTCATGTTAGAACTATTAATCTTTCGTCGTTGCGTTCGTCGATGCGATGGTAGTCATTCGCCTTTTATCTCCTTTCTATTTGCAAAGGGGTTCTCTTATTTTTAAAATTTCTATCAAATGCCGAAAATAGTCTCCATAGGCGAAATTTTGGTTGAGATTATGAGGAAGGAAATCGGCGTGCCCTTGGGCACGCCAGCCGATTTCGTCGGTCCCTTCCCCTCGGGCGCTCCCGCCATCTTCGCCGATGCGGCCGCCCGCCTCGGCGGAGATGTCGGCTTCATAGGAGCGGTGGGAGATGACCCATTCGGTCGCCTCTGCTACGAACGCCTCAAACAGGATGGCGTTGATACCACCCATCTCAAGATAATCCCCTATAAATCCACTGCCTGCGCCTTCGTTGCTTATTTCCAAGACGGCTCCCGTGACTTCGTCTTCCACATCAAGGACACCGCTGCGGACTCCATATCTACCGAAGATATCTCTGAGGATTACCTCGCCGAAACGGAAATCATCCACATCTGTGGCTCGTCCCTTTCCGTAAGCGAGAAAATGCGAAATGCCTGCATTAAATCGGCAAAAATAGTCAAAGAGAAAGGAGGGAAGGTCTTCTTTGACCCAAATATTCGCCCCCAGCTCCTATCCATTGAGGAGATAAGGGAGATAGTCAAGCCCATTATGGAGATTTGCGATGTGCTTCTTCCCTCTGGTGAAGAGGTCTCTATGCTCACGGGAATCCAAGAGCCATTCTCAGCCTGCGAATCCCTCGCGGATAGAATGCTCGTGATTTTGAAGCAGGGAGAGAATGGCTGTATCGCCTTTACGCCAGAGGGAAGAATTCACAGCCCCGCCATAAAGGTAGATGTCGTTGACCCCACGGGAGCGGGAGATTGTTTCGCTGGCGCCTTAGCGGTTGGGATGATTGAGGGGATGGATCTTCCCAAGCTCTTGCGTTTCGCCAACATCGTTGCAGGTCTCTCCATAACAAAGAAGGGTCCAATGGAAGGAGCACCCACAAGGGAAGCGGTTTCAGAGCTTCTGGGATATTTTTGAAAATTTTAGAAAAAAGAAGAAAATTTTAGAAAGAGGGAAATATAAAGAGATTAAAATATTTTTCCCCCAATTCTCCTCTCTTGACCTCCCTAAGGCGAATTTGTAATCTATAAATAGGCAAGGCTTCTTTTTCTTCCTCACCCTATCCCAGGAGCATATATCTATGGGGGCTAGAGACCAGTTAAATTTGGATTTCGGAGATAAATTCAATCTTCTGTGCGATAAGGAGAAATGGGAGATTATCTCCCAGCACCTTATCGCGCAGGACCCCGATTCATCACGGGACCTCTGGCTCAGCCAGCTGAAGCCCGTGGCCCTTGGCATTGATAGGTTCATCTTCACTGTTTCCGCTCGCTTCGCAAAGGAATGGATTGAGAAGCATTATCTCTCCCTTCTTGAGGAAACAGCCTCTAAATTTACTGGGCACCAAGTGAAGATAGAAATCCATGTCGTGCCTCCTCAAAAGGGGGAGAGGAAAAGGACGCAGAAGAAGCGCAAACCTCCCTTCGGTCTCTCCCTCAACGAGAACTATACATTTGAGAACTTCGTCGTCGGTCAATCGAACAGATTAGCCTATGCGGCGGCGAAGGATGTCTCGGAGAGACCGGGAAGGAAAACCTACAACCCCCTCTTCATCCACGGAGGAGTTGGGCTCGGCAAGACCCACCTTATCCAAGCGGTTGGCAATGCCCTGCTTGAATCCTCCGAAGTTGAGGTCGTCTATGTTCCCGCCGAGTACTTCACATTTGAATATGTTGAGGCAATCAAGAACGGGAAGATGTCGGAGTTCAGGGAGAAATACAGGAACATAGATGTTTGGCTCGTTGACGATATCCAATTCATTGCTGATAAAGAGAGGACAACGGAGGAATTCTTCCATACCTTCAACACCCTCTACGAAACAGGCAAACAGATAATCATCTGCTCCGATAGACCGCCGGAAGAGCTAACACCGCTCCATCCACGCATACTCTCCCGCTTGAAACACGGACCCATTATGGGAATATCCCCTCCCGACCTCGAACTGAGGCTCGCCATACTTCAGAAGAAAGCAGAGCAGGAGAACTTCAACATATCTCCCGAGATATTGCTCTACATAGCCAGGGAGATAAAGACGAACATCAGGGATTTGGAGGGCGCTCTCGCCAAGCTTATGGCTTGGACCTCCATAAACAATACCCAGCTAACCCTTCCCTTAGCTGAGGAGCTTCTCGTTGATTACATCGGAAGGAAACAGACAAATTTGACGATAGACGATGTTCTCAAGGCTGTTTGTCGGCATTTCAATATCTCCCAACGACTTATCAGGGGGAAAAGGAAGGATAAGAAGGTGGCGCAACCTCGCCAGATATGTATGTATCTTTGCAGGGAGCTCACATCCGCACCGATAACCGAGATAGCGAGGGCGCTTGGCAGGACCCATCCCGCTGTGATAAGTGGGTATAACAAGATTAAAGAAGAACTGCAAAGGGATAAAGAGCTGGCGAAGCTGGTTCAAGAGATAACGAGCAAACTCCTACCCAGCAGAGAGTGATAATGTAAATAAATTATTTACAACCCAAGTTTCCCTTCTTTTTCCTTACTAAACTAACATTTAATTACAAACTATCTACATTTTCATTAATCAAAAACGAAGGATAAATAAAAAGAGATTTTGAAAGAATGAAAAAGATTAAATAACCATTAAAGAATTCTTATGGACAAAAATTCATTTTATAAATGATTCATAATTTAAATCTAAATTTTCCCTTCTTTTCAATGCTTTATTTTCATCTCTTATTCACAAGAATTTACATAACTTACATACCAACTACCACAACAAAGTTTTATATATGTATTTCTTATTGAATTATTTTCGCTTAGTATGTAAGATTTTTGAGAGGTGATATTTATGAGAAAAACTGTTCTCCTTCTCTTATTTTTCCTTGTTCTTTCCTTTGGATTCGCCGAGAGGAAAGTTGAGGGCATCGTGTTCTTTGATGCAAATAACAACGATGTCTTTGATAAGGGAGAAAAAGGTTTAGCGAAAGTTCCAGTTAGCGATGGCAAACAAATCGTTTTGACAGACCAAAATGGACATTATTTGATTCAAACCGATGAAGATGAACCGATAATCTTTGTATCTTTCCCCTCTGGTTATTTCACAAACAAATTCTGGCAAAAGGTCAAGCTTTCAGATGATTCTCAAAATATCAATTTCCCCCTCCATAAAGTAAACGAGAAAACGCCTCTTTTCATCATTCAAGTTACCGATATTCATTCCACTTTCTCCGAAGTTTGCTATAGGGATGTTGGAAGATTCGTTCAGGAAGCTAATGAATTGAGACCTGAGTTCGTCATCGCTACGGGAGACCTCGTTATGGATGCCAATCCCTTGAAAACAGAAGAAGATGTCATAAAATATTATCAGCTTTATCAAAGCTTGATGAAGAACCTCAAGCCACCTCTCTTCAATTTGCCGGGAAATCACGAACATCCTTGGAGCATACCACAAACCTCTCCCCTCTACGATAGAGGAGCATTTAAGGAATTTTTCGGACCAGTTTACTATTCCTTCAATTATTCTGGCTGGCATTTCGTTATGCTTGAAGCCACAACTAATAAGAAAAATGGATTTGATGATGAGCAATTGAATTGGTTGGAGAAGGATTTATCTCTCGCTAAAGATAAACCGACCATTATTTTCACTCATCAGCCTCCCTTCGAATGCGATAAATTCCTCCGTTTTTTGGCGATTATAAATCAAAATCCCCAAGTCAAGATTGTCTTCTCAGGACACGAGCATTCAAATGTCCAACTCCCTTTGGGAAGGATTTTAAATATCCTCACGGGAGCACTTTCTGGCTCTTGGTGGGGTGATGAGAAGCCCAATCTTGATGGCACTCCCCGTGGCTATCGCTTAATCCTCGCTGAAAATGGCGAGGTTTTATCCTGCTATAAATGGGTGGGAGAGAAACATTCCGTTG
>Ga0080004_1105898_pt1 | contig 17455 bp, 26 predicted proteins | sample WasSprMetagenome_FD_69207 | JGI IMG/M metagenome (GOLD analysis project Ga0080004, IMG submission 69207) | Sulfidic aquatic microbial communities from Washburn Spring, Yellowstone National Park, USA - WS (SPADES assembly) (version 2) | ecosystem: Environmental > Aquatic > Thermal springs > Hot... | reverse complement strand
CATAATCGTCAAGGAAGTCTAGGCTAAGCAGGAGTTCACCACGCCTAATAAGCCTCTCATCAACAGCACTCCAATCCATAAAAGAAAGCTAAGCAAAGAAATTAATTAAGCCACAAAGTAATAATTATATCAGGCTTTAGCCTTAAAGCATGTTCAATACCTGTTCTTAAACTAGCTCCACATCCTATATTATATGAGTGTTTGATAACTGTATTATCCAAAGAAGCAAGTTCAAAGGTCTTATCTTTCGAGCCATCATCTACTACTATAACTCTATCAACTTCATTTATCGCTTTATCTACTACTCTTGCTATGTTCTTTTCTTCATTAAAGGCTGGTATTATTGCTACTACCTTCATTCTTTCACCTTGTAGAGAAGAACATAATCACTCTTCCAAACCAATTCAAACATGCTTGGCTTGCTAAGTGTAATGGTTTTTAGAGGATAAGCATCTTCATTAAATAACAAATGAGATAATAACAAATCCTTTCCTAACTCTGTTGGAGCATATTCATAGCCTACAACTACATCTTGATAGCCTAAGACTACGGGAGGGATTATCGGATTACCATTATTATCCTTCATGAGGATTGGTCTAGTCTCTTTTACAGCAACAAGATCATAGTAGCTCTTTGGATCATCAAATTGGAGTGAGCGACATGCCGCAGGTCATATTGGTGTATCTCTTTCGCATATTCAGTATCTTCTCTCTTTGGTAGAGGTCGGAATGCATTTAATACTTTGCAGCAAAGGAATTAAAAGGTTGGAGTGCTTACTGGTGCAGCACCAGCATTGGTTTAAATGAAAGGCTGGAGCGCAACTCTTGCCGCAAGAGTTCTAGGCATTGACGAGAAAGATTTGACTCAGAAACACGCCGCGTGTTTGCTTGGTATCTCTCCTTCAGAAATCCAAAGACTCTTAGCTTTGGTAGAAGCTCTTCATGAAGCCAAAAGGCTAATAGAAATGTTCGGACTTCGGGATTTTAGTACGGAGGTCGGGGATAACAACATTATGCGCATTGTCGGCTCCGACATTAGTCATAATGTTACTTTCTATTTTGCTCTCTAATTCGCTGATGGTTGACTGTGAGCAACATTATTAGCATTGCAACCTGTTGCATTAGTCACATGAAGGGTTGAAGTGAATTGGCCAGAACTTTCTTCATTACGGCGAAGGTATAAGAGGTCTTGAAGCATGCAAGTTTCAAGAAAGAAAGTATTGTGAGGAAATCCCTTAATCAGCTTATTTCCTCATATTTCCTCTATATTTTTGTTCTGTATAAATATTTAGTATAATTAGTTAATTACCAAGTTTTATGATAACAATTTTCTTTTGCAATGCTCAGCAAACGAAAGCCGTGCTTTGATAGCTTCTCTTTGCAACTTTTCAAATTCTTCTCTTGAGAGGAAGATAAAGTTGTTATTTTTCTTTTGCATTTCATTGCATATTTTAACAATCTCATTTTGGGATTCTAGTATCTTTGCAAAAATAAATGCAAGTTTTGTAAGCATTATTGGGTCTTGTTCTATCAATTGTTTTATTATTATTTCTTTTTCAGCCGTGAGAGCGCCTGATAAACTTTTTGAAACATTTTCTAAAATTTTATGGATCTCAAGCTCTTCTAAACCTTTTTTTGTTATTCTTATTTGAGATTTGTGCCCTCTCCCTTTTTTTGTTTCCCTTTCCCAATCTATCAAATTTCTTTCTGAAAGAAATTTCAATCTTTTTGAAAGTGTTTTTGTGCTTTTTATGCTAACTATTTTTAGGAGCTCGTAAAAGCCGGTAGGGCTTGTTAAGGCTATTTTTTCTAGCAACTCATTTTCTAGCTCGTCAAGGCTCATATTACTTTACCAAAATACTTTACCATAGTTAAGTATTTATACTTTACTGAAAGTCTAAAATTTAGATATGAAGAAAAATCGTTCAATCGTAAAAACGATAAGCATGCCTCAAGAGTCGCTTGAAATTATTAAAAAGGCGTGCGAAATCACGGGGGAGACCCTAAGCGAATTTTTGAGACAAAGTGCTTATCGAAGACTTGAAGAGCTTTCAATTATAACAACTCTAACGAAGCAAAAGTTCGCAAAGAATGAAGGAGAGAAGGAAGCCGAGCCAGCCACAGCAGGAGGTGACCAACCGTGACCAGCCTTCCCAATAATAAAAAATCGGAAACAGAGGAGACGCCGACAAAAGAGGAGGTCCTAGCCAGCCGCAGAGCATGGTTGCAAATCAAAGCTCTGGTTGAAAGCTACATTAATAATTGTGATAAAGCACTAAAAGCACTAGAGCAAGTTGAAGTTATCAAACCTCTTAAAAAAGAGGCTACAACACTTCCAAATGAAATAAAAGAATTAATGAAAACCAACGACCTTGAAATAAAAGAAGAAGAGAAACAATGGATTATTAAGCCCAAAAAATGGCTTGGCCAAGAACGTTTCATTGAAGTTTCTGAAATGGTGAAAAAAGTCAGAGGCCAATGGGTAAAAGACGGAAAGAACTCTCGTTTTGAAGTTCCTAAAAAGTGATCAAAAAAATGGGAGAAGTCAAGCTGGAAAGGAAAGGGCCTTTCCTTTATGTAACTCGAGGAAATGAGAAAAGAGTTGTAAGTTTCTTACCTAATAACCCCAGCGCTGTAGCAAAAGAACTTAGGTTTGTTTTAAGAGAGCTTGGGGTTCAAGACCAAATAACTATAAGCCGTGCATTAACCCAATTAGTTGAATTATATGACAAGGTTGCCGAGCAAGAAAAGGAAACACAAGAAGAAACAATTGTTGAGCAACAAAAGGATGCTAAATTAAACCAACTAAAACAAAAGGTTGATGAATTAACGACAAAGGACTTAACGGCAAAAGAGCTCTCAGCTGAAATAGCGAGGCTACTAAAAGAGGAGTATCGTTTTGCCACGCTGAACGATACTGAAGAGGTCCTAATTTACAACGATGGCATTTATCATTATGGCGGGGAAGCGTTCATTCGATCAACGATTGAGAAAATTTTGGAGCAATCGATAGTAACTAAAAATTTATGCGAAGAAGTGATTGGGCATATCCAAAGGAGCACCTATATAAACCGCAAAAACTTTGATGCGGATCCTAGTTTTATTGTTTTAAACAATTGCGTGTTGGACCTTGAAAAGAATTGCGTGTTTGATCACACACCTGAAATCTTTTCCCTTACTAAACTTCCGATTAGCTATGATCCAAAGGCTGATTGTCCAAAAATTAAGAAGTTTTTGAACGAAGTGTTATTTCCAGAAGACATAGCAACAATCCAAGAGTTTTTGGGCTATCTTTTGTGGAAAAGATACGTTATTCAAAAAGCCCTTCTTTTAGTTGGCGACGGGAACAACGGCAAATCCACATTTATTGGGTTGGTAAGGGCATTTTTGGGGAATGATAATGTAAGCGGAGTCTCCTTGCAAGAGCTCGAGCTCAACAGGTTTGCTAAAGCAGACCTTTACGGCAAACTGGCAAATTTGTATGCAGATTTGCCAGATTCAGCACTGAAATCCGTGGGCACTTTCAAAATGCTGACTGGAGGAGACCCAATCAGAGGAGAGCACAAGTTCAAAAATTCATTTCTTTTTATTAATTATGCCAAGCTGATATTCTCTGCTAATAAAGTTCCGGAAGTTTATGAGGATACGGAGGCTTTTTTTAGGCGCTGGATTATAATAACATTCCCAAATAAATTTGAAGGTAACAAAGCTGATCCGAACAAACTAAGCGAACTAACAACGCCTGAAGAGTTGTCTGGTTTACTGAACTGGGCCCTTGAAGGACTGCAAAGGTTAAAAGCAAACGGTTGGCGCTTCTCAAATCCAAAAAGCACCGAAGATATTCGAACTGAGTACATTAGGAAATCTTCGCCAATGAAAGCATTCTTTTTGGATTGCATTGAGTTTGACACTCAAAACGATATTCCAAAAAAGGAGTTATACGCTAAGTTTTGCGATTATTGCAGGGAGCGGAAGCTCCCAGCCGTAACGGAACAGACATTTTACGCTAACATTCAGATGCACATCAAAGTTGAGGAGACTAGGCCTACAATAAACAAGAAACGTGTACCTTGTTATCGTGGTATCAAGCTCAAGCCAAAAGAAGAATGGGGAAAATCAGAGGATGAAGAAAGTTCTGGCCAATTTAATATATCTACACCCCCTGACAGCCCTGACAGCCCTGACAGAAAAGAACCCGAACCTAACACTCCTGTCAGCCCTGTCAACCCTGTCAGGGGGTGTAGATATTTTATTTCCACTAAATCAGAACCCTTGCAAAAAGATAGCGACGTCTCTAAAAAACAGCCCTCAGATATAGAAAGTGGTACAAGTGGTACAGACCAATCTTCGCAAAAATGCCAGAGGTGTGGTGCTGAGCTAAAAGGAGGTTTCTTCAAGCGTAACGACGGGAGCCTTTGGTGCCTTGAGTGTATGAGGAAGGAATTCGAAGGGAGGAAAGAAAAATGAAAACTGAAGAAGTTGTGAATCATACATTATCATTGTTGCCAGAAACCTATCTCTTTCCCAGAAAGGTTATGACTTTAGCAACAAAAGGTCAAGTTACTATTTCTTCAAAAGAAGAATTAATAGAAGTTGTTGAGAGAGCAAATTTGATAGATTGTTTTATTCAAACTCATAGTGATCTTGAAGCGAAGCTTGGCATTTTATCCTTACTCTATATTGATATTGATAATGAGAATAATATTGAACAAGCTAGGAGAGACGCTCTTAAAACTTCAAGTAAGATTGAAAAAATATATGGCATTAGGCCTCATGTTCAATTCTCAGGGTGCAAGGGCTATCATGTTCTTTTACCTTTTGAGCCTAAGGAACTTCCAAATGGTAAAGAAGAGTTAAGAGATTACATTCAATTTTTGAGAGAGTATCTAAGCAATGGCAAGTGCGATCCTTCATTAAAAGGCGATATAGTTAGGTTATTTAGGTTACCATGGTCCTATAACTCTAAAGGCATTACCAAATATGGAGATGGCCTTGTTAGAGTAGCTCAAGAATGGGACGGAAATAGAGCCGATTCGAGGATACTTTACGGTTCATTTAAGGTATGGCAACTTAATAGAAAGCTAAAGGCCAGGAAGCGAAGATTCGCTACTAAGGCCAAAAGCGAAGGTAAATTCAAGGTAAGAAAGCCCATTCAGGAGTTAATCAAACTTGCTAAGGAAGGCCAAAGGCTTGAGCATAGACAAAGACTAGCTATTCTTCTTGAACTCATAAACACTCAAATGAGCGATCAAGAGATCATAAGTATTTTTGAAAAACAAGAAGATTTCAACCCTTCAAAGATTCAGTATTTCATTAACCACGCTAGAACTCATGCCTACAAGCCTTTCAAAAGAGAGAGCTTAATGGAGGTAATTAGCAATGTCTGAAGCTCAAATACAATTAAGTGCTGAAGTGCTTCAGCATTTAAAATATGTGTTTCATTATAACGGCAAAAATTGCTACAAGTGCAAAATTTGCAATTGTGGGCCATGGTATTCCCCTTCAGTTATTGAAGAACACTTCAAGATTTTAGGTTTTGACGAAGAAAAGCACCTAGAGCGATATAGAGAATTTCTGGAATCTTGCAAAAAGGAGGAAGGTGAAAATAATTGAGTTTTGAAATTAAAGCGAAAAAATACAGAATCGAACTTCACGCGCCAGCTCAAAACAATTTTGAAATCGAGGTTTTTCCAATCCGATATTTGGGGAAAGAAGAGTTCAAAGCCTTCTTTCATTATTGCAAGTCCTCATTTATGCGGTTAATAGCAACAAGGCCATACACCTTTCAAATTTGCTTTTCGAAGTATGAAGACGCTTACTTCTTTGTTCAAAATCTTGCAGTGTGGTTTAACGAGGATTTCTTTTTCGATCATTCTCAACGCAAAATTGTTCCTGTTAGGAAAGAGGCCCAAAAGGAGGTTAATACTTAATGCTTATCGCCAAAGCCAAAAATAACAATGTTTCAGCGTTTCAGCGTTTTCTAGGCTACTATCATAAAAATCCTTATGCAACTTCAACTGAAATAGCTCTCGATTTGGGCTACGCTCCTAGTTATGTGAGAGTTTTGAAGTATCGATTAAAAAGAAAGTTCAATTGTAATTTGGATAAAATTTGTCCTAATTGTCTTAATCCTTCTCTTGTTCAAGACCAAAATAGCAAAGTATGCACAAATTGCGGTTATGAAGTGGCTAAGCCTGTTGAGAGAACCATCCCAGACGATCTCATTTGGAATAGAGGGCCTGAGCTAAATCTTCAAGAAGGTGACAACCTCGGCAATCGGTTTGATTTCAATGAACTTCATAAGTATAAAATTGTAAAAACTTTAGCATGTGAAAGATACCTATCAGCCAAAGAGCCACTTCAAAGACTGCAAAATGAATGTAAGAGCCAGCTTCAGAATTATCTGAAAGAAATCATGCTTCCTATGGATAAAACAAATGAAATAACCAAGCTCATGCTTTCGATTCTAAGAAAAGAATATTCCCATTACAAGCAAGCGGAAAGAATGATAAAGCAATATAAAAAGAGACTTGTTGCTATCGTGGTTTCAAAGACTCTAGAAGAGGCGTCAAAATATTATCCAAGACTAAAGACTGCATTGGAAAAGTATCAGACACTAGCAAAAGAGGAGTGAGACACCATGATGCTATCACTGATTTTATGCCTTTCTTGAGGGGTGTTCATGAGCGCTAATAACAACGGCAAGCATGTGTTGATCAAATATCTCGATCATGTTCTATTTAGAAATCTTGATCCTGACAAAGTAAAGCCTTCAATTAGAGAATGCTCGGGCTGGATTTACAAAGAGAATGATAAAGCGATCCTTATTGTGAGCGACAGACCCGTGAAAGCAAATGCTCACGAAAGGTCTGTTTTGTGCTCAGGTTTCCTTATTCTCAAAAGTTCAATAATCGAGATGAAGTTTATTGAATGATTATGGATCGCTCTTTAGCCATAGCTCCAATGCTTCACTTACTACTTGTCCTAATGCTCCTTTCTTGCCAAGATGCTTTTCCGCTACTTTAACTCTAACTTTTTTCTCGACCTCGTCTGGGATTGTTACACATATCCTTCCCATGCATCAACACCTAAGAGTAAAAAAGCAAAAACGTTTATATAATTACTTATCTGATTATGTTATTGCGCTTAAGCGCAATAAAGGAGTGCAAGGAAATGGCTAGCATAAAGCAACTAGAATCAAAACAAATCACAATCACGCACTCTAGTGATTATAGAAAATTCTGGAACCCTATAGTAATAGAAGGAAGAGCACTTCAAAACTTCGAATCAATAGGAAAAGGGGTTCAAAGCTACATTATAGATGCAATGGGAAAGACAATGTCAAGGCTCATCAACTTTGTCTTCTCTAACAAAAGCCTAATCGAATTAGCTAAGTATCTTTACAAATACAGAACAAGAAGCTTGAAGACTTTATCAAACTATGTCGATGGCATCCATCGCTTTTGTCTCTTTATCAATAAAGAGCCTGATGAACTCATTGAAGAAGTTATTGAGCATGATAGCTCAGTAAATGAAAAGAAGCTCAAGGAGCACATAAAGCTTCTTGACAATTATGTGGAGAAGCTAAGCGAAGATGGATTGGCTCCTGGCACGATACTAAGAGCTTGCTCAGCTGTTAAAGCACTTTACGCTTCTCATGGAATCAAGATTTCATTGCCACACCCATTGCCATCTAGAACCATTTACAAGGATAGAGCACCAAGGCCAGAAGAGCTTGTCAAAGTTCTTGAAATAGCGGATTTAAGAGGAAAAGTCATAGTCTCGATGCTTGCTCTTGGTGGCTTCAGAATCGGCACTTTGGCAAGGCTTCGTTACAGGCATGTAAAGTATGATCTTGAAAGAGGGATAATACCAATTCATATCCATGTCGAAGCTTCGATAACGAAAGGCAAGTACTCTGATTATGATACCTTCATAGGGGCTGAAGCTTCGGAATATCTTAGACTATACCTTGAGCAAAGAAAGATTGGTACTGAAGACATACCTCCTGAAGAGATTCATGATGAATCTCCTTTAATTCGTGATGAGCACAGTAAAGAACCAAAGCCTATTACAGCAAAGCGAATTTATTGGATCGTTCATGAGCTCTACAGAAGAGCGGGCTTAATAAAGAAAGGTGTTGGAAGAAGAAACAGCGTTTGCGTTCATAGTTTAAGGAAGTACTTCAAAACCCAGCTTACAGCGTTAGGAGTGCCAAGTGATTACATTGAGTACATGATGGGGCACAAGATAAGCACTTATGAAGATGTCCAGATGAAGGGGATAGATTTCTTGAGAAATTTGTACAGAGCATCAGGATTGGCAATAAGGCCAAAGACAACATTAAACAAGGTTGAGATGCTTAAAACCATAGTAAAGAGCCTTGGCCTTGATCCAGAAAGAGTCTTGATCATGGAAGCATTGCAGGAGCCTCATAGAACAATAATGGGCGCTGAAGAAGAGGAAGAAAGAGTCTTGAGAGAAACGTTGAGGGAAGCATTAAGAAAAGAAATTCTGAATCTTCGGATTCAAGCTTAAGCGACCCCTAATCTCCTTAGGAGCTTTCAATTTTTCACCTTCTTAAGGCTTATCAACAGATTCTTGGACTTTTGTTAGTATATGAATTTAACCCTAATCTTAATTTAGATTTAATCTTAGAAATTTAAATTTCTAAGATTCTTTTTCTATTTACATTCATTTACCCATACTTCACTTACTATTTTCTGCTTTATCAATGGTTCAGCGTTCTCTAAAGGAATTATGGCAATATCTCCTTTGGTAAAAGGCCCATATTTTCTTTTATCTATGCCCATAAACGGTGGAAAAGGTTGTGAAAACTTAACTATAGTGAATCTTGATGATAACTCTTCAGATATGCTATCCAGTTTAGAGGACTGGCCTCTTTTTATAGCCAAGCTTATCTTCTCCCATCTTTTTTTAAATAGGGATAAAGGTTGTATTATGTATTTTTCCTCATAAGTTAGATTATCAGTATCTTCTAGACGGGATGCTTTCTTAATTCTTAATTCTATTAACCTGTTGGTCAAATTTTCGATCATTTCTCTCTCCTTCAACGCTAGGTTACTCACAATACTCTTCTCATTCTGATCTATTCCATTAAGCATTTTCTTCATGTAAGTTACAACTTCTTTATAGAAATTCTTTGGTATCTTTACTAATTTATCACTCTTTGATTCTAACTCTATCAACTCGTAAATCCTGTTTAGAATCGATTCATCCATAAGTGATAATCCCAAAATGGTCTATTAATACCTTCGCCCTTCTGATTGATTGGATAGAAAAGTTAACAAACATAAGATCCTTATGTCATCCCGCAAAAATAGGTTAAGATTTAAGTTTATACGTTACTCGACACCCTTTAACTGTTTTTTCTATAAGCCCTTTAGATTGCATTTCAGCAACAGTTTTTGAAATTTCACTCTTACTTAAACCTGTTAGCTCAGCTATTTTTGTAATGCTTAATCCCTTGGGGTTCTGTTGTAAAGCCTTGGTAATTTTATCTAGGCTCATACAGTCCTCTTTTAAATTCTTAAGTATAAAAATTTGTCTTATCATATATTTCTTTTAGATAGAATAGCAGCGTCCCTCATATTCAGAATCAGCTTTCCTACCCATTGTCAACCACTCTTGCCAAACCTTTTCCTGCCAAGTAAACAGAGACCATTAATGGCAATGTAACTTTTTCTGAATTGTAAGGTCCAAAAGAATTGCCCTTTAAAGTGAATTTAGGAGCTTTAGTGACGAATAATTTTATAGGTTCATCACTTAATACAACTGCATCTATTAAAGGGTCAAAGGATACTAGATTATCACATTTCTTTTTCAGCATACCAGTATTTCCATGTAGTGTATTTGGTAGCCTGAAGATTCTATGAATATCCGTTGTAACCATGACGTCTATCTTTACGCTTAAATTATTTACTATCTCTTTAATAAAGTCTTCAAAACCCTTATAACCCATCTTACTATAAACATATAAAATCTTATCCCTTACATCTTTGTTAGCCTTGTTATAACCTTCAAATTCTAAGTCTATAAAGAAACTAGCTATTCTGCCTCTCCAACCTGGCTCACTAGCCGATGGTAATAATCTATACATATCATCATATGAAGCGCCTTTTGAAATGCCTAAGCTTTCTAAACTAAAACCCGTGCCAGAAATATAATCTGATACCTCATTCCTTGCCAGCTGATCTAAACTTTCTAAAGAACTCTCCTCCACTGTTACATGATATCCTCGACTCCCTGAAAAATAAACCTTGATTTTATCCTTTGAAATGCCGAAATCCTCTAAAAGAAAGTCCATCAGCTTTATTGTCTCATTTTTTGTGGCATCTAAGCATGAAGGACAGACCCAGCTCTCTTCGTCTATTCTTGTACTAGTACAATTTGGACAAATTTCAGGTCTCTTACCTTTGCCCATAAAGCTACAATCCTTACAAACCCAGCTATCATGCCCCTCTTTACAGTTTGTTGGTATGGCATCAGCATCTATATCAAAGATCAAATCAGCTCCTTTCCAACCTTTTTCATCCATAGAAAGGGTTGGCTCATGGTAATAAGCACAAGAATAGTAAACTGAATGGGGAGATTCTTTAATGAGAAATGCTCTTAGCTCTCCCTCACTTTGAAAGGATAAATGCCTAATCATAACTTTATCAAAGGACATAAATCCAAATTCTCTCTCATTCATCCTTATAGGAGCCCTTATTTTGCTTGAGTTCTTATAATAAAATTCTCTAAAAGTTCGCTTCAAGAACTCTTTGGTCTTATCATCCATGCTCATCACTGATTATACTTGATCATCGGTCTTTTTCTTCTTGAACATTACAGGTTTTCTTCCAAATTGAATTGGATTCTTTATTCTATCACATAAAATTTCATCTTTAAAACATAGTCCATGAGTCATCAGGGTTCTACAACTCGGTGCTTTGTATCGCTTCCTTCCCCCTCTCATTCCAGCTATGTGCTCGACCTGATACCTTGTCAAACGTTCACTAAAATCAGGCGCCTTTGGGTAAATGTTGATAATCTCATCAACAGACTTCCCAATCCCAAGGAGATAAGATGTCAAAAGAAATCGCCCGTAATGAGGAACGTTTTGCCCTTTTTGGAGCAAATCAAATATATACATTACACAAGGAGGGAACATGCCAGGAGTAACTTCTTGTAATTCTTTTGATGGTACTTGGGGTAGCGCTTTACTTATCTCATCTACTACTTCTTTAACATTCTCTGGTATTTTAGGTAATGATAGGCTCTTCATCCTCTCATATACAATCTTTCTTATCTCTTCTCTCATCAATCTTACTAGCTCATGAGTCTTAACATAAACAAAACCCTTCTCAACGATCCTGTTAACGAGCTTCCATTCAGGTTTATGAAAATGTTTTGCTCTCAATAAATAATCAACCATGCTCATCTTAAAGTCAAAAAAATTGTGCTCACTACTGATAAGATCAACATTAAAGGCACTCTTAAATATGTTTGAGATTATGGGCTTCTTTTCTTTCTCGAGCAGTTTCTCAGCTCTTAAAGATTCTGCCAATGAGTATTTTTGCATAAAGTAATCAATTCCTATGGCTTTTACAAGTATTAAAGCCAATGGAAAAGAGAGAATCTCTAAGTTTGGCTCTGATATTTCAATAGAGATAAAGTTCTTTTGAATTGCTTCTATAACTCTATCCTTTGCCCTTTTTAATGCTGGTTGATAATCATCTTGCCTTAAATCCTCTATACTCAAGCTCAAACCTTTAACGTAATCTCCAGCCTCCTTTAGGAAGGGATACTTCGCCAGATCCTCCAGTCCGAACTCTATTTCCATGATATGTTATCTCTAATGTAACCTTGCTTCTTAAACAATTCGTTATAATGTAGAATTGGGTCATGTCGTTAGAATGTTTCAGAAATGTTTCACTTCTAAGATGAGATTTGTTTCACCAAACTATCTTATCATGATTTTTGCATAATATGATCTGAAGTGGTCAGATGCAGACTTGGAAAATAGGTGCAATAATAATCATCCTACTAGCACTAGTCGGAGTCTTTGCTGTCGCAGCCTATGGATATAGAAAGGGCGGGATAGGAATGATTGGTGGACAGTATCAGCCATACAACAACTATCAAGGACCATGGGGCTACCAGGGTTGGGGAGGAATGGTGGGTATGATTGGCAACAACTGGCAAGGCATGACGGGCTACTGCTTTTCATTCATGAACCAGTTTAGATATTATTTAGATATTATAACACGCCTTTTCAGCCCAACCAGGTGTTGATCATGCACTACTCATTTATGCCAAATATAATAACAGTAACCAAGGGAACTGCTGTGACATGGACTAATCTGGATTCTGTTATACACACAGTAGAATCAGGAGCCGCCGAACAGCCTACAGAGCTTTTCGATTCAGGCCCATTAAATCAGGGTCAAAGCTTCAGCTTTACATTTACAGAGCCAGGAGTTTATGTGTACCATTGTGACCCACATCCATACATGCTAGGCATGATCATAGTACAAGGTTAATGGAACGCCAGATAGACAACTCTCCACTCTTATTTTTTATTCTGAGGATTTCTCGTATCTAAATTTATCCAACTTGATAAGGCTACTTCGTTAGTATTGCCATAAGTTTTAACAGTTACTATTCCACGATCAGCCAGCCTAGCAATTATCCTATGAGTTTTGAGCCTAGTCAAACCTGTCTCCTTTCTTATCCATTTTTGAAGGTATTTACCGTCATGCTTTCTTAATACCTCTAATACCAAGCGCTCATCAGGCTTAAGAGTCTTGATGATAGTATCATAAGAACTTTGTATCGCTTGATTTTGCTGACTATCAGTATTTACTGGAACAACAGGTCGAGGAGAAGCACTAATTTCTATATCCTGAGCAGGAAGACTAGTCATATTTATCTCAGGTGAAGCTTCTACTGTTTTTATTTCAGGGAAAGCTACTGAGTAGACCAAACCGATGATCGCAACGACTGCGAAAGCTATTAAAATTAAAGGAACTATCCAAAAGTATGAAGGAACGTTGTACTGAGCAGGGGACGTCCAACATTCCATCATTCTATTCATCATATTCCACATATTATCTATCCAATTCGTAGGTTGATTTACTGAAGGAGTTGTTGGCGCTAAGTAAAAATTGGACATTATAGCTGCTAGTAAAAAGCCTGATAGCGATGCGATCAGTAGTAGAAGAAACAGTACGGATTTCTTCATCTAGCATCTATATGATTAGGATAGATAAAAGCTTGCGGTTAATTATTCGATTTACCTCTCCTCAATCCTTGGAGCAAGGTAGAAGTGCACTCTACCACCGAGATCGCTCAGCTTTAGCTCAAGCCTTATGGGCATCTTGCTTGAGTATTCGAGCAAAACTGCATCTGACGCTGTAGCCTTGATTATGTTCGATAGATACTCTATGCTATAGGTTGCCTTGCTATCCTCCTTCACATCTAGCTCCAATAAATCTTGAGTGGATCGCTCTAGAATTACAGAGGCAGAGCCTATATCACTCTTGCCAGAGAATATTAATCTATCTTTTGAGGATTCTATCGTTACGTGATCTGAAATGGCAGAAATATCACTTAGTATCCTCTCAAAGGCTTTCTCAGCTATTATGGCTTTAACATTGAAGCTTAGCTTAGGAAGGGGGGTAGGTCCATAAGTGCTCTCTATTAAATGCAATAAAAACTCTCTTTTATAACCATTAAAAATTCTAAGGACGAGCATTTCATCTGAAGTTGTAATCTCTATGCTATCTTTCGCATCAGCCCTTCTTATCAGCTTTATGAAATCCTCTATTTTTATGCTGAACTTGAATGGTTTATCACATTCATACTTCTCAAAAGCTGATTTTGGCCATAAAAGGTCTATAAGGGCTATATGCGAAGGATCCATAGCCCTAAAGGTTATTCCCTCTGGCGATGCCTCGAAAGTTGCTTCTTCAACAAGCGTTGAAACTGCCGATGAAACTACTTTCCATTCCTCTGGCGTAGAGGTCTTAGCCAAGAATACCAAATCAACCACCACTAATGCAATTAATCTTTTTCAAGGGATTATTAGCCTTATTGGTTTAATTTGGGATGGTGTCTGAATAACCCCTCAATTATGGCATATTGAACATACCACTTAGATGAAGGAGGGCAACAGCTTGGCACCAACTTATGGCACTTCTCTATTTTATTCATGTAACGAAAAGATTATCATGCACCATCCTTAATTTTCTTTATTAATTTTCAATTTTTTCATAAATCCCTCTGTAAATTTTTTATATCAAGCATTATGAATTTTACATTAGCATAATATGTTTACCAAAAAGGAACAATATAGAGTATCAAAATTTGGTATCATTAGAGGGTTGATCTAATGTTTACCCTAAAGGAAATTGTTAATGATTATATGCAGAAAGTTTCAGGATTAAAAGAACATTGTGATAGATGTCTTAGAACTGAGAGATGGGGAGGAAGCGTAGTTTTAATGGTTGTTGATGCTTCCTTCACTTCAATAGGCTTAAACTACTTTACTGCAGTTGTTCCAAAGGTTGAAGAGTTTAGCGGAAAGTTTGTTGAAAATGGAAGGATAAAGAGCTTAAAAGATCTTGCTAAGGCAGATATCGATGAGCTAAGAAGTGTTTGGAAAAATAAAAGATCCTGGCTTTTAGCAAAGGAAATTGCATCATATCTTTCAACGTTAAGCGATAATGATATAGAAGCTATTAGAAATTGGGCTAAAAATACAAAGCTTGAAAATTGGGAAGAAGATCCAATTGGAAGAATTAAAGGCCTCGGACTAATCACGTTCCAGTACTTGAGAATGATGGGAGGAATAGATACAGTTATGCCTGATAAAATTGTTAAAAGAGTGGTAAACGAGATTTTAGTTAGAGCTGGATTAGAACCTATAAACGATAATATTAAATTTATTAAGAGAGCTGAAGAAATAGCTTTAGCTTGTGGATATAGAGCGATAGAGCTTTGTTGGATGACCTGGCTTATCCAACCTGAAGGAAAAATTATGAGGATGGAGAAATATTCGAAAATTCTTCCAAAAATCTAGTTTATCGGGTAACAAAAATGAATTATTAGCTTCTTAATAGGAAATAAAGCTCTTATATGACATAGAATAAATCCAAACCATGCCGATTATCCACGTAAATGTATGGAAGGGATTCTCAAACGAGGCTAAGAAGAAGGTGATAGAAGGTATAACTAAAGTCTTTACTGAAATGGGTATACCTGCGGAAGCTGTTGAAGTAGTGATTCATGAGATTCCAATGGAAAACTGGGGAGTGAGTGGAGAACAGGCCAGTGAGAAGCTCAAACATGCAAAGATACCATGAGAGGCAAAGGCTTTTCAGCTAGAAAATCTTCAGCTCAAGTATCGCTGAGAACTAAAATAGGATAGAAACTCTATTATGTCTTGTTGAGTTTTACTATGGAGTTATCACACTCCATAGTAAAATAAAACTTATCAAAGTAGTCCAAATAACTTTTTAGAGACAAATCCAATCCTTTGTTTGACACATACTTTGTCGGTTCTATTAGAATAATGGATAGACAGGTTAATAACCTTAAATGATCTTTGTATTAAAACTACTTATTCTTTAAAAATAATCCCAAAGGTATAAGCAATATATTTTGGTCGATAAGATGGGCAACTAATGCTGGCAGTACCCCAGAACCAAAGGTAATAATGCCGATAACTAATGCCAACACAGAATTCTTCAGTAAGGTTGCTACAGTTAATGTTATTGCATTTTTTCTACCAAACATCTTTCCTACATTATATGAAACCACGATGCCGATAGTCAACAAAAAAGTTATGACAAGATTAGTTTCTAAAAAATCATAGACATTGCTTTGTATATAGTTGATACCACTGGCTACTCCTCCCCAAAGTACAAGTATTAATGCAACGTTAGAAACAAAATTTCCGTATTTTAATGCGCCATCAGATATTTTAGGAAAATATCTCCTAAGTAAGATTGCAACTATTAAAGGCAAAAGGACTATTTGAATCAAGCTAAGTATCATGGATATGGCATCGAACTTTATCAACATTCCAACACCAATCAACATTGTTATAGGCAAACTTACTATCGAAATTAAACTTGTTATTGTTGTCAGAACAATCGCCAAAGATGAGTTTCCTTTAAGCGCATCTGAAAAAAAGGCTGTTGCAACCGCTGTAGGACAACTAAAAGCTAGCAAAATCCCCGCGAAAAATAACGGCGAGAATAGGGTTCCTACTAATGATAGCAAAGGCACGAACACAAAAACCAAAAATAGAGCAACAAAAATTGTTCTTATGTCAATCCTTCTGAAATCAGATAAATCTATCTTTAAGCAGGTAAAAAACATCAACACCATTAAAAAGTAAGCTAGGAACGGTTCAAAAAATAGACCGATTTGAGCTAAAATAAGACCTAACGACAATCCTAAGAAAACTATTAAAGACAGGTTGATGCTTCTCGATACCATTAGAAATTATACTTTGACTACTCATATTAAATTTTTGTCATGAAACAAACTTTTGGGATATAACCGTCATGATGTTCCTTAATACGACATATTCAGAGTTTTGATATTACTCAAATTTTTATCCCTCACCGGTTGAGAATATCTAACGATATTTATGATGTAAAAAATATTTAGATGAAAAATTAATGAATTGGAAATGATAACAAAAGGTGTAAGGATATATCAACATGGGATTAAAGATGTAAGAGAGATGGTGTGTACTAACCTCTCAATCTTAGTACTATATAGAGAACAGATTTAACTAATTCGTTGTACTCCAGCTTTAACCAATAAGAAACTTATTTTACATAGTAACCAAAAAATTAATAGTGTCATATCTCATATGAACATAGATAAGAGAATGAAGAAGATTCTTTTTGTTTGTGTGGAAAACTCAGCTAGAAGTCAAATGGCTGAAGGGTTTGCAAAGCATTATGGAAAGGGAAAAGTAGAAGTATATAGTGCTGGGACAAAGATAGCAAAAGAGATCGATCCAGTTATTGTCAGAGTTATGGCTGAGAAGGGAATAGATATCTCGAAGCAAAAGCCAAAGCCTTTTAGCGCTAAAATGGCTGAGCAAGCAGATTTGATAATAACTATGGGATGTAACTTAGAAGAGATGTGCCCTGCTCCTCTATTGAAGAAAGCCATCGATTGGGGGATAGAAGGCCCGAAGGGGAAACCGATAGAAAAAGTTAGAGAGATAAGATAGAAATTAAAGTGAAGGAACTCTTGGAGAATTTATAATGTTAAGAAGCTTAATAAACTTGCTTTGTGGCTTAATTATTTTTTTGTTTAGCTTTCTTTTATGGATTGGAAGTGTATTGATGAGAGGCTTATTAGGCGTGGTGAGCTCCTGCTCAGCCTAGATTTTCTTGATGATTATGATTTTGAGCTTAGCCTCTTGA
>Ga0080004_1095066_pt1 | contig 17455 bp, 8 predicted proteins | sample WasSprMetagenome_FD_69207 | JGI IMG/M metagenome (GOLD analysis project Ga0080004, IMG submission 69207) | Sulfidic aquatic microbial communities from Washburn Spring, Yellowstone National Park, USA - WS (SPADES assembly) (version 2) | ecosystem: Environmental > Aquatic > Thermal springs > Hot... | reverse complement strand
TGATTTACCAGAGAGAAAAGTTGATGAAAAACCCACACCAGATAGAAGTTATAATGTTGAACAAATTCCATGGAAGGAAGAGCAAAAATGGCTTTTTACAGAAAAAGATTCCAATTATCAAGTTAATTTTTATATAGACCTTTATCAGACAATAAAAAATAAAAAGCCGTTAAAAATAACTCCTGAAAGTGTAAGAAGAGTAATCTGGATTATTGAGAAATGTCACAAGTTAGCAGGTATTTAAAAAAGGAGGTAAGATGAGGAAGTTATATTTTTTAATAATGTTTTTTATTCCGGGAATACTTTTTACAGAAGAAGTAAATGTAAGTTTTATAAAAGACAAGCCATTGATTATAAAATTAGAGAGAGTAACGGAGAAGGAATTTAAGGGTAGAATAAATGAGTATGAGATAATAGTAGAGGATAGGAATAAAGATGGTAAACCGGATATAAAAGGAGACAGATGGATTTTTTATAAAGAGAATAGACCGATTTTTGCCTGGAGTTTTTCAGAAGGTAGATTTTACTTATTTAAACTTGAGGGTAAGGACCCGAAGGTATATAAACTTGAGGAATGTCTTCCTGATATTTCAACAGATATCCCTGAGTATTTATTACAATTACAAGGGAGAGAATTGAAAGAAGGGAATAATATATTATACCCGAGTTTAATAATAGATGACTGGTGCAAAAAAGGCAAATTTTTAGAAGGTAATTTAATAGAGGGAGGATATATAACAAATGGGAGAGTAATTATAGGAAATAGATATTATGAAGGATATGATTTAGATGATGATGGAGATATAGACATTATAAGAGCATTTACAGAGAGGGATCATGCCTTATTTGATTTTAGAGATGAGATGAAAGACGAATTAAAGGTTTCTTTAAAGTATCCAAATATAGATGTTTCTTATCCTGATTATTACTATTATATGAAAGATAAGGAATATTTTTCAAAGACATTTTTATCAGGTAGGATATATAAGGGCGCATTGAGAGGATTTGAAGAGCATATATTTATTAAAGAAAGACCATCGGAATTATTTAAAACAGGAGCACAATTTTTCATTTATACATGTGATGATACTATAGGAAGGATGACTATTGGAGGACTTTCCAATGAGGGGAATTTAAATTGGAACATAGAATTAGGACCAATTGCAGTATCACCTGGACAGGAACCAACTACAAGGATATGTGAATATAGGGATAAGTGTGGTCATTTTATAAGATTTACCAGTTGTATATATCCTGAAAACTGGGATGGGATGAGGTTAGAATTTTCAAAGATAATAGGAACAGATATATATGAATTTTTTCCAGATGGTCCGTGGTATAAAACTACAACAGGCAAATATTTCAAATTATATAGGACCAATATGTGTATAACGAATGAAGGAGATTATTTTTTTTGCAATGAAGGGATGTATGGTGGGAGCCTAACGTGGAAAGAAAGGATAGAGGCATCCTTAAAAAAGCCTTCATTTACATTATACTATAGTTCATTAATGGGAGGTTTACATTTAAAGCATGCGGATTTTGGATATAAAGCATACCCATTGGGATACAATAGAGGTTCTTCACCTTTTGACTATACGACTTCATATCATAAAGAAGGGCTTGAACTACCGGCGAAAATTATAGGTATAAGAGGATTAGAGTATCTAGAGGGGAAGAGATTTGAGGGTCCGACTTATTTATGTTATGAAGATAGAGATAAAGATGGATATTTTGATACTTATTTGTTAGATATAGATAACGATGGTATATTTGAGAAAGCACTTTATTATTTTGATAAATTAGGTTTTATTAGTTTAGTGAATAATGGATATACAAGTATTTTTCCATACAAAGCGAGATTTGAGGAAGTAGATTATCAGATGCAGAATTATGACAGAATAAAGGAGTTATACAGGAGAGGTTATTTAGAGGAACCATTGATAGAGAGGGCAGAGATTTCAAGTTCTGGTAAGCCGATTTTAAAGGAACTATTTTATTATCCGGAAGGGACCACAACAGACATAAAATTTCCATCAACTTATATTACAATTGAAAATAGATGGAAGAATAGATTTACGCTATTAAATTTATCAAATAGTCCTGATTATACATGGACGAATTTTGGAATTAATGGATTTGTATCACTAGGGACACATCTAACTAAGAATGAATTTGAAATAGAAGAGATAAATAATTTAGAAGGGATTAAAGATAAAGAAATTATATTTATACCGAATTTAGATAGATTTTTAAAGAAAAAAGAGATTGACATATTACTAAAATGGGTAAAAGAAGGTGGATTATTAATAATAAATGTGCCAGAGGAACTACCAGAGAAAATATATTTTTTTAATGGTTTTGGTAAATTTGTTGGGTATGAAATAATCCCTGAGATAATAAATAAAAGGAGTGTGAGATATAAGGAAGCGATTTTTGGGAATTGGGGAGATGAGAAAGCGCCTATAGGAGAAGAGAGAGCACCCGGTATATGGAATAGGATAGATAAATTTAAAGGAGAAGAGAAAATATTAAAAGATTTGAATTATATAAGTTTTGTTGGTTATCCAATAAAAATGAATGAGGAATTTAAACCATTAGTTATGTGGGAGGGGAAGATTTTAATAAGTGAGAAGAGTTATGGAAAAGGGAAGATAATTATTTCAGGTATAAATTGCTTTTCAAACAAATATTTAATTCATCCACAATTTTACGAGCCATTAGATAACTATAAATTCTTAGAGAATATCATTTTATACATAAAAGAAAATTTAAGATTACCATTTGAGTACAATATTTTAACCAAATCGGATGAGAAAATTTTAGAGATGGAGATAAGAGGTAATGGTGGAAAGATAATAATACCCGATGATTTTTCAATTTTTATAAATGGAGAGAAAACAAGTTTAATTAGGAGAGGAAGAAATTTAGAATTAGTGTTAGAAAAAGGGAAATATAGGATAAAAATAGAAAAAAAGGAGAAGAAATGAGAAAGATATTGATTTTAATAATTACAACAGTTTTTTCATTAAATTGCGAAATAAAAATATATAAGAGTAAATTTATGAATTGGGATTCAATGGTAATAGATAATGGATTAATAAGAGTTAGTATTTTGCCTGAAATAGGAGGGAGAATAGTAGAATATTATAATTATCAAACAGGACACAACTTAATTAGGATAGCGCCTTGGTTTTTGGAGATACCACCAGATAAACTTTTACAGACAGGAGAATATGGAGGAATAAGTGATATAGGTTCATTGGGCTGGCCTGGATATTTTTGGGACAAGAGGTATGAATTTGATATTAAGAGAGAAAAAGATAAAGTAGAGATAATAGGTATTAGTAGAAGCGAAGGGATTTATATAGAAAGGAGGATGGAGATAAGAGAAAATAGCACAAAATTAAAATTTAACATAATGGAGAAAAACATTTCAAAAGATATACAAAATATGGTTATAAGATTACATGGTGAATTTAAAGTGGGAGAGAAAGCGGATGAGAATGATGTTTATTACTGGGTATATGAGAATAAACTAAAAGAGAGAAGATATAAGCCATCGGATTTAGTGCGATTTTCAATAGATAAAAATACAGAGGGTTGGAGTGGAATAGTAGATGAGAGAGAAGAAGAAGCATTAATAAGGAGATATTATCCAATGAAAGGAGTGCATAAAACTTTCTGGTGGGCAGGTTTTTTAGAGGGGGACCCGAAATTAAAAGAAAGAGATGATAGAGGAGGTTTTTACAATTTTGAGAGATATCCAGACCCTGTAAAAATTAAACCAGAAGAGAAAATAGAAGGGGAAGAGGATTTATTTACTATAGTGGGATTAAAGAGGATAAACTATGTAAATGAAGATATAGCATTTGGTTTCTGGTTGCCTAAAAAATTGATAGGAGAAGAGGGATTTTTTATAAGTTTAGGTATTGGTTCACCGGAAGAAATTAATAAAGAATATAAAATAGAAGTATCTCTACGAAAAGATGAAAATACTTTGGCTAAAAAAGAAATAAAGATAACAAAATTTATTCCAGGGAAATGTGTCAAAGAAAATACTTTTTTTGATACTAAAAATATTTCTGATGGGAAATATAATATACAAATTTCAATATACAAAAATAACGAGCAATTAAAAAATTTTACAGAAGAGATTGAGATAAGTAAAGGAGTTGTAAAGGGAGCAGAGGATTTAATAAAATTAGAGGAGAACTATATTAGTAAAATTTCAAAAAAGAAAGGATATCCTTATCAAGAAATGCAGAAATTACTGATTTTTTTAGTTAAACAACAGAAAGAAGATTTTCAGAATGGACTTTATGAAGAAATTAAAAAGAGACATGAAAGATTTATGAATTATTTTAAAAGTTGTCCGTTTTAGTGCTAAAAATATCTATTTTGGTGCTATTATTTTTCTAAAATAATGGGTATAATTAAAAACAGAAGGAGGTGAGAAAATGAAAAAAATAGAAAAAAATAAGAAGAATGGTTTCACTTTGATAGAGTTGCTTGTAGTTATTGCGATAATTGCTATACTTGCTGCAATGTTATTACCAGCACTTGAACAAGCAAGACATAAAGCAAGACAGGCAGCATGTATGAATAATTTAAAACAGATTTATATTGGGTTGAATTTATATGCTGAAGATTTTAATGGATACTTTCCATATGCTAACGAGACATTTACTTTGCAACTTTCTTGTGCAAGGTCTTTGAATTTACTGACAGGACAATATGAATTACCGGATTGGACAACATATAGAAATTATGCCTGTGCTGCATATGGAAGTTTAGGACCAAAATATGACCCTAATTATGCAAAAAGAGAAGGGCCACAATACTTAGATGCTAAAATGTTTGTTTGTCCTGCAACAAGAGATTGGCCAGACCCTAATGGAATCTTGATAGGTCATCAGCCACACCCAAATTTTTATACCTGGAATATTTTATATCCATGGGACACTCATGGCAGAAAATCAGCAACTTGTTCTTATGTTTATGCCCCTGGTTACAGAATAGGAAAAAATTTACCTTCAAATACCGCAATAATTGCTGATGAAAGATGGTTTGATTATTATAATAAATCGCAATGCAGGGACTTTGATACAAGAAAAGACTTCCATAAAACAGGTATAAATGTTCTTTTTATAAATGGTAATGTTAAATTTGTATCCGCTTCAGACAAATACCATAATCATCCAAGTTATGCTGATTGTTCAATACCACTCGGAGAAATCTACAATTTACCTTGGGGTAACCCTTATCCACCGGATTGGTATACAAATAAAACCCATTTTTATCTTTTAAGATGTATAGGGTGGTAAAAGGAGGTGAAAAAATGTTAAAATTTAAAAGGGATGGCTTCACATTGATAGAATTACTTGTGGTTGTTGCTATAATTAGTATTTTGGCAGGTATATTATTACCAGCACTTGCAAAAGCACGGGATAGAGCAAGACAAGCAATATGTATTAATAATTTAAAACAGATAGGGACAGCACTCCATATGTATGCAAATGATTATGACGGAATAGTATGTCCAGGTTATGGTCCTACGGGATGTAGGTTTTATATTCAACTTGTTCCCTATATATACCCTAATTTACCCCAAGGAACTCAAATATGGGATTATGGCGATCAAAGATATCGAAAATCTGTTTTTTTCTGTCCACTTCAATCAAAATATAAAAAAAATGGAGAACCATGTCATAATTATGCTAATAATGTGGTATGGAATTATTCTGCTTACGGAGGAAAAGGTCCTTGTAGAATGGAAGAGGTGAGAAAACCCGATGATAGAGTATATTTAGCAGAAGCAAGAACAACATATCCTAATTTGAGAATAAATCTATATTATGATAACAATGCTTCTCGTCCAAATGAATTGGCTTATCCACATTTGTCAAAAGGAGATTTAGACTCTGGTTTTGTAAATTGTTTGATGATTGGAGGAAATGTAAGAAGTTTTAGAAAAGAGGATATGAAACAACCAAAATACCAGTATTATTTTGATTTTGATTATAATTTGTAATGGTTAAAATGAAGAAAATTTTTATTTTATTTATCTTTTTTTCAGGGTTATCTTTTTCTCAAATTGAATTTATTGGGTATAGGTTTATAAAAGACCCAGATGTTCCAAAAGAAATTAAGAGATATGAAATAGTTCCAATAGGAGAAGGTGGTGTATTTCATATTTACATAAAAAACAATTCAAATACCCCAGTTGAAATAAAAAATATAAAAATAAATGGTAAGAATTTTTCAGAAATTGGAGAATGGATTTTTAGAAAAAGAATGGATGTTTCAAAATGGTGGAATTTATATCCAAAATTGATTCAGCCAGGGAAATTAGGGACCTTAAGAATAAGATATTACAAAATTTTAAATTATGGTGAAAAAATAAAAATTACATTAGAAACGAATATAGGAAATTTTGAAGATAATTTTTATTTATTTGAATCACCTTTAAGATTAAGATATGTCGGATTTAGTGAGGATTTAAGAAAAATTTATTTATTTGTTCAAAATAAAGGCAATGAAAAAGTTATTTTAAAAGAAGTTTTTTTAGATGATAAAAAAGTAGAAACAAAATGGAAAAAAATAAACTTAAACAAAGAAGAGATAACCATTGGAGAAATTGATTTAACTACTCTTTTACCCAAAGGTGAATATTTAATAATTAGAGTAAAAAGTGATAAAAAAAACTGGGAGGCAAATGGAAGTTTAAGAATTTTCCCATCAAGATTTTATTTTACTGCCTGGATGATGGGTTCTGGTGCAGATATAAGAGATTTAAAAAGGATACATTTTAATCTTGAATCAAATCCACCTCAGAGTAAAAGAGCAGAAGAACTTAAAAAATATAACATATTTTCAGAAATATCAGTTCTTCAAGATGAACCACTTGGAGGAGGAATTTCTCCTCAAGAAGTTTCAAATAAATTTTTGAATGCAATGAATGATAAAGATATTCAATATGCAATACAGTTAACAGGATATGGAGAAAATATAACATATTCAGATATAGGAGATATTCACATACATCACCATCATCCAAAAGAAGAAACTGAAATTGTTCATAAATTAAATGAGCCAAAAACCATATGGTATTTACCTCAGACAACATGGAATAATTGGGAAGGACTTGACCATGAGGCAAAAAACAAACCAAGACAATGGGCAGAGCATACATTAGATGAACAAATTTGGAGAACATATGAAAGTATAGGGAATGGAGATAAAGGATTAATTTGGTTTATTTATTGTAATTTATGGAATCAATCAATGAATTATTGGGGAGGACTTGAATATGATGGAACATTTTCAGACCCAATTATACAGGGTATGATAAATAATCCATTATTATGGAGGAAAGTTGAGGAGATAAACGGAACATTTTCAATTTTATCTGATTCTCTATCAATTAGTTCTCCTTATTATAATGAAAAAACAGAAGAAAATATATCTGTGAATTGTTTAATCTGTTGGAATGATTTTGTAGTGGTAACTTTAGTAAATAATAATTACTATTTAAAACAGAATAGATGGTCTCCATTTTTCACAAGTAAATATTCACTTGAAGTAAATTTCCCAATACCAAATTGGATAAAACCAGAAGCATGTTTATCTATTGATTATTTTACAGGTATAAAAGAGATAAAAGATTGGGAATACAAAGATGATAAAATTAAAATAAAAATATCAGAATTAAAAGTTGGTAAATTGATAGTTATACTACCTTCAAAAAATCAAATAAATGAATTAATTAAAAAATGGGAAGAAATATCTCCTTGGAGCAAAGTAAATTATAATCATTTAAAATACGAAGAATTTGAAAAAGAGGAAAAAAGAAATGTTTGGTTGTTAAAAGATAAAAGATGGAGAAATTTTATAAAAATTAAAACAAAAGAAAAAGAAGAAAACTTAATTGCAAAAATACCTTTAAAAATAGGTTGTGAATTTAAAAAAGGACATATATTTGATGAGAATAGTTTGGAAGCGATTGAAGTAGATGAAAAAGGAATACCAATTGGAAATAAAAAATACTATTTTTCTTATTCTCTTAAATTAGAAGAAAAATGGAGATATTCTGAAATTTCCAGTAAGCAATCAGTAAAACAGACAGGAGAAATGAAAATAGAAAAAGAAGAAAATATTGTAAAAATAATAAAAAAATCTCCATTTGGTCCTGATTATGGCTGTTATTGGCAATCTATAAGTTTTTCTGATGAATGGGTTTCTTCTGATTATCCAATAATTAGGTTTACATATAATTTAGAAAATTGTGCTGCAACAAGAATATTATTATATATTAACTTTGATTTAAATGGAGACAAAAAAAGAGATGGAGGAACAACTTTAGAGTTATGGAGACAAATCCCTGAAAATAGTATAAATAAAAAAGGATGGATAACTACAGAATTAAACTGGGTAAAAGCAAGTTTAGAAAATAAAAGAGAAAATCCCAATTCTATAGTTCCTAAATATGGAAATTTCTGGATACAGATAATTTATGATAATGAAGAAAAAGAAGGAATAGAAAGTGAAATAATGATAAGAGAAATAAAATTTATAGGCAATAACAATCTTTATATTTTACTTAATAAAGAAAATAAAAAAGAGAGATACTTTTATATTTATTATAATACTTTTTCAAAAAATGAAGAAGATAGAAATTTACCTTTAGAAGAATTTTTAAAACTTGGTAAACTTACTGAATGTGAATATGAGCAAAAGATAGAAAAACCATCAATAGATGTAGAGTTCAAAGAGAAAAAAGATTTTGTAGAAGTTTATATAAAACCAGATGCAACACCAGAAGGAATAATTTTGAAATCATTTCATTTAAATGGAAATATATTGGAAGAAATTATTCCAGAAAAAACAGAAAAAATATATTATGCAAAATTATTAAAACAGAATTTAAAATATATCCAAATAAAAGTGAATTTTGGGGATTTCTTAGATAAAAATCTTTTATATGAGTATCCATCTTTTAGAAATATAACTTATAAAAAAGAGGAGGATATACCAATCCTAAAAACCATTTATGATATTTATAATCCAATATATGATTTAAAAATCATAGATGGAAAAATAATTATAGGAGGAGATTCAATATATGCAATAGATAAGGAAGGAAAAGAAATATGGAAATTTAATACAGAAGTTCCTGTAAAACAAATAGCTAAAATGGGAGATAGAATATTAGGAATAATAGGAAAATGGGAAAAAGAGACAGGAAATTATAAAGTGAGTAAATTAATTATATTAAATAAAAATGGAGAGAAATTATTGGAGAGAAGTTTTTCACCATACTATATAAGAAAAATTATTGTTTCTCCTGATGAAAATAAGTTTGCTTTAATTACATGGCATGACCCTAAAGGACTAACTTCAAGTTGTTATATTTTTGATAAAGAAGGAAATGAAATAAATAGGTTTGTTTGCGAAGGAATATATGCAACAGAAATAAAATTTATTGATAATGAAAAGATACTTATAGGCAATAGTCCTTCTGGCATTTTGAGTTGTTATAAAACATCAGGAGAAAAAATGTTCTCTGTTAAATTGGAAGGTACAAATGTTCCATGTATTTCAAATTTTAAAAATAGAATATATGCAATTGGGTATAAAATTTATTGTTTGGATGAAAAAGGGAATAAAATATGGGAAAGAGAATGTGGTATATATCCAAGAGTTCTTTCTGTTTCAGAGAATGGTAAATATATTTCAACCGGAACACTTGATGGAACATTTTCAATATTTGATTTAGATGGAAATTTAATAAAAGAAATAAAATTTGAAGATGCAATAGTAAATTACATAATTTCAGATAAAGATGGATTTATTTTTGCTATTGATAAATTCAGTTGTGATGAGAAAAATATTTATAGTTGGTTGAACTGGACAGAATTATATAAAGTTAAATATGATGGTGAAATTGTTTGGAAATATAAAGGAGAAAAAAGACCTTTTTTGGATGAACCTAAAATAGATAAAAATGAAGAATTAATTGTTATTTCTTCATATGATGGAAAAATAAGGAGGATAAAATGAAATTTAAGATGATAAGTTTTTTAATTCTATCCGTTTTTGTTAAATTTCCTTTTTCTTCAATAAATGTTCTGTCAATTGTTGATACACCTGAGACGCAGAGTTCCACTTATGTTGACGAAATTGGTCATTATTTTTTTCTTCTCAATTATTATTTTTCACCACAAAACTATTTAAAAACACATGATATTGAAGTTAAACAGATTGGCTGGGATAAAATTAAAGAAGAAGTAAAAAACATAAAGAAATATGATGTGATTATCATATGGGATGCACCTTGTGAAATAAAAGATGAGAGGAAAAATGGTTTTTGGTATTCAGATTTAGAAGTCATAAAAGGAGAATTTGCTGAAAAAATAAAAGAAGAAGTAAAAAATGGTAAAAGTTTAATAATTTGGGGGGGGATTACAAATTATGGTGATGGTATAAAATCTAATTCTTTAAAAATTGACGGACTTGGAAGTATGGATAGGCGCAAAGGAAATAAAAGGTTTTATTATGGATATAGGAATTCAGAAATATATGAAATTTTACCAGTAGATATACCAGAAGGAGAGACACTTACAAAGTTGGAAAAAAAATTGATTATTGAAGAAAATAATATATTAAATGGCATAAATTTTGAAAGAATACCAATAAAAGCATATCATAAAATAAAAAATAGAAATGGAAATTTAATTATAAAAACAGAAGATGGAGACCCAATATTAGTTGAAGGAAAATATGGTAAAGGTAAAATTATATGTTTTACATTGTGTGCAAAAGGGAACTACTTCTTTGAAAAAAATGTCCCTCCTATATGGGAAGGAGAGGCAATATTATTATATCGTCTTATAAATTATGGATTGAATAAAAAGGGTAAAGAAGAAAGTAAAGTAAAAGAAAATTATAAAAATCTAATCTCAATACCAAAAACTGAACCTTTTTGGTATTTACTAAAAAGATTTCCCTATCTTACAAATACTTCATTATATGGTTCTCCATTATTGGAGAAATATTTTGGAAAATTTATAAAAGATATGAATTTCACAGGTATAGTTTTTCAAGGGATATGGTCAAACAAAGAATTGGCAGAAAAGTTAAATGAAATATTAGATAAAGCATCTTTATATTGTTATGACCATACAGATTTTGTTTATGTAAGTAAAGATAATGCACAAATTGTTCTTCCATCAGGAGAAGTTCCTTTACATTTTGGTTCTCCTTATCCTTGTCCAAGAAATCCATTAACTATAGAGAAAACATTAGAGAATGTAAAGAAATATATTGAAATTGTGAAAAATAAACAAAGGATAATTGGAAATTTTTATGATGATGAATATGCATGGTGGCTTGGTTATAGAAATCAGTATGAAGGGAAACCAGGAATTGCCTGTTATTGTAAATATTGTAATGAATATTTTAAGAAAAAAACAGGAAAAGAACCTCCATTTCCAGAATGGAAAGAACCAGGTTATATTGCACCTAAAGACGATTTATTTATAAAATGGTGTGAGATAATAAGAAAAGACGCATACAAAGATTATAATGAGGAGATAAGAAAATTGATAAAGAAAGAAATACCTAATTTTATACTTTCAAATTATCCAGGTGGATATTCTGGAGAACTTGATATAATAATTGAAGAAGTTTATCTTGATTGCTGGAGAGAAGACCCAATTTTAACATTTAATAGATTAGATTTAAAAAGAAACAACATAGATGACAAAAAACCAATATGGGCATTAATAGGAATATTTTGGATGCCAGAAGATAAATCTATATTACCTGAAACTTTGAATTTAACAGTTGGATTATGTCTCGGAAGAGAAGCAAAAGGTATAATATTATGGAACTATGTTAATTTATGGAAACCATATTTTCAGCATCTGGGCAAAGAACCGTTATATAAAAAAGCAAAAGAAATAGGAGTTATTTTAAAAGTTTATGGAGACCTATTTACAAAATTAAAATTTAAAGAAACGCCTTACTGGATTTTAGGACATTTTGGATGGATTAATACTTTTGATAATTATTATCATATTCCACCAGAAACATTTAAGGATTATGAGTGGAATTGGTATCCTTTCCAAATAGAAGAAATAGGTATACCAGCAATATTTAAGGCAAATATACCAGCAGAAATAGTAACTGAAAAGCAACTCATGAGTGAAAAATTATTTGAAAAAAAGGCAGTTTTTTTAAATGGATTAAATTATTGTAGAGAAGAGATTGTTGAAAATCTTGAAAAATTTATAGAAAAAGGTGGAAAGGTATATCTTGATAATTCTTCTAAAGTAAAAATAAAAGGAGCAATATATTTACCAGTTGATTTAAGTAAATGGCATAAAGATATGTTAGAAGGGAAAAGACCAATAACACATCCAACAGAAGAAAACTGGTGGAAAGCATGGAAATTGTCACAAAACTATATAAATGAAGCAATTCAAGTTTATAAAAAGGTAAGTGAAGAATTAAACCCAGAAATAAAAATTGAACCAGAAGATGGAGTTTATAGTTTATGTGAAAATGGAGATTGCGATTATTTATTTGTTTATAACACAAATATATTAAAAGAAAATAAGATAAAAATAAAGTTCAATAAAAAAATAGAAAATATTTATGAAATTCTTGGCAAGAAATTTAAAGTAAAAAATAACTTAATTGAAATAGATTTATCACCTGGTGATTGGACATTATTCATTTTAAGTAAGAAGAAAATTGGGAAATTCCAAGTAAAAAAAGAAAATGGGATACAGATAGTTTTAAAGGATGAAAAAGGAGAGATATTTAAAGGAGCAATACCTTTTAAAATCAGTGGCTTTAAAAAAGAAGATATTGATGAATTTTATTTTTCAACAGATAATGGAACTTTAAATTTACCATTTGAATATTTCAAAAATTACAATAAAATTGAAATTGAAAATTTGATTACAAAAGAGAGAAAATAAATAAAGATGACAAAATTTATTCCAGGGAAATGTGTCAAAGAAAAAGATATTTCTGATGGAAATATAATATACAAATTTCAATATATAAAGATAATTAGCAATTAAAAAATTTTACAGAAGAGATTGAGATAAGTAAAGGAGTTGTAAAAGAATGTGAGGATTTAATATGGCTAAAAAATCATGCATTTTTTTTAAACTTATTTATAAAAAGCCACCCATCTTTCCCTATATTTTAAACATACCTTTGGATTTAATCCTATTAATTGATAATAAAAAATTTGTTGATTTATCATCTTTAAGAGTATTTGATGAAAAAAATAAAATTTTATTGTCACAATTTTCTCCTAATGAAGAATTTAATATTGAAAAAGGTTATTTGAAGGGTGTTTTAAATATTATAATAAATAGAGTAGTAAAAAAAATAAAAATAGAGATTACTTATGGTGAAAAAGAAAATGAAGTTCTCCAACTTCCATATCCATTTTATACATATAGAATAATTCAGAAAAAATTTTTAATTAAGAAACCTTCATATTTTTTAAATTATCAAATAATACCATTGATTAATGATAGAATTTTGTTTAAATTAAAAGAGAAAGAAATTGGAGTTTATAATTATTCCAATTCACAACCAAAACCATTTTTTGAAAAAATTATAGGTCCTTCTGGAGAAAATGTTATACGAATAGGGCATCCCCATGACCCATATTTAACCCATACTCATCATCATGGTATATGGATTGGACATTCAAGTATAAATAATAATAATTTCTGGGAAGAGAGAGAAAGCAAAAATAAAATCAATCATCAATTTTTTTTATTACTTGAAGATGGTCCAATATGTGGAAGATTTATTGAATTAACTAATTGGGAAACAAAAGAGAAAGAATTAATTATGAGAGAGAAAAGAGAAATTAAAATTTATTCATTAAAAAATTTTCTAATCATTGATTTCTATTTAAGTTTCTGGAATGAAGAAAATGATATTTTAATAGGCAAGACACCTTTTGGTTTTTTATCTGTTAGGGTTGCAAAAAGCATGAGTGTTTTTGATGGAGGGGGTTTAATTATTAATTCAAATGGAGAAATAAATGAAAAAAATATTTTATGGAAAAGAGCAAATTGGTGCTGTTATTCCGGACCTATAAATGAAAAAGAGTGGAATTCTATAACAATTTTTGATAATAAGGAAAATCCAAATTATCCTACTTATTGGCATGGTAGAAATGATGGTTGGTTCTGTGCATCTTTTTCTTACAAAAATGAATATCTTGTTAAAAGGAGAGAAAAATTAAATTTAAAATACAGAATTTTTATCCAAAAAGGGAAACCAAATTTAAAAAATTTAAATAAGCATTTTGAATTTTACAACAGTTATATAAAAACAGAGATTATCTAAAGAATTCATTTATTTTCAAATCTTCCCAATATTTTTTCCCTTCAATATAGTATAAATATTGAGAACAAGCACCTAATAGATGAGCATACCCTCCTGTATCCGACAAATCTTCCCAAAGATATCCAAATCCGAAACCGGAAGTTCCAATACCTGTGGGTATATATCCTTTTTTTTCAAATATTTTTTTCCATACAATTATTCCTTCTTCTAAACTATTAAGTAAATAATCTTTTAGGTCTTTTTCCTCTGTCATTGTATAAAAATTAAACACTCTATTTCCTATTTCTATACTATATCTTCCATGCTCTACACAATTTAAAAAATCTTTTTGATTTTTACAAACTTGGAATGGAATTTTTATTTCAATTTTGTTATCTTTAACAAGATAATCGTAAATAATTTTTTCACCTTTAAAATTTAGAATTTCAATTTCATTATTTATTTTTACATTTATCCAATTTCCTTTTTTCTCTCCTTTTGAATAAATTTTAAATTCTATAGGTTTAGTTTTCTCTATGAAAATATACAGGTTTTTTCTATCAACACCAAAATATATATTATTCCCATCTTCAGAATAAATAGGAGAATAGGAATTTTCTTTTAAGCAATCAATTTTAAAATCATCTTTAAATTTTACTAAAAAATCATCTTTGAATTTTTCTTTATATCTTTTTTCCCAGACACCAGGAAATTTTTCAAGTAATTGTAATGCCCAACCTATTAATTTTAAATTTTGAGGCCCCATTCTTGAACCCAAAAACATTCCACCTTTAATGTCTGAACGATAAGAGATAAATTTCCCATTTTTAATGCTAATTGAACTAAAATCAAATCTGTTTAAACCTTCATCTGATTCATATAAATCAAACCAATATTTATATAAAAATGGATTTGTAAATGCTGAATATATTATTTTAAATGCATCCTTTTCCGAAAGTTCTCCTTTATTTTTTATTAAAATTGAATAAAAATAATATTCTTCATTATCTGTAAATCCTGGAGAAGCATAAATTTTATTTTCTTCATAATTGTATAGAGAGTCATAATAAACACCTAATGGTTCATTTTCAATTAAATCCCCTCTATATCCACTCCATATTTTTTCTAATAAATTTTGGTTTTGAAAAGATGCAGAAGCAAGAATTACAGGAATAGTTGGAAAACCTCTTTGGCTTCTATCTTCTTGTAAATATTTTGCTGAAAGAAGAATTTCTTCTTTTTTTGTTAATAAATATGCTTCTATAAGCATTACTGCTAAATCTTGTGCCATATGATTTGAACAACCAAGAGAAAAACCCCATAACCTATTTTCTGGATTTTGTTTATTATTGAGAACAAAATAATCAACACACTCAGCTACATGATTGTGCGTAGCACTCATATCTATGCTAACTGAAGCACCATCATCCCACCAATAAGGACAAAAACCCTTATTACCCATATATTTCCACTCTTTTCCAAATTTGCTCGCTTTGAAAACTTTATTTTCATCTAATCCATCCTTAAATAAAATATCAGAATTACATAAAACTTTCGTATAAAATGGAATTGAATAATTCAGAAGAAAATCAAGATAGTATTTATCATTTGTTGCTCTATATGCCTGACATAAAGAGACAGCAAACCAAGCACCATCATGCATAGTATCAAGACCTTCTCCTTGAATCCATTGACCCAATTCACCAATTTTACATGTATTTACATACTCATAAATCATTCCAAATTGCTGTGATTTTTCGTCTTTTTTTAGATGATAATTTTCTACAAATTTTACCAAGTTCTTCATAAATTCTTTTACTTCATCTTTTGTGATTTTTTCTTTTTTTGTTTTTATTAATAATAAAGAATGCATATCTTCTTTGATATTTTTACATATTTTGAGCCATTCATCATAGTTTTTTATTCCTTCCATTTCCCATCCGCATAAAATAAGATATTTTCCATTATCCGGGATTTTTATAAGATGATTACCACTAAAATCTATTATTTCCTTTATATTGCTATTTAAAAGTATTATTCCTTGACCAATCCCCTTCATTGAACTTCCTTTTTGTTCTCCCCATGAACAAATGATTTTAATATCTTTATAAAATTTTTCTTCCTCCAAAATTCTTATTCCAGTATAAATTTCTTTTTTTGTTTTATTTTGGATTTCAACTGTGGTATATCTATTTTTCGCAAAAATTCTAAAAGTTGCTACTAATCCATTTTCCCATGAAAGTTTAAAGGAACAAACTATAGGTCCATTTTCTAATATTTCTATTTTTTTAGGTTGACCAAAATTATAAAATTTGTCTCCCTCTTTATAGCATAATCCTCCACATCCTACTAAACTTTCAGCAACTTTTTCAAGAATATCGGCTCCAAAAGGATTTGTTGGATGATGGATGTCTATACTTTTATCTTCTTTTATCATTTTGATAAAAAAACACGGCTTTTTCTTACCGAATAAATCAATTTTACCATCATACATTCTAAATCCAACAATTTCAGATTCCCATCCCAAAGGATCTTCTTTACTAAAAAATACCCCTTCCGAAATGTTAATTTTATTTTCTTTTAAAATAAAACTTTTTCTTTGCCATGGTTCAATATCAAGCAGAAAATATCCACCATTCATAGTTTTTTGAACATGATATTCTTCTCCCTCATCTGTTATAAGTTGTAAATTTGGGCTTTTAAAATCATAAGAAAAAAATAAAGGGAAATTTTTAAATTTCCTTCCTGAGTAATTTGTTATAACTACTTCTTCTGTAAAAACTCTAAAGCACATATTTATTAAAAGCAACAAAAGGAAATAAGTTTTTTTCATTTAAACCTCCTTTATTTTACCTTCGTTTTTATTTTACTTTTTATTTTCAAAAAACAATAGCATAAAATATAATATTTTTAGCACTAAAAAGGACAAATTATAAACAGAATTAAAAGATTAATACTGAACAGGGGGTTGCCATTCCCAGAGTTGTAACTGATTTTTATCTACAGGACATTCTATTTTAGGCATAATCAATTCATGGTTTGGAAAATTACCACAATCAAATTTAATACCCTTTCTTGCCAGTTCAAC
>Ga0080004_1125536_pt1 | contig 17472 bp, 12 predicted proteins | sample WasSprMetagenome_FD_69207 | JGI IMG/M metagenome (GOLD analysis project Ga0080004, IMG submission 69207) | Sulfidic aquatic microbial communities from Washburn Spring, Yellowstone National Park, USA - WS (SPADES assembly) (version 2) | ecosystem: Environmental > Aquatic > Thermal springs > Hot... | reverse complement strand
AGGAAGCTTTCTCTTAGGTTTTCTTTATGATTTTTCTATCTTAGCTTTAGTTGCTTTTTCAGTCACTTTTCAAGCTTTATCCATCCCCTTCATCCTAAAAGTAGCTAAAACAGTATCTTAGATTTCTTTATTTTTGTGCATAACAGAAAAGAGCTTTAAAAAATATGATTTACATTAAAATATTATCAATTTTTATAATTAAATTCATATTTTTAAAAATTTTTAACTTTTTTAAACTATTTTTAAAAATTTTTAACTTTTTTAAACCTTGACAATTTTTTAAAACACATATAAAAAATATTTATAATAATTTAATTTATAAAAATTATTATGTCTCCTATTCCGTCCTTTCAAATAACTGGGGCGGAAAAAATTCAATCAATTTATCCACAATGGATTTCCTGTCTCCCCTTATCTTGTAAAGTTTTATTTTATCATGCAACACAAAATGTATTAAGCAAAACTTAACATAAAAATTGCAGGAGGTGATAAAAAATGAGAAGAAAAATTTTTATTAATTTTTGGGTAGTTATAGGAATAATAATATTTTTTGTTTCTTCTTCTATATCTGGAGAACTTAAAGGTGCTAAAGCGATTTTTGATAGTGGAGAAGGACCAGCTAAAAGCCCAACTATCAAAAAATGGGTAGGTTCAGGTACTCCAGTAGAAAAAACCAAACCCTCAAAAATGATAGCTCAAAAAGAACCATATGTAGGTATTTCATATAAAATAGCTCTTCTTCAAGAGAATGGAGAATTTAAGATTGTTCCTAAATCAAGAATTTTTAAATCAGGAGAAAAGGTTAAATTATTGATTAGGACAAATAAACCTGGTTATATGACAATTCTTAATGTTGGTCCTACAGGGAATACTAATGTTCTCTTTAATGAATATGTTGAAGCTTATACAATTCATGAAATTCCTAAAACTTCTGCTTTTAAATTTGTACCACCACCAGGAACTGAAAAATTAATTATAATGCTTTCAAATAAACCAAATCCTGTAGCACAAACTTATGCCTCAGTTGCTCCAGAAATTATTTCATCAATGGAATATGGAAGAGGTGCTGGAGCAAAGGGTGCAAAAGATATTGTTGTTGATGAGATGGGATCTTCGTATAGCATAATATCTTCAAATAATTGGAAGCCTTTAAAAATGGGAGCAAAAGATATGATAGTTGAATCTACTGAAGGAAGCCATTATGGAGTTATTCCTGTAAGTAGCATTCCAGAGGATGGTATTTTAACTGTTATTATAAAACTTACACATAGATAAAACTAAGATGTTAAGTAATTTAAAATTTATAAAATTTGTTAGTTTGGTAATTATAGTAATTTTTTTAATTACATCTTGTGTTCCCCCTTCTCCCAGACAGATTTTTACTCCTTCTCCACCCCCTGGTACTCCTCTTACTAAAGAAGAAAGAGAGAAAGCAAAACAAGCATGTATACTTAAATATACAGCAGGAGGAGTAATTACAGGAGCTTTAATGGGGCTTCTTTTAGAAAGAGATTTAAAAGGTGCAATAATAGGAGCAGCAGTTGCAGGGACACTTGCTTTTGCAATAGCATGGGGAGCTTGTCTTAAATATTATTCAGATCTTAAAAGTTTTCCAATAGCTGATGCAAGCCAAACAGCTCAAAGAATAAAATATGACCCCTTACGCGGAGTTATTGTTAAAATAGAAAATCTTAACTTAGCTCCCAATCCTGTCTCACCGGGAGATAAAGTACAAATGGGTGCTACATATTATGTTATGGCACCTGATAAAACTAAAGAAATAAAAGTTACTGAAACAAGAACTGTATATTATTATGACGAAACCGGAATAAGTGGGGCTAAAGGATGGAAAGAGCTTGGCTCTGTTGATTATGAAGTCACTGCGGAACCTGGAACAAGAAAAGCTGAAGGTGATTTTGAATTGCCAGAACAAGTTCCAGAAGGAAAATATAAAATTACATTAAAGATTTCTGCAGAAGGGGTTTCACATGAGGCTTTTCAAGAACTTATAGTTAAAAAAGGAGTTGCTAAGGCTCCTACCACAGAACCTTTTAAGGTTGCTCAGGTTGAACAAACTAAGGCTAAAGCTGTTGAAAAAACTGAAGGACAGGGTGTTAAAGCCATTGAAAAGCAAGCAAAAGAGAAAAAACAGTTAATAAAAGTGATACCAAGGAGTCTTAATGTAAGAGAGTCTCCCTCTCTTAAATCTCGCATAGTGGGAGTAATAAAACAGGATGAAACATATGAGGTTATAGAAACTAAAACAGTTGAAAAACAAAAGTGGATTAAAATTAGGCTTGAAGATGGTACAGAAGGATGGGTTTTAAGTAAATATGTAAAATTGCTTGAATAGTATGAAGTATATAAAATACTTTGGATTAGTAATATTTAGCATTTTTTTTATATTTCAAATTTTGTCTGCAGAAGAGTCACCTGTAACAGAAGAACATATTGCTATAATAAACAAACTTTTTAAAGAAAATGGGATAAAAAATGGCTATGCTGTACTTAAAGACGGAAAAGTAAGACTAAAGGGTAAGTATTATGATGATAAAGAAGTTGATAAGGCTTTTTCTATTGCACAAACAGTAGTAGGAGTAAAATGGGTATCTTTTGTAACCCCTGAAGAGATTGAAGTTAAAGAATGGCAAAAAAGAATTGGGAAAATTTTTGAGCGAGCAGAGGTTTTAAAACCTTCTATACCTTCTGGACCACCTGGACCAATAAAACAAAGATATGCTCTTGTTGTAGGAGTAGGGAAATTCAAATATGGAATAGCTCCTTTACAGTATGCTGCAAAAGATGCTGAAGACTTTTACAAATTTTTAATTAATACTGCTAAATTCCCACCTGAAAACATCATTTTGTTGAAGAATGAAAGTGCTACAAGAGAAAATATTATTAATGCTCTTGAGAAAATAAAACGTATTGCAGAGGAAGACGATCTTGTTGTTGTCTATATAAGCACTCATGGAACACCTCCTGATAAATTTGGTGGTGTTCATATTGTAGCCTATGATACAGAAGTAAAACCAAGAGAGAAAGTATGGCATACAGCAGTTACAGATAAAGAGATTGAAAGTTTTGTAACAAACCTAAAAGCTAAAAGGTTTGTTATGATTCTTGATACATGTTATAGCAATGGTGCCTATAAAGGAATTCCTGGATTTTTACCTCCTGGAGGAAAATCCTTAGGGGTAGAGGAGGAAGAAGGTTACGGAATATCAAAGGAGTATGGGAAAAGACTCCTTGGAGCAAAAGATATTATAGTTGAGGAAACTTATAAACCATTAAAACGAACAGCTGAAGAAGGATGGGGGAAGATTTTAATTAGTGCAAGCGGACCGGGAGAAAAATCATGGGAGTCTGATATACTTCATAATAGCATATTTACTTATTACTTTATAGAAGGACTGAAGAAAAACGATGCATCAATTAGAGATGCCTTTTTTTATGCTAAACCCCTTGTTTATCAAAGGGTAAAACAGGAGAAAGGTCCTGATATTGAGCAAAATCCTCAGCTTATTCGTGCCACAACAAATGAAAATTGGAATTTTCTATTATCACCTAAATCACTCAAAAGGAGGTAAAGTCATGATTTGTAGGAATTGTGGGAGTGAAATTCCTGATACAGCAAAGTTTTGTCCAAAATGCGGAGCAAAAGTTGAAATAGCAAAAGCCTATGAGGTAACACCAAAAAAGGGTTCCTCATTAAAATGGATATGGATAGTTCTTTTGGTATTGCTTATTGTAGCTATAGGTGTAGGAGGAACTTATTTTTATCTTTCTCGTAAAAAAGCTCAAGCACCAACAGAAATAGCTAAAGAAACTCCTCAACCTCCTGCTGTAACTCCATCAGAAGAAGTTAAAGAGCATATTAAGCATGGTCTTGCGTACGTAAGTAATGCAAAAAATGCTCGCAGTAAAGAAATATTTGAAGAAAATCTTGAAAACGCTATTAGAGAATTTTCTTTAGCTATTGAGAAAAATCCCAATTATGCTGAGGCATATTCTAACAGAGCTGTAGCGTATATGCTTCAAAAAAAATTTAATAAAGCAGAAGAAGACCTTCTCAAGGCAAAACAATTAAATCCAGATAGTCCAACTATAAGATATAATCTTGTTTGTCTTTATTCCTTGACTGGAAAACTTGATTTAGCTCTTGATGAACTTGATGCTGCTTTAGAAAAAGGGTTTAATGACTATGATGCCCTTAGGAAAGATCCTGATCTTAATAATTTGCGGAAACATCCTGAATTTAGAAAAATATTAGAAAAACATAAAGTCTTCATAATGAAATAATTTCTCAGTTCTTATTAAAAGGAGACGCTGAATGGCAGATATATTTGAAAAAATAACTGATAAAATAGATCGAAGTGTTGCATCAATAACTAAAAAAGGAGAAGTTATAAAACTCAAAACTGAAATAAAAGAGCTTCACAATCTTATAGAAAATAGGTTCCAAGTTCTTGGTAAAAAAGTTTTCCAAATGCTTAATAAAGGATCTTTAAATGAAGATGAATTAAAGGCTGATTGTAAGGAAATAATTAATCTTTTTAAAAAAATTTCAGAACTTGAAAATGCTATAAAACAGATAGAAACTGAAAAGGGAGAAATTATATGTCCAAAATGTGGCTCACCTAATAGAGTAGGAGCAAAATTTTGTATGAAATGTGGCTCTCCAATAGAGGAAGCAAAATTAGATGCTAAAACATGCCCAGCCTGTGGTGCATCTGTAAAAGAAGGAGCAAAGTTTTGTATGAGGTGTGGAACAAAGATTGAATAAAATATCAGGAGGGGCTTATGTTTTGTCCAAAATGTGGAGAAATGGTAGAAGAAGGTGTTGTTTTTTGTCCTAATTGTGGAACAAAGCTTGCTGAAATAGAAACTACAGCCTTACCTACTACTAAGCCAACTCAAAAAAGTATAGGCATTATAGTAATTGCAACTTATACTGTTTTATCGGGAATTCTATGGATGTTAGTTGGTATAGGGCTTCTTATCGCTACAGGTGCAGGCTTTCATATGAGTGGAGAATTAGGAGGCGGAATATTTGGGGGAACAATATCTTGGTTCATGGGTCCTCGACTTTTCTTTCTTGGTCTTTTAGGATATTTTGCACTTTTTTATGGAATATTTGGGATAACATCTGCTTATGGTGTTTTTAATCTTATTGAATGGGGAAGAAAACTGGCAATTGTATGGTATGTTATAGGAATTCCTCTATATTTTTTCTCCCTTATTGGCACTCATGTCACTATTTGGTCAATTCTTTTAATGTTGATAGGGATTGGTATAAATGTAACAATTATATTTTATCTATTACAGCCTAATATAAGAAGGTTTTTTACGAGTTAGAAAAATTTAAATGAAATATGTATTAAAAGGTAATCATTTTATAAAATTAGCTCTTATAATCCTAATAAGTTTTATTTTGACATCATGTATTGAGGTAAAGCATAAGATAAATATTAATGAAGATGGTTCAGGAGATACTAAACTTGAAGTCACACTTTCAAAAGAGATATTCTCTTTAGATCCAAAGGCTGGTTCTGAAATAAAAAATGACTTAAAAAAAGAAGGATGGAAAATTGTTAAAGAGGAAGAAAAAGCTAGTAAGTATGTTATAGTTGCTGAAAGAAAGTTTAAAAATATCTCAGAGCTTAATGATGATACAGTTCAATACGCATTTTTTTCTCAAAAGAAAGGATTCCTAACAAACTCTTATTTTTTTGAAATTGAATTTATTAAAACTCCTGAATTCCCTATCTCTTATGAACTCATTATAGAGATGCCAGGTAATATTGAAGAAACAAACGGGATAAAGGTTTCTTCCTCTGAGGTTAAATGGGATTTAGAAGGTTTTAGCAGGGGTACTAAACTTTTTGCTAAATCATCAGGTTTTGTTATACCTACTTTTGTTTTGCTAATGGTATTTTCTATTCTTATTATTCTATTTTTTATTGGGATTATGATAATAATAAAAAGAACCTCTAAACCTGCAATATCTCAACAAATTATCTTTTGTACACAATGCGGAAAGCCTAACCCAGTTGATGCCTTTTTCTGTACAAACTGCGGGGAAAAACTTAAATAATAAACGGGAGAACAAGTATGATTTGTAAGAAATGCGGTAATGAGATTCCTGATACAGCAAAGTTTTGTCCAAAATGCGGAGCAAAAGTTGAAATGGAAAAGACACCTGAACCTAAAATACAAGAGAATGTAATTATTTGTAGGAGGTGTGGGGAGTCAAATTCTTTAACAGCGAGGTTTTGTAAGAGATGCGGGGCACCTTTAAAAGAAAAAGTTGCTCCGGTTTTGGTAAAAGGAGGAGCAAAGAGACCTACAAAAAGATGGGTTTGGATAACAACTATATGTGGATTGATTTTAGTTATTGTTGGGATAGGAAGTTATTTATACTTCTCAGGAAGTTATGAGAAAAGAGTTGAAACTTATTATCCTCTGGATGAAGGAAGAAAATGGATATATCAGACGTCGTTTACTAAAGGTCCAGAGAGGAAAACTGGTAAAATAATGGTCACAAACTTAGCGCCACGCAAATTAGAGGATAAAATAGTAATACCACGAAAATGGGATATTTTAAAAGATGAGACAAATACTTCTACAAACATAACATATTTTTTTTCTTTTATTGGTAAAGATGTACAAGGTATTTATGAATTTGCATTTCAATCACCTGAAGATGTCTCTCCAAAAATTTTGAAATCTCCAAATTACATTATAAGATATCCAATTAAAATTGGAACATCTTGGGAAGTTGAGGCGCGGTCAAAACTTCTTAACGACGCTCCTATGATACTTAAAACGACTATTGAAGCTATTGATGATATAGTAACAGTTCCTGCTGGGACTTTTAAAAACTGCCTTAGAATAAAAGCTGAGGGAGTTATTAGAAAAGAAGAGTTGGGGAATGAAATTATTGTTAATATAGAAGGGTATAGATGGTATGCTCCAGGGGTTGGTTTTATTAAAGATATTAGAAAAGAAAAAGGTAGTGGTAGATTTTTAATACCAGACTATGTAGAAATTGTTACTCAGTTAGAATCAATTAAAAAATGACGAAGCAAAGAAAAAACTTAATAAGTTAATTAATTTAAACATTAAAAATTTTTGTTCAAAGGAGGATATTATGTTTTGTCCACAATGTAGTGAAAAAATAGATTCTAAAGCAGTTTTCTGCCCCAATTGCGGGGCTAAGATTGCGGGGCTAAGATTAAAGAAGTTAAATCTATTTATACTGTTAAGGGGAAAAAATTATTACAGGCTATTAAAATAGGGATTCCGCTTTTAATCCTCATTTGTATTGTAATTGTTGGATATACGCTCTTTTCACATCAGGCTCCTAAGCCTCTCAAATATTCAACCATTCATGAAGCAGCAGCAAAGGGCGACATAGAAGATGTGAAAAACCATCTACGAAGAGGTACAGCGGTAAATGCCAAAGATGAGGTAGGTTTGACACCATTACATTATGCAGCCGGGAGTTGTCAGATAGAGATTATGGAATTCCTGATTAAGAAAGGGGCAGAAGTTAATGTGGAAGCTGACCCAGAACGTAAAGAAGGTACACCACTGGAAGCAGCCGCTATGGGTGGCTGCAAAGATGCAGTTGAACTTCTGATTAAGAAAGGTGCTGACTTTAAAAAGTATGGTCCTAATGCGATAGACCTCGCTGTTTATATGTTTGGGGAAGTTAAGAAGCATAGTGTAAAAAATGTTCCCCCGTGGATGGATTATATAGGTGTAGTTAAAGTTCTTGTTAAAAAAGTAAAACCCAGAGATCAGACTCTATTCACTGCGGTTGAGGAAGGTTATATCGAGATAGTTAGATTGCTTATTGAGAGTGGTGTAAATCTTAACGCAAAAGATGTGAATGGGTACACGCCCCTTCATATAGCGGTTGAACGTAATTTTTCTGAGATAGCTAAATTACTTATTAAAAGTGGTGCAGATTTAAATTCAAAAGGTGTAGGTTTATTGGAAGAAACCCCCTTACATTTGGCAATCAAAGAAGGTAATAATGAAATGGTAAAATTATTACTTGAAAGTGGTGCAGATGTTAATGCAAGGGATTCTGATGGTGAGACTCCCTTACATACAGTTGTGTGGTCAAATAAAATTAGCCCAGAATCGGTCAGTGAAACTATTTCAATTCTGATCAAACATGGTGCGGATGTGAATGCAAAGAATTATGAAGGTGAGACACCACTGGATCTTGCAATCAAAACAGGAAAAGAACGAATTGCTAATGAACTCCGCAAATACGGTGCCAAAAAAACAACTTCACGGGACGAACAAACGAAGGCAAGGACAGCAGCACCGAAGAAATATGAGTTTGTTGCCATTATAAATAAATGATCCCGAGGGATATACGTATGTACGGTCAGGCCCTGGAACTCAATATGACATAGTGCCTAAAGTTGTGAAGGATGAAGTTTTTATGTTATTTCTACACAAGGAAACTGGTGGCTAATAAAAACAAAAGAGGGGAAAGTAGGATATATGCATAAAAGCAGAATCGAAATAATAAAAAACTAAAAGAATGTAAAGATGGTGGGTGAGAACATATACTCCCGTTATGAGGTTGAAAATAGAAGCTCTAAAGAAAAGCAAAAAAGAGCAAAATTCTTATTTAAATTGAGAAAAAATAATAAAAATGCTTAAAAAGGAAAAAACAATTTTCTTTTTACTATTAATAATTTTACTTGTAAGCCTAACTTCTTCAATAGCTCAAGCTCAAAATAATATTTTTGGTATTTATGTTAACCCAGAAGATCAAACATTTTTAGAACTATCTAAAGATAATACATTTACTGCAGGTTTTTTGGGTAAATGGTTCTTGGAAGTAAGAAAAACCAGAGATCTTTATCCAGATGGGTCATATTCATGGAGTCCCTTTTATGGACTTCGCATTTTAGGTGGTCCTTTAAAACTTAGAGAGCTTAAGGAAGATGAAGAAGGTACTTTCCCTGGAGTGTTTGTACGAAATATAATTCCTCAAGCCTTACAAGAAGAATTACAAAAATTAGGAATAAGGCCTCAGAAAGAATTAGTAAATATAACACCTCAGAAAGAATTAGTAGATCCGTTTGTATGCTACCGTCTTTCAGCAACTGAGATAAAAGGTGACACATTAATAAATGCAGGTGGTGATATTATTGCTATTAAAGATAAAGGAGCTTTTAGAATTAAAAGTAGTGAAAATATACTGTGGAGTAAATATAAAGTATGGTGTGAAAGAGCTTGTATAGGTATACTGGAATTTGATGAAAGTGGACTAACAAAGTTAGCTTCTTTACCACAGAAATTAAAAATTAAATATAACAAAGATAATATTATTGTAGAATTTTATCCCGAAAATGGAATAACATTTTTAGGAGAAATTAAAGGGGATACTCTTATTATTACTTCTGACACAAATGAAAAAAAGGTTTTTATAAAACATAAAATTTCATTAGAATCAGAACCGAAAAAGATAGAATTAATAGAAAAAGAAGAAACTAAACCGGAGTTTGCAGGTTATATAGGTAAGGTTAGAGATCCTCTCTACTTTTTGGATAGCATGATAACAGCTGTGTTAGAATGTCCAAAAGAAAAAAGTTGTAATGACTATGAAGAAGAAGCAGCTAAGGTACTTATTAGTCATCTTCTAACAAAAAAATATGAAAAAAAGTTTTTTAAATATGTTGCTAAGGAAATCACAATTGAGCAATTTAAGGAAATGCTTAGCGAAATAATAGCGCAAAGTTACCCGCTATATGCTGAAGAGATAAAAATGGCTTTTAAACTTATAGATACAGTCATAGAAAAGGAAATGGAAAGCATTGGTCCCAAAAAAGGGAAAGTAGAAGATATTGATTTGGAATGGAAAGACATTCATGTCCTTCTTGCGTACTTTCCTTATAAAGATAGAGATAGAAATTTAATTGGAGAAGCATTAGTGATTTTTTATTCTCCCCACTCCGTTTCCATTAAGGAGATTAAAAAAGAAGTAACATCGGGAGGGCGCATTCGTTCTGTAGTAGGACCGAATCTAATACCTCTAGAGGAAAAACTAAAACAATTTCCTGATGAAGGTATTGTGAAACCTTTTAAGCTTATTATAAGAGGAAAAGTATATGAAAGGTATGAAGTTGTAAAAAAAGAAGTTTTGGGAGGAACTATAAAAGGACCTTTAATTATTTTCTTTGGAGACAAAGAATCTGTAAGCTCGCCTGAAATTGTAGTAAATATAGTTGGTAAGTGGGTACCAGAAATTCAAGATAAAGTGGAGGGAAAGGATGTAAATACGTTTGAGTTTAAAGAAGATGGAACTGTAATAAACACAATGATTTATAGCGGTAAATGGAAGATTAAAGGAGATAAAGAAATAGAATTTTTAATTGATCCACAGTTTTTCCCTGATGCCCTTCACGAAATAATATATCAAATAAAAGGTGATACAATTTCTGATATTTATGGAAATGTTTTTACAAAAGAAAAAGATGCCAAAATAATTAAGCTTACAGCAAAGGAGAAAATCTGGAATAAATATAAATTTAACAATGAGGATTGGGGACAAAAGCTTGAACTTAGGGAAAATGGTACTTTTATAAGTACAATAATATCATATGGAAAATATAAAATTGATGGGAATGTAATAAAAATTTATTCCTTTGAAGGTGAGGAAGACCCATGGATATATGAGCTAAAAGGTGAAAAAATAGAGGTAAAACCAAATTATGCAAATGATATATGGAAAATATGGAAAGATAAGATATCGCCAAATTGTAATTTTGTTCCTTTTGTGAAGGCTTCAACAGAAAAAGTTGTAGATAAAGTAGCAAAGAAAGATATTAGAGAGAAAGTTGAAATCAAAGAGCAAATAAAAGAAGAAATTTATCCTAAAGAAGTAAAAATGGATATTGATTTGAAGAAAGAATTAAATACTTTTTTTAGTCACATTTATGATGCTTATCCTGGACCTTTTACCAGAGATAAGATTGATAATAGGGACCTTATCTATTTTGGTATAATACATAATTATAAAAATAATTATGAAAGAATTGAGTGTAGAGCAGAGAAATGGGGAGTTAAAGGTAAGTTTTTTGTAGCAAATAAAGAAGACGAAGCAGATTGCAGAGTGAAAGCTAAATATGTTGAAGAGGCTATTGAAAAATATTTTGGTATAAAGCTTCAAAAACATGAATCTGTACCGCGAATAGAAGATAAAAATTTATTATTTGCAAAATATAAAAATGGATATTACTATTTCCCAGGAGCTAATGGAGAGGCAGTATATTTCTCTCAAATTGTAAAACTTTTTCAAATCGGTCCTGACCTTTTTAAAGCTTATGTAAATAATTATGTAACCTCATGTGCCTGGGAAGGTGATCCAAATGCATCACCTGCTGAATGGCGAAAGTTTTTATCTGAAGAAGGGTATATTCCTGAACTTACATCTCAAGTAGTTGCTACTATAAAGAAAGTTAGAGCTGATGATAAGGAACACTTTATACTTATTGAATATTTAATAGGTGTTAGATATTATTATGACTATTCTAAAAAAATCTCTCAAGGATTCGGAGCATATTTAGGTTCTTACGAAGGGAAAACGTATAATGGTTATCATGGCGGTGAGGATATTCAAGCAGAAATTGGTACACCGGTTTACGCTATTGCGGATGGTACAGTTGTAAAAATTTCAAATCTTGGGGAATTAGGTTATCTTATTGCAATTAAACATGATGTTTGGGGATTTACTTCTGCAAGAGCTGAAACTGTCCATGGTAAACATTATAAATATCCTGCCTATGAAGGCCCCTTTTATTCTGTTTACATGCATGTTACTCCCGTAGCTAATCTTAGAGAGGGCTCCCAGGTAATAACTGGAGACAGAATTGGTACAGTTGCAAAAACAACTTTACCTCCACATTTACATTTTGAAATTAGATTACCTAATGCAAGGCATTCTAAAGATTGGTCTCTTGTTGGAGAGAAAGAGAATTGGTCTATCTTCCCAGATACTGGAAAATATAATGGTTATTATAAAGATCCTCAAAAGATGGTAGATGCTGGCTTAAGATGTCCAAGTGACTTTTTTAAAAAGACTGGCTTACATCCACCTATTCCTCTTATTATTTTATCTGATTTTCCTTCTGATTTATTAAAATAAGGAGGAGATATAACTATGAAAACCTCACAAATAGTTTCTTTAATTTTAGGAATTTTGGGAGGATTATTTGGAATTGGAGGTGCACTTCTGCCATTAGGATTAGGTGGTTTTGGTTTAGCCTTAGGAATAAAAGGACCTGCTGCTGAATTAACGCAAAGAGCTATATATGCTATCCTTCTTTCAATAATAGGAATGATTGGGACTGGGATTGTGGGAAAATATCCAAAAATTTCTGCAATTTTAATGATATTAGCTTCTGTTGCAGGTTTTTTCACTCTTGGTTTTTTTTACGTTCCTGCAAGTGTTATGTTTTTAACTGGAGGGATATTGGCTTTAATAAGCAGAAAAGAAGAAGCTAAACAATAAATAATTTAATAAACTTATAAAACTAAAAAATAGTTGATGTATTTTTATGATTAATACAAATTTGTTACCTTAAAAGTTAAGTAAAGAAAAAAATGTATTTAGTGGCATTTAATATAAACTTACTTTTTCTACTACTTGTGTATTACATACTGTAAGGAATTCTTTAAATAAAGTGCGAATAAGAGATAAAGGTTTTTTGCAGAAGACTTAAAAAGAATATATCGAGTAGAAACAGAAGAAGCTAAGGAAGGGATATTAAAATTAAAGGAAAGATGGGGTAAAATATATCCTAAGGTAGTGAAAAAATGGGAAGATAAAGCGTATGCATTATTGACATTTTTGAGGTATCCAAAAGAGGTAAGGCAGTTTATTTATACAACTAATCAGCTTGAAAGATTAGCAAAAGAAATAAAAAGGAGGATAAAGGTAATAGAGGTATTTCCGGATGAAGGATCAGTGGAAAGATTATTATACTTGATCTTGAAAGATGAATGAGAGGTTAAACTCAAGGAGGTTAAGAGGGTTTAATGAGATTGAATTTGGGAACTACCATGCCCTTTCCAGAGGAATTTTTACACAATAAACGAAACACTATGGAAAATTTTAAGTTTAAATATAATAAAGTCATATGGTTATAAGAGAATATTTATTAAAAAACTTAAGGAGATAGTAATTATGAGGAGAAGCAAATTATGGATTATAGCTTTAACATTAATAAGCTTGTTTTTAAGCATTCAATCTTTTGTGTATGCACAACCGATTAATAAATCTATTTCACTTGGTCCTTATCCTACTGGAGATAGATATTATCTTCGTGTTTTTAATGTTGATGATGTTTCAAGGGTTAAAGTAAATGGAAGTGATGTTTTAAGTGTTGGATATTATCAAGAGAGGGAGATTGATATAACAGGTTATTTAAGAGAGGGTCAGAACACAATTGAGCTTATTTTAGAGAATACCGGTGGTGGTTGGACGTATGGTTATGTATTAAGGAAGGGAAGTAACGTTATTTGGAGTGATAGTTGTGGTAGTGTAGGGAGAGAGGGATGTAACCGTAATGATCAGACAAAGGGGATTGTAGCCCGTCATGTTATTAATTTGGCTATACAGCAAGCTTCTTCACCACCGCAACAAGATAGGCCACCGAATGTAACATCCTTTTCGGTATCACCAAGGGAGGTTTTAGTTGGTCAGGCTGTTAGGATAGGTTTTAGTGTGAGGGATGATTTAGGATTACAGAGGGTTGAGTTATGGAGGAAGGATTATGATTTACAGGGAAGGCTAAGGCAGGATTTTAGAGAGATAAGAAGACAGTCTATATCTGGTAGAGAGTTTAGTGGTAGCTTTGAGGATAGGCCATCAGAGGCAGGTGTATATGAGTATGGGCTTCATGTAGTTGATAGTTCAGGGAAGTGGAATTGTGAGAGGAATTCTCAGACAGGTTTTTCACCAGGTGTTTATGGGCCGATAAAAGTAATTGTTCAGGCTCCAGCTTTTTCTAAGCTTACCTTGGAAAGTTTAACTCCTTCCCAAATTTCGGTATCTACTTCACCTTATCAGGCAGAGTTAAGCCTTACAGGGAGCAATTTTTATAATGTGAATGAGATAAGATTTGAATGGAGTGGAGCGGTAAGTGGTTTGGCAGTTTGGAGGAAAGGGGATGCGAATTGGAATTCGAAGGTGAGAATAAATTCAGATAAGTCGATGGTTATTTATCCTGTGGTTGTAGAACCAAATGCCAAGTGGTCAGGAACTGTATACTGGAGAGTAACCTTAGTAGATAGAGAGGGGAGAACAGCTTCTAAGTCTTTTACTGTGACTTATTTGGCACAACAACCCTCTCCACCAACCCTGCAACCATTTACACCAACACCAACACCCCCTCCACCTATTTACGATTTGCGAATCGAAAAAGTCATTAACTGGGCTAAGAATAATATAAGAAATAAAGAATATTTATACAAGTGTTACAGATTTGTATGGGAGGCATTTTTACAAGGTGGAATAAGTTTACCTCCTGCAAAGTCCGCTTATGAGGCAGCACAAAAATTCAACCTTCGGAGGGATGGGATTCCACCTAAAGGAGCTCTTGTTTTTTATCACTGGGAGGGAACATTATGTGATAAAGACAAATTTGGGAGAAATATAAACTGTAAATTTGACGATTGGGGTCATGTAGCTATTTCTCTTGGGAATGGTCAAGTTATTGATCCCGTGGGAGTGCATGATAACTACCAGAACCTCCCTCCGTACCCAGATGATGAAAAGGTACCACGCCCTTGTATTTTTTGGGGTTGGACAACAGAACATTTAGGTACACAAACTTCTCAACTACCAACGACCCCCAAACCTGAAATAATTTCTGATCTTAAAATTCTTGAACCTGGGCCTTATAGGGTTGGGCAAACTATAACAGCAGAATTTACTATCCGGAATTCTGGCAATGCCCCCATTACATTTGATGTTTTAACAGTTGGAGGCAGATTGAATGGTCAATGTCCAAATAATAAATGTCCTGATTTTGAATTTAAAAGAAATATAACTTTATCTCCAGGTAGTTCATATAAGTATCAAGGTACATTAAAGTTAGAGCTACCGGGTAATTATCATTTCTTTACTGCTTACAAGACAAAAGATGGTCAGTGGAACACTTCAATTTCAGCATTACCTGGAGTGAGGAATACTTTGGATATTTTTGTTTCACTTATACAGCCAGAAATAGGAGAATATGCAGGAAGCACTGTTCCTGCTATACTTGAGCCAGAGAATTTTAGGCAAATTAATGATAAAATCTTTGCTGGAGGTAGACCCACTATTGAGCAAATAAGGTGGTTAAAAGAGAAAGTAGGGATAAAATCTATTGTTAATTTAGAACGATGGGATTTAAGAGAAGGATATGATGTAAATGAAGTGAGAAAAATGGGTATTGAATATATTAATTCTCCTGTGAACCTTTTTACAACATGCCCTGCTGAAGATGTAAAAAGAGCACTTAAGGAGATCAAAAAGTTAATAGAACAAGGTAAAACTCCTATCTATATTCATTGTTTTGAAGGTGTTGATAGAACGGGATTTGTTATAGCAGCTTATCGGGTTATAGAGGAAGGGTGGGATATAAATAAAGCTATTGAGAAATGGAAAGAAGAAAAAACAGAAGAAGGAAAAATAATTCGCTCTAAGGCTCCACTTATATGGGAAGGGTGTTTTAGAAAGAATTTTTCAATTATAGAAAAATTACAAATCACAGAAATTTCACCATCTATTATTGAAACAAGGGAGCAAACATATCCAGTTACTCTTACACTTATAGGCAAGGGATTTTCACAGGTTAACGAAATTACTTTGAGCTGGAGAGGACCTGATTCAAATGAAAAAGTATGGAAGAAAGGAGATAAAAATTGGAATAATTCACTGAAAATAGAATCTGATGAGAAAATGACGTTAAAGATTTATGTTTTATATAATGAGCCTCCAACTAACGAGGTAAAAGAATGGACCTGGACAGTAACATTGAAAAATGACAAAGGAGAAACTGCTTCAAAAGAGTTTAAGGTAAGGTATTTGCCTTTTAGATATTCTCCAAATTTTAAATTAAAACTAACCTTTAGTAGTAAAAACCCTTGGGACAATCTTGTTGGATTACAGGCGGTAAATGTTAAACACGACGCAAATAAAATTAAAGCTGATATAATTCTTTATAATACTTCACTTACTTGGGTTTTTGTAGAACAGGACGTTATAAATAGAAATGGTAAATTTCCAGTTCAGACACGTGGCATTTATTTATTAGGACCTAATTATGATAAAAAAATAGGTACCATAGAGTTCCAAAAAGACTCTTATCTTCATTTTAATGCTAAAAGTTTAATGGGTGCGCGAGTAGGTAGTACAGAATATACTGCCCTTTTAAGTGTAATAGCTATTGAATTAATCCTACGAGGGTTTTTTACTGAAAAATTACCGCCCGAAAGTTTTGATTTATTACTTTTTGGTACTACAGAAACTATATTAAATATAACAGATACATTTTTTTATCAAATCAAATCCAATTGTTCAGGCCCTTTAGGTGCATTTGGGTATAATTTAGCTAAACGTGACTATGAGAGTGCACTTACCGATTTGGGAGCCTTTGCCTCATGTATTATAAATAATCCCACCATTAATAGAAAAATTCAAGAATGGTTAACAAAAATAATAGGAAAAGAACAGGCTCAAAAATGGAGTGAAATAGCAATGAAAAGAGGGGAACAAATTGCAGAAATTCTTAATTTGCCAGGGAAAGCAGTATTAATAAAAGAGTTAGTTGAAAATATCTTTAAGGCCCCACAAGAAAGTTGGGTAAGAATAGAAATAGTAGAAGTAAATTAGCTTTTTAAATTTTGATTTAATAGATTTGAAAATTTTAAAAAAGGAAAAATTTTGCAATTTCAAAAGATATACAATACTGTTTTAACAAGAGGGTAATGGAAGACAAATCTCGGATTACAATTTTAGCATTAGTCATTTTCTTAATTTTTCAAACTTCATTATATCTCCCAAGAAGAGATTATAATATAATCCCATCTTTTATATCGGCACCTTTAGCAGAAATAAAGTTGAATTATGTTAATTTTTATACAGAGAAACTTTTATTAAAACCGTGGATTATAGCTCAATTAAAATATAAAGGTGATATGATAGAAAATCAAGAAAAATATGAACCATCTAAATTATTTCTAAACTTTGCTATAGAAAAATTACAAATCACAGAAATTTCACCTCCAGTTATTGAAACAAGCAACTCAACGCATAAAGTTACTCTTACACTTATAGGGAAGGGATTTTCACAGGTTAACGAAATTACTTTGAGCTGGAGAGGACCTGATTCAAATGAAAAAGTATGGAAGAAAGGAGATAAAAATTGGAATAATTCACTGAAAATAGAATCT
>Ga0080004_1118827_pt1 | contig 17481 bp, 20 predicted proteins | sample WasSprMetagenome_FD_69207 | JGI IMG/M metagenome (GOLD analysis project Ga0080004, IMG submission 69207) | Sulfidic aquatic microbial communities from Washburn Spring, Yellowstone National Park, USA - WS (SPADES assembly) (version 2) | ecosystem: Environmental > Aquatic > Thermal springs > Hot... | reverse complement strand
GGTGGAGAGGTCCGTCCAGATAATGGATGAGAGCTTGGGGGAGATAGGGGGTTGATAAGTCATAATGACATGAAATAGCACTATATATCAAAAAATTGACATTAATGATAGGAGCTTAAAGTGAGCATCCCTAAAAGGAAGATTCCAGAGGAGTCAGAATTCGGGGAATACATTTAATTAACTCGAGGATAGCGTAATGGGTGATCGGTACGGAGCCCGCTATAATAGTGCACGGTGGCGCTTGGGCCATACCGGATGAGGAAGTAGAGGCCCATATTACTGGCGTGAGGAGGGCTGCTGAACTCGGCTGGAAGGTCCTAATGGAGACGGATAACTCATTAGATGCTGTAGAGAGGGCAGTCATTTTGATGGAGGACGACCCGACTTTCGATGCCGGTGTAGGCTCATTCCTCAACAGGGACGGTTACGTTGAATTGGATGCTTCCATAATGGATGGGGAGCTAAATGCTGGCGCCGTCGCTTCAGTTAACAGGGTAAGGAATCCCGTGAGGTTAGCTAGGATGATAATGGAGAGGACCGAGCACTTATTATTTGTGGGCGAGGGAGCCCATAGGCTAGCGGAGAGCTTCGGTATGAGCTTAATAGATCCGAGGGAACTCGTAGTCGAGAGGGAGAGGAGGAGGTGGGAGGAGTTCAGGGCGAAAGGGATGTCATCGAGGAAGGCATTCGAGAAGGACTCAACAGTCGGTGCTGTGGCTATAGACTCTAAGGGGAGGCTAGCTGCAGCTCTCTCAACTGGAGGCTCCCCATTCAGGATGGCCGGGAGAGTGGGTGATGTCCCCGTCGTAGGTGCGGGCTTATATGCAGATAATAGGAAAGGGGCCGCCGCATGTTCGGGGCACGGGGAGAGCATAATTAAAGTTGTGCTGGCGAAATCAGCTGTAGATATGCTCGCACTCGGTTTGAGCGCTATGGAAGCTGCGAGGGCTGCTATCGACTTGCTCGGGAGAGTCGGGGGTAGGGGAGGCATAATAATGGTAGATAGGGACGGGGACCTCGGATACTATTATAACACGCCGAGGATGGCCATAGCTTACGCGAAGAGGGGGGTAGTGGAGGCCCTCATATGATCTCGCCGATGGATCAGAGGATTCTAGCTCCAATATCCTCTGGGAAGCGATATCCAGCTATACTAAAATCCTTTTTAGAGGTCAATTCCCTCAGGAATTCACTGAATGCTTCCTTTTCCAATATCTCCTCCTTAACAGCGAAATCGTACCTCTCCCATCCTATCGCTGAGAATCTCAGGCCGAAGGATTCTGCAATGGGCCTTATCGTCATAGTGACGTCGGCCCTCCCCCTGGCAACAGCCTCGCAAGCTGATGAGTGCGTGAAGTACTCACTCCTATAGCCCCTCACCGACGCACGTCCGCCCAACTCACTCAAGATCCTATCTATCAATATCCTCGTCCCCGATCCCTTATTCCTGTTAGCTAGCCTCAATTTGCCTGAGATCAGTTCATCTATCGAGAAGCGATCCCTATAAGCCCATCCTATCTCCCTCTCATATCCCCTGAAGAGGGCCACTCCCATGGGGAAGAGCTCCCTCACGAACGGGACGTTGTAATTCATGCTCCTCGAATCTAGGAGGTGGATGCCCGCGATATCAGCTTCCCCTAAAGAGAGTGAGAGGAGGCCCCCGCAAGAGCCTATCCAGTGAGCCTCCACGCTGATCCCCTTCCCCCTGAGGCCTCCCAGTATCCCCTCCAGGAGGAGGTCGTGGCTCCCCATCACTACCAGATCCGCTCTCTCAACTCCCCCAAATCTGAAGAGCTTATTGATGCCGAATCTCTCCTCTATCTCCTCGAAGAAGTTCAGTAATTTGACGCCGATCTCAGTGAGCTCGGCCCCTCCCCCTCCAGCCCCTCCCCTCCTCGGCCTGATGACCTTGCCCCCTATCCTCCTCTCTAGGGACGTTATCATCCTCCAGGCCTTCGCATAGGGTATTCCGAGGAGCTTAGCTGACGCTAATATTGAACCGCTCGATGATATCGCTCTCAATAGATCTGCTGTCAATCCGTCCATTATTACCGAATTACCTCTCATCAACTTTATCTCAAGCTTGACCTCTAAGTCATCTATGCTCACATGCCTTGAGGCAGTTACCACCTATATTAAGCTTCTCAAAGCTGCCTAGGGGCTGAAAAAGATAGGGCATAAATTTTTATATAATCCGTTATTCATTAATGAATAATGGGGGGAGTCGCATGGGTCGCGGTAAGTACTACCTCCTGATCCTACTCATCATCTCGATCACTCTCCTGATAGCGTACATGACTCTAACATCCGTTCCTGAGGTTCCCTCGGGCAAAACACCAGAGAAGCTAACATCCGTTCCCGAGTCTTCAGCTCCCTCAGGCAAAACACCCGAGAAGCTGAAGATATTCCTCGCAGGTTCCCTCAAGATCCCCGTTGAGAGGATAACTGAGCTCTACAGGAAAATCAATCCAAATTTGGATTTTCAGCTGGAGGCTAGCGGGAGCGTAGAAGCAATAAAGAAGGTTACAGAGCTCGGGAAATATGCGGATTTGATTTTAGTAGCTGATTACGGCTTGATTCCACAGCTAATGGCGGATCATGCTGATTGGTACGTGGTCTTCGCGACCAACAGGCTCGTAATAGCTTACACTAAATCGAGTAAATATGCTAGTGAGATAAATGAGAACAACTGGCATCGGATACTGATGAGGGATGGAGTCAAGTTCGGTTTCTCTGATCCCAATAGGGATCCCTGTGGATACAGGACCGTGATCTCCTTTCTCCTGGCATCGAATCTGAGTGGATCGCCTCTAGCCTCAGAGCTTCTGAGTGGGACGAACATAAGGGTCAGCGGGATGGAAGCTTGGGTCCCCGATCCAATTCAGGGATCTGAGAAGGTAGTGATCAGGCCTAAGAGTGTTGAACTATTGGCATTACTGGAATCCGGTGTTCTGGACTACGCTTTCGAGTACGAGAGCGTAGCTATCCAGCACAACTTGAGTTACGTGAGGCTGCCTGATGAGATAAATCTCGGAAATCCTGAGCTCAAGGATTTCTACTCTCGTGCCAAAGTCCATCTGGGCTCCGGTGAGGTTATAGAGGGTGATGCTATAGCTTATGGGCTCACTATACCTAAGGTAGCAGCGAGGAATGATGAGGCCTTGAAGTTCACGAAGTTCCTCCTCACTGAGGGGCTCAGTACCTTCGAGGAGCTCGGTCAGAGGGTCGTGAGGCCGCCTCTAGCTTACGGTAAAGTCCCTGAGGAGCTGAAGGGTATAGTTAAGGAGGTTGGAGGATGAGGCTCAACCTTTTAAAAACTTTCGGCATATTTGGAACATTTCTTATCCTTTTTTTACTCATACCGATTATCTCTTTCATTATTTGGACTGATCCTAAAGATGTTGCGAGCTACGGGCTAGATGATGCGGCATTGGAAGCTCTGGTGATAGGGGTTTCAGCCTCCCTCCTCTCCACCTCACTCCTCCTCATCTCCGGCATCCCTCTATCTTACTTCCTCTCCAGGAGGGAATTCCGCGGGAAGGGATTGCTAAAAGCCATCATAGATCTTCCGCTAGTTATCCCGCATGGAGTTGCAGGTATAATGCTCCTGATGGCGTATAACTCGAGAGCCCCCGTGGGGCTCCTCCTCTCTAAAGCCGGCATAACGATCGAGGACAGCTTCTACGGTATAGTGGCTGCTATGGCCTTCGTATCCGCTCCCATCATGATAGGCAGCTTGATAGAGGGCTTCAACTCCATAGATTTGAATCTGGAATATGTCGCTAGGAGCTTAGGGGCTTCGGAGTGGAGGACCTTCATTGAGGTGACCCTCCCACTCTCCCTCCGCTTCATAATCACTGGCTCCCTGCTCTCCTGGGGGAGGGGGATCAGCGAGGTCGGAGCCATACTAATAGTGGCTTATTACCCTAGATCGATAAACGCACTCATAATGGACAGGTTCTGGACGCATGGTCTGAGAGCTGCTAGCGCTACAGCCCTTCCCCTCTTCCTGGTGAGCGTCGCAATATTCATTATAGTGAGATACCCGTGGAGGGGGAGGAGATGATAGAGGTTCGAAGGCTAAGCGTCAATCTGGGAGATTTCTCGCTCGAGGATATTGATCTGAGCGTGGGAGATGGCGAGTACTTAGTGATAATGGGACCCACGGGCGCGGGGAAGACTCTCCTCCTTCAGACGATATTAGGATTCATAGAGCCTGAAGAGGGGAAAATAATAGTTGATGGGAGGGATGTGACGAAGCTCCCGCCTGAGATGAGGAATTTAAGTTACGTACCTCAGGAATATGCCCTATTCCCCCACATGAGCGTTTTCGATAACATAGCATTCGGTCTCAAGGTGAGGGGGAAGAGCTCATCGGAAGTGAGGGAGAGGATCGGGGAGATATCTGAAATACTGAGGATATCGCACCTCCTCGAGAGGAGGCCAATCACTCTGAGCGGGGGGGAGAGGCAGAGGGTAGCTCTAGCCAGAGCTCTAGTAATAGAACCAAAAGCGGTTCTGATGGACGAGCCCCTCTCAGCAATTCACAGGAGCTTGAGGGAGGAGCTTCAAGCATTCCTCAAGGAGATACATTCTAAGCTAGGTTTCACAGCTATTCACGTGACCCACGATCATCTGGAAGCTAGCTATCTGGGGGATAGGATAGCGCTGATCGTGGGGGGCAGGGTCATCAAGGTCGGGAGTTTGGAGGAACTTAGGGATGATCCGGGGGCATCCGAATTCATGGGGCCGGAGAACATACTGAGGGGGAGGGCTGAGAGGAGGGAGAATTTTACAGTTATAAGGGTGAATGGTATCGATCTGATCTCAGCTTACGAGTCGGAGGGAGATGTTCTAGTGATCGTGAGGCCCGAGGATATATTCATACATCCCTTGGGCGAGCTCCCGAAGACGAGCGCGAGGAACTTACTTGAGGCAGAAGTGACAGCTGTGAAATATAGGCCTCCCGTGTACGAAGTCTCCCTGGAAGCCTCCGGAGTCAAGCTCAGGTCCTTCCTGACGAAGCAAGCGTTGGAGGAGCTTGATGTGAGAGAGGGGAGGAGGGTTTTGATATCTATGAAGGCATCCGCTCTAAAAATTTTACCATATATGGGGAGATTTTGAATCATCTCCTCACCGCTATGACCTTACCGGGGAACTTCTCCATCAGGAGCCTGGCCAATCCCGGTTCCTCGAGCTTCCTGGTGCCCCTGCCTATTATCACGAGGATGAAATCATAAATATCAGCTTCAGCGAAGGAAATCGCGACTTCCCTCGGCTTACCGAACTCGATCCTATAGGTCACCTCGAGGCCCATCCCCCTGAGCTTGGATGCTATCCTGTTCAGTATCCTCTGAGCGTTCATCCCCTCCTCCTCTATTTCCTCCGAGCCCAGCCCCTCGGGATCTATTATCGATGTGAGATGGACCTTATATCTACCCTTAAGAGCGTGCGCTATATCCTCAGCGACATCTTCATCCTCATAAGGCCTTATGAATGCTATAACGCTCCTCCTATACTCAGCAGGTCTCATCTCCTCAGCTGACACCCTCCCCAGGACAGGTAAGCCCGCTGACTTCCTGTAGCTAACGTAAGTTAGGATGCCTATGAGGAGCCAGAGGAGAGCTAGGGATCTACCGATCTTATGCAGTAAGATCACTATGCCGAGGAGGGAACCGACTGAAAGGAGACCTATCGTCGCCACTAAATTAATCTCCCTCCCCCCTATCTTAAGGTCCCCAGGAGTCCTCCAAGGCCTGTAAGCATCTCTATCTATCTTCCTCAATTTAGGAAGGGAAAGGTGAACTAAGAGATATGAGAGGAGACCAGCTACGGCGTAGACATCTGCTATCCTCTCCAGCTCACCAAGGAAGCTCATTAAAATTGCTACGATCCCAGAGAAGATTATAGCCCTTACAGGGGTTCTGAACCTCCTGTTAACTGTTGAAAGATTCCCCGGCATGAGCTTGAATTTTCCCATGGAGTAAATTACTCTAGATACCCCTATCACACCGGTATTTGAGGAAGCGAGCGTTATCACGAAGCCAGTGAATGCCACGAGGATAGAGGCGTAACTACCTATTATAGGGACGGATCTCATTATGATTGCCATGGACATCTCCCTATGTACTGCGGGCGCCTCCCAGCCAGCTGTCCCTAGGGCTGCTATAGAGATCCCTATCGCGAATATGACGACTGAAACTGCTGATAGCTTCGTAGCTATGGGAATCCACTTATATGGCCTCTTTATCTCCTCCGATGCTTGAGCTATCGACTCTATCCCCACGAATGAGCTCATAGCGAGGGTAGTCCCATATAGGAAGTTTTGGAACTTCAAATCGAGCCCAGGTATATATGAGACATCCTCATGGACGCCCGGAGCTCCGAACTCGCCTAAGTTGCTTAAAAGCTTCGATGGATCTTGCAATATTAGGAAGAGGCCGGCTCCAAGTATGAAGGACTCGACAATGAGGTCTATAGCCACCAGGACCTCCGTGAAGATCGTGGACTCCCTTATGCCTATTATGTTGATGAGGATCAGGAAGCCTATCAGGATTATGGTCATTAAGATCAGCCCGTTTAAGTAAAGGGGACCTACCTCAATTGAGATCTTCCTTATGGAGGGGAAGAAGAAGGATAGATAGCCTGAAGATGAGAAGGCTAAGACTGCTATATCAACGATATAGCTCAGTATGAGGAACCATCCAGCTAGGAAGCCCATATGATCCCCTAATCCTCTAGCGGCGAATATATGGGCCCCTCCGGCTAGAGGATACGTAGAGCTGAGCTCGGCATATACGAAGCAGACCGTTATGTAAGTTATAGCTGCTATGAGGAATGAGAGAGGAGCTGCCCCCGCTGAGAATAGGAATACTATGCCCATAGCCATGTATAGATCGGCACCTACATCAGCATAACCCATGGAGAAGGCGCCGAAGAGTTTAACTTCCCTCTTGAGTGAGACCTCATCCCGTTTAGATTCCTCCTTTCCCACCCTGCCCACCCTTTCAGCCCACCGCAGCCAAATTCAATTTATTAACTTTTCCTCCGGTAGCTACGCTCGAGCCGGGGGCTTCAAGCTTATCCCAAATCAAATAAAGAAGATAAGAGAATTTCAATAGCGGGCGAATAGGGGCATAAAGAATTTCCATTCCTGTATCATTAATTTTTTAAATTTCATAGAACTGTGAAAAATCCTTTTATTCTGGAGATTCGAATAAGGGGAGGGTCAGCATGGGTGTGAAGGACAAGATACTGGAGGAGCTGAAGTCCGGCCCAAAGTCCCTGGAGGAGCTGATTAAGGTCACGGGAGCTAAAGCGGGTGTGGTGAAAGGTCAGCTGACGAGGTTGGAGAAAGCGGGGAAGGTGGAGAAAACAGGGGATGGAAAATACAAACTGAAATAAATTTTTTATTCAGATGCCATTCAAGAGATCAGATTCCTGCTTATCACGATTATCGGAGTCCTGTACTTTTCCGAGAGTTTCTCTATTGAGATCCTGGCTATTACCTTCCTGAAGGTCCCCCCGAATGTCCCCCTGACTAAGAGGAGCATATCATGGCCCTGCAGGCATTCCTCTATGCCCGTTAAGATACTCCTGGAGATGGCAACCCTGACCCTCGCTCTCAGCCCTCCCCCCTCCAGCTGTTCAGCTAACCTCCTCAGCTTACCTTCCCACTCAGCTAGCTCCCCTGAGAAGGTCTCCTCATCCAGGGGAGCTGTCATAGGGACTCTGACGACATGCAGTAATGTTATCTCAGCATTGGATATGCCGATAGTCCCAGATATGAGGGCTCTGAGCTTATCCGGGGAGAAATCCTCTACTACTGGGAAGAGTATCCTCCTGGGATTCCCGCTCACTCCTCTAAGATCCTCCCTCCTCTCTTATGGGCGTGGAGCACTACGAAGCTATTAGTCCCCCTGACCCCCTTCAGACCCATCAGCTTCCTGAGTATCTTGCTCCTGAACTCCTCGATGGAATCGACCTCTATCATAGCTACTATATCGTAATCTCCCGTCACCTCGTAGAGGTCCACGACTTCATCGAGCTCCATCAACCTCTCTACTACATCATCGAGCTCGCCCGGGTGCGTGTATATGTTCAGGATCACTAGCATAATTATCCACCCCTGAGCCCCAGATAATATTAAAAAGGTTATGCATCACTTTATCGCCCTCATTATCGGCAGTATCAGGGCTATCGAGATGGATATATATGAGGGAAGCCATGAGCTCGCTCCTGACATCGAGATTATGGGGAGGAAGCTGCTTATGTATGGTATATAGGATGTGGATCCTACCTCCAGGGGCTCCTCTCCAGCCAAATTATAGAGGATCAGCGAGATCGATGAGACCAGGAACCAGCCTAAGTAATTGGTCAGCGGTACTCCGAACCACTCTCCCCCTGACTCCCATATCCAGACGCCCCTCTCAACCATCACTGGATCTAAAGCCATATCCAGGAGGACCATCAGCGAGGAAGCAGTTATTATGCTCATCCTCCTCGAGATATAGAGGGAAGCTAGGTAGCAAGTGTAAACGTAAACTCCCCAGGCTATTATGACCGGTATGGGGACCCCTTGGAGAGCGAAGCCCTCGAAGGCCAAATAGCGATAACTCCCGAAGGGAAAGGAATATCTCAAGCCTATGAACTCGAAGATAAATCCTAAAAAGGATCCGAGTATCGGGAGGAGAATTATCCTCCTCACTCTAGTGCTCATGAGCAATATGGATAGGGAAAATAGTATTAGCATCGAGAGGTCAGCGATTCCTCTCGCTCCGATTCTCCCTAGGATCGCGTTGAATATATAACTGAGCGAGAGGAGGAGTATTGAGGCCTCAACGATCCTTCTCATAAGGGTGGCTAGCTGACTATTCATCTTAATCTTTCGGGAACTCGAACGGGATAATTAGCTCATTTTTATGACTAAATCCATAATCTTCATTAATTTCTCAACCAAAAATCTCTCCCTCTCATTCAATCCGCTCCCCTTATCGTCGAAATCCTTCCCGTAATAAGCGTTACCTATGAAGGTCTTGGAGGAATCTATGCACTTCAGCAGGAGTTCTGGATCCCCGGAGTGCAGGTAGATCGTCAGATCATTTATCACAAGAGCATCCGTCGGTTTCGAAAGAAAAGAAATTAAAATAGGTCTTATCTTCTCCTCATTATCCCTAGCCAACCTTAAGACTTCCTCAGCATCCCTCCCCTCGATCCTGGGAGCGTGCAAGCTCTCAGGCCTCACGCAACCTATGTTAATATAACTCGAGAGGGGGAGGCCAACTCCTCCCCTCCCGGGGGCGAAATCCATAAGGATCAGGCTCCCCATGCGGTCCATGAGCCCTCTCAATATCTCAGCAGTTAGCCTAGTCTTCCCGCTCCCAACTCCGCCTATTATCAGGGTCTTCTTCCCTATGAGGAGCTCATATCTCCTCAATCCCAATCCTCCTCAACCCCTCCAGGATCAAGTAGCCAGCTATACTGCCGGGGACTGAGCTCATAGCCCACGTTACCCATGTAGCCGTGAGTAGTATGGATCTACCGACCATCGGAGCCACTATTAGGGTGGCGATAGTCCCCCCTATGAAGACGGTTCCGAGGGGCTCCGATAGAGCTGCTAGCTCCTTCCTCACCCTCAGCCTCCTGAATAACCAGGAGAAGAAGCCGACGACTAGAGCTCCCGGGATGCCACCGGGATAGGCGAAGATAGTTCCCGTGCCCATCGCTATCCTTATCGTCCCGACTATTATGGATATGAGAGCAGCCCACCAAGGTCCTAAGAGGACTCCGGAGATAGCGTTTATCATGTGCTGCCCCGGGTACACCTTGAAGGCAAGTATTGGGAAGGAGAGCAGCGGTGATATCACGACGCCCAAGGCCGATAAAACTCCAGCTGTAACTAACTTCCTCATCATGCTATCGACCTCACCACCTCAGCTAGGGAGACGGCATCCCTCCCCAGGAGCACTATCATCGGCTCCTTCCCCCAGTCCCCCCTGTGGAATATCGCATCAGGTACTCTGCCAGCTCTCTCGACGGCTACCCTGACCCCCCAGGGTATCGTGGCCCCCTCCCTAGCTTTGACTTCCCCGGGCTCCTCCCTCCTATCGTACCAAGAGACCTTCAGCCCCATGCTCGAGAGCCTCTCCAAGTTCTCATCGCTGTAAGCTATGTTTATAGCGGCCCTTATCTCCCTATCGTAGAGCCTAGATGTGAGGATGTACCTAGCCAAGTGATCGCTCGCACCGAACTCAGGGTAGGAAGTAGCTTTAAGCTTCCTACCCACTAAATGGATCCTCCCCGGGACCGCGGCAACGTCATGAGAGTCCCTAGCATATGGGAGGCTCATGGCGACATTGATCCCCACTTCCGGAGCTATCTTCCTCGCATCCTCTATCCCCTCGAGTATCCTGACTGCTTCAACAACTCTCATCAAAGTAGCGTACCTCTCCGATTCATTGTACAGGGAGGCCATCGGGTTCAGTGGCCCGTGCCCCTTCCCAACGGGTATCCCGTACATTATAGCGTGAGTGACTAGGTCCTTAGCGACCCTGAAGGCTTCCCTGAGGTCCTTCCCTTTAGCTAGTTCCGCAGTTATTGCTGCTGAGAAGGAGCATCCAGTACCGTGAGTGTTCCTGCTCTCCAACCTGGGTGCCCTCAGCTCGATGAAATCCCCCTGGTAGAAGAGGATATCGATGCTCTCGCTCCCCTCCATATGGCCTCCCTTCACTATCACCCCCTCCGGTCCCATATCAGCTATGAGTTTAGCAGCTCTCCTAGCGTCCTCAACGCTCCCTATCCTCACGCCTGCCAGGACCTCAGCTTCCCTAGCGTTAGGCGTGACTACTTTAGCTACAGGGAGCAGTCTCCTTATCAGAGAGCCTACGGCATCCTCCTTAAGTAGAGGAGCTCCGCTCTTCGCTATCATTACTGGATCCACAACCAAGGGTATTTTGTATCTGCTTATCTCCTCTGAGACAGCTTCTATTATCTCAGAGGTATGCAGCATACCTGTCTTAGCTGCATCGACCCCTATATCGCTAACTACAGCCTCTATCTGAGCCTTAATCACATCTACGCTCACATCCTGGACGGCCCTGACCTCCCTAGTATTCTGAGCTGTTATAGATGTTATGGCAACAGTTCCATGAACTCCAAGAGCTGCGAAAGTCTTTAGATCCGCTTGTATGCCTGCTCCTCCGCCCGAATCGCTCCCAGCTATTGTGAGAGCTACGGGGACCCTCTTAAGATCTATCCAAACCAAGCTCCCACCTCCCCAAAGCGTATTGAGCTAGCAGGGATGAGAGGAAGGAGGGCACGCTGGCCCCGAGGTCCGGGAAATATACTGCTATGACGCTGTAGACAAGGAGCCCTACGAACCAGGATGCTATCGATCTCCTAACTAACTTTGGGGCCCCTTCATAGAACTCCCCGAGCTCTATATTGCTCCTCCTCACCAGGAAGTATTCGGAGATGACGACGCCGAAGAGGGGGATGAATGAAGCGCCTATCATGAGGAGGAACCACTCGTAGTTAGATAGGGGCACGAAGAAGGCTATAACAGCTGATATCGATATAACGGGGACTATTATCTTCCACTGCCTGAGCTTCGGGAATATGTTCTGGAGGGAGACCGCTGAGGAGTATACATCAGCGTAAGCGTTATCGGTCTCATCAACTAATATCACGATTAAGGCAACTCCTCCAAGGTATAAGCTTAGTATAGATGCTGCTATGAACTGCTGACCTGAGATAGCAGCTAAAATAGCTCCTAAGAAGTAGAACCATGTGTTAGCTACCGTATATCCTACGAGAGTTCCCAGGAAACTTGATCTTCCTCTCACGCTGAACCTGTTGTAATCGGAGACCAGGGGCATCCAGGATATGGGCATCGCTATGACTAAATCTAATGCGAGCGTGAGAGGGAGCCCTCCGGTCCCCTGAGATCTCACCTCCGATGTGAGAGCCTGGTAAGTTATCCACATAGTGGAGAGGAGGACGAGCCAGACGGCGAACCTCTCGATCCATTTCCTCACGAAAGCTAGGGGCCCCCCTATCGCTAGGATCAGGACTATGAATGAGAAGAGGACAAGCCAGAGGATCCTGAATGCCTCACCTCCGAAGATTAGGGATGCAGAATCGCTCATGACCTTCAGCTCGAAAGCAGTCCATCCGACTAGCTGGATGAAGTTCAATATCGTCGCTAAATATGAGCCGTATGTTCCGAAGATCGGCCTCAGGGAGACCATGGTGGGTACTCCGTGCTTAGAGCCTATGCTCCCTGCAAGAGCTAGGAGGAGGCTCCCGAGTATCGAGCCGATGAGGGATATGAGGAGTGCCTGCTCTATGGTCAGGGAAGGTATCATCAGAGCACCGGCTTGGAGGACTAAGAGGCCCACTCCCAAGCTGAACCAGAGGAAGAAGAAATCTATGGCCCTGAGTATCCTCGCATCCTCACTCACGGGCTCAACTCCCCACTCAGGAGGAGCTCTCAGCAACTTCCCAGGCATATTCCCCTCCCGAAGACGCCGGAGGGAGGGGTAGGCCAGCATAAGGAGAAGGGCGCTCTCCCTACGCCGGCATTACCCGGATCAGGTTCGAGGGGTCGGCAGCGCACAAGCTGCCCTCTCAGCCGGGTTTCTCCCAGCTCCCCCGGCGCCCTCTAAATGATTTAATGTCGGCTATCTTTTAAAGTTTTTCTCCCTAAGAAGCGCTCGTCGATGCCCCGAGGCTCGGGGAGCAGAGTCCCAAGAAATTGCTTCAATTACTTCCTCTTAATGGGAAAATTTTTCAATAGTAGGTGCGAAAATCGAATTTAAACGAAACTTTTATAAAGAACAGGCTCTCCGGAGCTCGGAAGGGAGGACTATAGAATCTTAGCTGAGGGAGCAGAACTTGTCTGTTCGATAAATAGGATAAGCTATCCACCATGGGCAGTGGATGGGGGCTTAGAGGGTTCTTGCAATCACATAGTGGTACTGAGGAACGAAAAGCCGATATGTGATGGAGGTAGGGCCTTCAATATGAGGCTACTGAAGGGAGATATAGTGAGTATAAGGAGCGGTGGAGGGGGAGGATGGGGATCTCCCCTGGAAAGGGATCCGAAACTCGTTCAATTAGATGTGAAGAACCGTTATATATCCCTAGAATTGGCTAGTGAAGTCTATGGAGTGGTATTGGATCCGGTGGCGCTAGAGATAAATTGGACCGCTACTGAGGAGCTCAGGAGGATGAGGGAGGCTAGAAGATGAGCCTCAAGAGGATCAACATATCCGAAGACTTCTGGAGGGGAGTCAAGGAGCACGTTTTGGAGCTTCTAGCTGGTGATATATTGCAAGCGGGCGTAGCATTGATAAAACCCGGGGAGAGATATCCGCCTCAGGGCTACAGCTCTCACTCAGAGAGCGATGAGCTATCTTTCATGTTCTCAGGGAAGCTCAAGTTCTGCACGGATAAGGAGGAGATAGTGCTCGGACCGGGAGATCTCCTTCTCAATCCAAAGGGTACGCCGCATTATATAGAGAACATAGGGGATGAGGAAGTCAGGGTCCTCTGGGTCCTGGCTCCGAAGATAAAACTTTAATTTTTTTGGTAGGTGGTGTTGATATGGCCGCTCATTTCAATAGGAGGATCGAGAAGCTAACGTCTCTAATGGTGGATTCAGGTATTTCAGGCGCCATAATTTCGCCGGGAACGAACCTCTTTTATCTGACAGGTCTCTCACCTTCAGCTACCTTGGAGAGGCTCTTCGCCCTCCTAATTTCCCCAGATGGGGGAGTAACTCTCATCGCACCGAAGTTGTATGAGAATGAGCTTAGGGGGTGCTGGATAGAAAATATAGTCATATGGAGCGATTCTGAGAACCCATATGCCATCCTAAGTGACTTGATAAGGAAGAGCTTTGGGAGAAGTGGGAAGATAGCTATAGATGATAATATGCAGGCTGCTCATATACTGAGGGCTTATGAGAGCCTGAGGGCATACGATCTAACTCCCCTGGGCCCTCTCATCTCAAAGCTCAGGATCGTGAAGGATGAGGAGGAGATAAAGCTGATGAGGGAAGCTGCTAAGATAGCTGATAAGGTAATAGAGAGTGTTATAAGCGAGAAATTGGTCGGTAGAAAGGAGAAGGAGATAGCTAGATTCATAGAGAATGAGATAGTTGATCTGGGTGCTGATAAATTCTCTTTCGATGCTATAGTAGCTTCCGGCCCGAATGGAGCTAACCCCCATCACACACCGACGGAGAGGAAGATATCTGAGGGAGATCTCCTCATACTGGACTTCGGAGCTAAGTATAAGGGCTATTGCTCCGATATAACGAGGACCTTCTCCATAGGCAAGCCCTCAGAGAGGGGTCTAGAGGTCTACAACATAGTTAAGGAGGCTCAGGAGGAAGCTTTTCAAGCTGTTAGGGAGGGAGTTATAGCTAAGGAGATAGATGCTGTTGCTAGAAAAATAATAGCGAGCAAGGGATATGGGGAGAGATTCACACATAGGACTGGGCATGGCCTGGGCTTAGATATACATGAGGAGCCATATATAGCCCAGAATAGCGATGTGGAGCTGAGGAATGGTATGACCTTCACGATAGAACCTGGAATTTACCTTGAAGGGGAATTCGGCATCAGGATAGAGGATGATGTGGCTGTAATAAATGGGAGGGGAGAGAGGCTCACTAAGACGAGTAGGGAGCTCATAGTACTCTGAAATGTGCTAGAAAGCTTGGATAGCAGAATCCATAAATTTTTTATAAGATCCAGGGATTTGAAAAGCATTATCTGATCGATTAACTTACTGAATAATCCCTTATCCTATTCAGAGTAATATGCTTAATGTATATCTCTTAAAAGATTTGACAAAATATTGAAATGATTAAAAATGGAAACATGATCTTCCCCCAGAAAACTTAATAAAGAATAGGGATAGAGGAGAGGGGGTTCGCATGGATCTGTCGGATAACCTCAATAGATCAGCCTCCTTCGTCGGCAAACTTTTTAGCGATGCAGGGAATCTGCTAATCCTCATCGTTTTAGGAATAATACCGATCGTCAACTTAATCGTCACGGGCTATTTCGCGAGGATAGTCAGGGAAAACCCTGAGGAGCCACCGAAGCTCTCCGACTACGTGAAATTATTCATCGATGGGCTCCTTGTAGCTATCGCTGCGATAATCTACATGATAGTCCCAATAATAATCTTGGGAGTCGGTATAGCATTTTCCATAGGTGGATACGCATTCTACTCACCTATGTCGTTGCTCTCCTCACTACTATCGAGCGGCCTCGTAATAGTCGGAGTGATCCTAGCTTTTATCTTCGCGATATTCGGAGTCATAGCAATAGGAAATATGATAAGGACTGGGAACTTCTCTAAGATATTCGCATTCAGCGAGAACTGGCAGCTGATCCAGAGGATCGGTCTCGGGAACTATATCCTCTGGTTAGTGGTGATGTTCGTAATCGGACTTATAGCTGCGACTATAGGCTCAGAGATACACTGGGTAGTAGGATCAATATTGGGGGCCTTACTAGAGGTATTCTACGGGAAATCCCTAGCCTTGATGATGAATGAGGCTATGGGCACATCCTAATTTTTCTTCTTTTTGTGATTCTGATATCAGAGACCTCAGACCGCCCGTCTCACCCCATCGAGGGGTTAAAGGAATTATCATCATCGGCCCGGGCTTAAATACAGCGATTCATAATAAGCTTTCCGGTCTCCTCGAGCTCTGGTTCGGATGAATTTGTAATATAGCGATAACTATTTATTTGGCTCCCGTCATTGAAGCGGGATGCTGAGGTACTTCGCTTGCTTCATGATCCTGCTGATGATCCTGAGCTTATATCCGGTTTCCTCGATCGAGCTAACCGGACCAGTGGCGATAATCTCAAACAGCATCGATATGCCAACTGCTGAGAAGCTAAAGTCCTCTTTAACTGCTATGGGTTTCGAGGTCGAGATATTCCCGCCGGAGAGGCTAGCGGATGCCTTAAAGTACTGCCAGTTCCTCATAGTACTGGGGGGCCATAAAGCCGCTGGAGTGAGCGAGCTCGTAGCCCCTCTGTTCTCGGGGGAGGAGAAGGCTAATCTGGAGAGGAAGGGTTACGCTTATTATTTCATAAAGAGAGCTTGGGGGAAGTACATCGTTATAATAGCTGGCAACGATAGGTTCGGAACCTATAGGGCAGCCAATACCTTCATAATCAAGGGGATGAGTGAGCTCAAATCTTATATGGAGTCCCCCAGCGTAGCTCTAGTCTTAGTGCCTATGGGTGGCTGAGTTATGAGCTCCCACTGGGAGCTGAGGCTCGATCGCTTACTCCATCTAACCTTAGATTTCTTAAGGGGGAGTCCTTTATCGATAAGGCACTTCTGCCCCGAGATCGAGGACTCAGTACTCTGGACCGCTCACTCCGGCATCTCGCTGACTGAAGCGATCATACTAGCGGGCCCGCCAGCTGTCCCCCTGAACGAGGGGGAGACTGGGATGAGGGCTAAAGACCTCATGAGGCTCCAGAATGAGGAGATGATAAATCTATTCGATGATAGAGGGAGAAGCGGGCTCCCCTATCCTTTCAGGGAGGTAGTCCTGTTCTCATTGGCCTGGAGGCTCCTCAACATCTCCTCTACTCAAGGGATGGGCCTGAGGGACCTGAGGGAATTCTATCTGAAGCTAGCTAGGGAATCCCAATTGCTCTTCGGACAGAGAGCCAGGGAGTTCGTCTCACTCTTCGGCTTAGGGATGGATAACTTCGTTAAGACAGCTGAGGATCTGGAGAAGCTCCTGAGGCTCGTAGTATATCCCGCTGCTTTCTCAACTATGATGATGGCCTACTTAGACCGTAGCTCCATTATGAGTGTGCCCCAATTACTCCCCAGGATACTCCATTCGAGTGAGGAGTACAGAGCTCAACTCCCCCAGCCTAAGAGGGATTCTCTGGACCTCCTCAGACTAGCTCAGAGAGTTAGCGAGAGCTATAGGGAGCTCAGAAGCTCCATAATTTCTAAGATGAAGAGAATGATTCATGCAAGACCTATATTGAACCAGAAACTATCAGATGTACTTGATCAGCTATCGAAGGAGCTCTCGGATTGGAGCATGAGGAGGAAGTTCGAGCTAAAGGGGGCTAAGGTTAGGGGGAAGCAGCTGAGCTTCTACGCCCTATATCCGTCAGCCCCAGATATCTGGATCGATTCTCAGATGCGTAAGGGGATGGTCAGGTTATCGAGTGGGAGTTGCGAGAGCGCAGTACCATGGCCCTTCAGGGAGAGGGGGATAGCTTATCTCACTCTAAGTGAGCTGCTCCACGAGTGAAGTCGGGAGCTTCCAGCGTTTAGAGCAGGCTTTACGCCTGTCCCCTCATCTGCTGGTTCGGGGGGCTCACAGCTCCCCCATCCCATGCCTCTCATTAAGGCATGGGCTAAAGGCGTCTCGCCTCCCCCACCTCCCTCACGGACTCGGAACATCCGAGCCATGGA
>Ga0080004_1126472_pt1 | contig 17482 bp, 16 predicted proteins | sample WasSprMetagenome_FD_69207 | JGI IMG/M metagenome (GOLD analysis project Ga0080004, IMG submission 69207) | Sulfidic aquatic microbial communities from Washburn Spring, Yellowstone National Park, USA - WS (SPADES assembly) (version 2) | ecosystem: Environmental > Aquatic > Thermal springs > Hot... | reverse complement strand
GAAGGAGATCCTCAGGTTCCACACCATCATCTGGCCCAGCATCCTGATGGCCCTGGGTGAGCCCCTGCCCAGGCGGGTGTTCGGGCACGGCTGGCTGGTACTGGAGTCCGGTAAAATGTCCAAAACCAGGGGTAACGTGGTGGATCCCCTGGTGCTGGTCGAGCGGTACGGCCTGGACGCCGTGCGCTACTTCCTGCTGCGCGAGATCCCCTTCGGTGCGGACGGGTTCTACAGCGAAGAGGCGCTGGTGCGCCGGTACAACAGTGACCTGGCCAACGACCTGGGCAACCTGGTCCATCGCAGCCTGAACATGTTGAACCGCTTCGCCGGCGGCAGGGTACCCGCGCCCGCGCGGCGCGAACCGGTGGACGACGAGATCCCCGCCCTGGCCGCCGAGGTCGTGGAGAACTTCGCCCGCCTCATGGAGGACCTGCAGATTTCTGCGGCCCTCGCCGAGGTCTGGCGCCTGGTGGGGCGGCTCAACAAGTACATCGACGAGGCGGCCCCCTGGGCCCTGCGGCGTGCCGGGGACGAGCGCGTGAACACGGTGCTGTACCAGATGGCCGAAGGGATACGGCTCCTGAGCGTGTTGCTCAAGCCCGTGCTGGTGCGGTCGGCCCCCCTCATGTGGGAGAGCGTGGGTGCCCCACGGCCTTTCGCCGAGGTGAGCTGGGACGACGCCCGCTGGGGCCTCCTGCCTCCGGGCGCCGCCGTGAAGGTGGGGGAGCCGCTGTTCCCGCGCCGTGAACTGGGCGGTGGCGTCGCGGCCGGGCCGGCCGACGGGGCAGCCGGGGCGGAGCGGCAGGGGAGTGCGCCAGGCCCTGCGACGGGCGAGGGCGAGGGGGGCCTGGTGTCCATCGACGCCTTCAAGAGGCTGGACCTGCGCGTGGCCCGGGTGGTGCGGGCCGAGAAGGTGCCGGGCGCCGACCGGCTCCTGAAGCTGCGTGTCGACCTGGGCGGTGAGGAGCGCGACATCGTCGCCGGCATCGCCGAACACTACCGGCCCGAGGAGGTGGTGGGCCGGTCGGTGGTGGTGATCGCCAACCTGCAGCCGGCCCGCATACGGGGGATCGAGTCGCGCGGAATGCTGCTGGCGGCCCAGGAGGGAGGACGGCTGGTGCTGGTTACCACGGACGGCGACATCGCCCCGGGGGCCCGGGTCACCTGACGCGCGGGGGGTGAAGGATTACGACGGCGTTGATCGACAGCCACGCTCACCTGGACTTCCCTCAATTCGACCGGGACCGCCCCCAGGTGATGGAGAGGGCATGGCGCGCCGGGCTGGTGGCGGTGGTGAACCCCGGGGCGGACCTGGCGTCCAGTCGCCGGGCCTGCGACCTGGCGGCGCGCGAGGAGCGGGTGTGGGCCGCGGTGGGCATCCACCCCCACGATGCCACCCAGTGGGCGGAGGCCGGGGAGGAGATCCGCCGTCTGGCGCAGGCGCCGCGGGTGGTGGCCATCGGTGAGACGGGGCTGGACTACTACCGCATGCTGAGCCCGGCCGACGTCCAGCGGGAGGCCTTCATCGGCCACATCGCTCTGGCCCGGGAGCTGGGCCTGCCCCTCATCCTGCACTGCCGCGACGCGTACCCCGACCTGATGGAAATCCTGCGCCGGGAAAAGGCGGGCGAGGTGGGGGGCGTGCTCCACTGCTTCTCCGGCGACGAGGAGGCCGCCCGTCGCGCGCTGGACATGGGGTTCCACCTCGGGTTCGCCGGGCCGGTCACCTTTGCCAGCGCCCACGGGCTCCGGCGCGTGCTTCGGGTCGTCCCCCTGGATCGCATCCTGGTGGAGACTGACTGTCCCTACCTGGCCCCCGAGCCCTGGAGGGGCAAGCGCAATGAGCCGGCCTTTGTGGCCAGGGTCGCCGAGGCGGTGGCCCTGGCGAAGGGGGTGCCCACCGACCTGGTGGCCTCGGTGACCACCGAGAACGCCCGCCGCCTTTTCCGCCTCCCCTGACCGGGTGCCGCGGCCCGTATAGTCCACGCCCTGCCTCCCCATACTTACTCAGGAAACGGTGGAGAAGGGAGGCAGGACGGTGCGGGACATCGAGCGTTGGAGCCCCGGCCCCTGGCGGCGGTTGAGGGAACTGGAGGCTGAGGCGGGCCGGCTCCTGGGAATCATGCCCTGGTGGGGCTCGGTGGCGGAACGGGTCCACCACTGGGAACCTTCCGTGGACATGTTCGAGACCGACAAGGACGTGGTGGTGGTGGCGGAGGTCCCCGGGATGCGGCCGCAGGACCTCAACGTCAACGTGCGACACAACGTGCTCACCATCGCCGGGCGTACCAGCGAGGAGAGGGAGCGGCAGGACGCTACCTACCACTGGCGGGAGCGGCGTTTCGGCTCCTTCCACCGGAGCTTCCAGCTGCCCGCCGAGGTGGACGCCGAGCGGGCCCGGGCCGAGTACCGGAACGGGGTCCTGGAAGTCCACCTGCCCAAGGTGGAAGACGCGGGCTTCAAGAACGTGCGCATCGAGGTCAAGAACGAGGGCTGAAGCCGGGCCCGCTGCAGGGACAGGGCTGCCATGGCAGGGATGGCAGGGATGCCCGTCGAACTCTGTCTACCTACGGGGGGTCGACAGAACTGATCAGATGGAGAGACGCAGGGAGGGACCGCTATCTCAGGGCGCTTGCCATCATGCTCGGGACGGCGGTCCTGCTGGCGGTGCCGGCTTTGCTGCCGGACAAACGGGTCGAGGTCCTGGCTGATGGCAAGGTGATCTCGGTGTCCACGAGCGCCCGCCGGGTGGAGCAGGCCCTCGCTCAGGCGGGCGTCAGGCTGAGTGCCCGGGACGTGGTGGTGCCCGACCCTGGTTCTCCGCTCAGACCGGGTATGCGGGTGCACGTGTACCGCTGCGTGCCGCTCAGCATCACCGCAGATGGTGTCACGCGAGAACTGTGTTCGGCCGGCCCCACCGTGGCTGCGGTGCTCCGCGAAGCGGGGGTGGCTGTCGGGCCCCACGATGAGGTCATGCCGGGTCCCGATGCCGTGGTGCAGCCCGGCATGACCATCCGCGTGGTGCGCGTCACCTACGGGGAGGTGACGGCGCGGGAAGAGATCCCCCACCGGGTGGAGAGGCGCGACGACGAACGCCTGCCTTACGGGCTGACGCGGGTGCTGCAGCGCGGCAAGCCGGGCCTGCAACAGGTGACCTACCGCGTCAAGTACGCCGATGGGCAGGAAGTGGCCCGCGAACCTGTCAGGTACCAGGTGCTCCGGCAGCCGGTGACCGAAGTGGTCGCGGTGGGGCGGGCTTCGTCCATCTCCCGGGGCGGGCAGGTGATCCGCTTCCGGCGGGCCATGGAAGTGACGGCCACCGCCTACTACCCCGGACCTGAGTCATGCGGGCCCAATGCCACCGGGTACACCTACACCGGGGTGAAGGCAGGGCGGGGCATCGTGGCGGTCGACCCCAGGGTCATCCCCCTGGGGACCAGGCTGTACATTGAGGGTTACGGGTTCGGGCTGGCCGCCGACATCGGAGGGGCCATCAGGGGCAACATGATCGACCTCTGCTACGATACCCTGGCCGAGGCCCGGAAGTGGGGAAGGCGAAAGGTCATCGTCTACATTCTGCCCTAGCCGGAGAGGGTTTGCCCTCCGACTGGCGGGAACACCTCGCTGCGCCCAGCGTCCTGCGCCGGCTGCTCGAGGTGCGGGGGGTATCCCCGCGTCGCCGCTGGGGGCAGAACTTCCTCGTCGACGGCAACATCCTGCGCAAGATCGTCGACTGCTGCGTCCTCGACCCGGCTGATGTGGTGATCGAGGTGGGGGCGGGCGTGGGGACGCTGACGCGGGCCCTGGGGCGGGTGGCGGGACGCGTGGTGGCCCTGGAGGTTGACCCGGCCCTGGTGAGCATCCTGCAGGAAGCGGTGGCGGACCTGCCGGCAGTGACCGTGCGGGAGGCCGACGCCTTGCGGGTGAACTGGACGGATCTGGTGGCAGAGGCCCGCCGGGAGGCCGGCGCGGGGGGCAGGGTGAAGCTGGTAGGGAACCTTCCTTACTACCTCACCGGCCCACTCCTGTACCGGTGGCTGCAGGAGCCCCTCGACTGGGACATGGCCGTGGTGACCCTCCAGAAGGAGGCGGCCGAGAGGCTGGTGGCGGATCCCGGGTCCAGAGCATACGGACCTCTTTCCGTGCTGGCGGCCGCGCGGGGCGGCGCCCGCCTGGCGACGGAGGTGTCGCCCGGCTGTTTTTTCCCCCGGCCCAAGGTGTGGTCGGCCGTGGTGGTGATGGAGCGCCGGGGGGACCTCCACCTTCCGCCCGGCCTCACCGAGGTCCTGCGGGCGGCGTTCGGGCAGCGGCGCAAGACCCTGGTCAACGCCATGGCCGGCTCGGCGGTGGCCGCTGACCGGGAGGAAGCCGCTGCCCTGTTGCGGCAGGCGGGGCTGGATGCGGGCAGGCGGGCCGAGGAGCTTGGCGTGACGGAATTCCTGGCCCTGGCGGCCGCCTTCACGGCGCGCCGGTCCGCCACCGTTGCGGAGCGCAGTGCCGGCCCCGCGATGAGCCCGGGGGCGGCGGATCTTGGCGTCGCCTCCCGCCGGGAGGCGGATGAGCCCGGCGGGAGGTGCTCCGGCCCCGGCTAATGTAGCGCGTGGATTTGTGCTACAATGGGACCGGGTGGGTGAGATGTACTTCACGAGCCCGACCAGGGGCGTGCTGGGGTTCGAGCAGATGTTTGCTGACATCATGGACTTCGTGGCGGAGGACCCCGACGCCTCGTACAAGCTGATCATCGGCACTGACTCCCAGGTGCACGACGACGTGTTGTTCGTCACGGCCGTGATCGTCCACCGCCTGGGCAAGGGGGGCCGTTATTATTTCACCCGGCGCCGGGAGCGGAAGATGCCCAGCCTGCGGCAGCGGATTTTCTACGAGGCAGCCCTCTCCCTGGGTATAGCCAGCCGGCTGGCCGAACGCCTCGCCCAGAACGGTTCTTCCGCCCTGGACATCGAGATCCACCTGGATGTGGGTCAGAACGGCGAGACCCGGGACATGATCCGCGAAGTGGTGGGCATGGTCACCGGTACCGGGTTTGATGCCAAGATCAAACCGTACTCTTACGGGGCATCAAAGGTTGCGGACAAATACGCCCGTTAGTGTTTCCCGCCCGGGCCGTGAAGGCGTGTGCCGCGGTTTACTCAGGCCCACGGGTGTGTTCGCGCTGCCGCACCTGGCTCGCCGGCGCGTGGCGTGCAGGAAAGCGCGCATTGCCCTTGACAGGGGCGACGCGCGGGCGTAGAATAGGGTTATTTCTTGACGGGGCCGCATAAGTGTGATACAATTGGCGCATAAGGTTGCTTTTGGCGGGGCGAAGGGAAGGATGCAAATGCCTACCAGCCAGGTGCTGCGAGCAATCCGTGAGAACATCGACTGCTACGTGGGTGAGAAGGTCCGCGTGCGGGCCAACAAGGGCCGGCGCAAGGTGGTGGAAAAGGAGGGCATCCTGGAGAAGACCTACCCCTCCATATTCGTGGTAAAGGTGGAGGGCAAGCAGGTGCCCATGCGCCGCCTTTCCTTCAGCTACACGGACGTGCTCACCTCGGCCGTCGAGGTGATCGTCTGCACGGACGAGGGAGAGAAGCGCCTGCAGGTTTCCAACGGCTGAGGACGGCCTGATCACCGCAGCGGGTGGCCCCCGTGAGGGGGCCGGTTTCTTTTTGGGGCCGGTTGAGCGGGTTGCCGTGCTCACCGTCCCGCCCTGCCCGTGCATAGGATGGTTACATAAGACGGGTAAGCACGGGCAGGTGGTAAGCCCTGGAGAGGATCCTGGACTCGCTGCGCCGGAACCGGCGCTACCTTTTGAGCCTGGACAACGTGGTGGGAGTCGGCGTCGGGTACAAGGAGGTCCGTGGAGAGCCAACCTCTCATCTGGGCGTGACCGTGCTGGTGAGGAGGAAAGTGGCCGCGGGTAACCTGCACCCCCGGCACCACGTCCCCTACCGGCTGGGTCACGTGTGCACGGACGTGGTGGAAGTCGGGGATCTGCGGCTCCTGTCCCGCACGGACCGCGTGCGCCCTCTGGTACCGGGGGTCAGCATTGGCCACTGGCAGGTGGGAGCCGGTACCCTCGGTGCGGTGGTCCGCGACCGGCGCACCGGGGAATTCATGATTCTGTCCAACAACCACGTGCTGGCCAACACCACTGACGGGCAGGACGGGCGTGCTTCCCGCGGGGATCCCATCCGCCAGCCGGGCACTTACGACGGGGGGACGGAAGCAGACACGGTGGCCCACCTGGAACGCTTCGTGCCCCTGTTCCGGGCAGGCCCCAGCAGTGCGACTTCGTGTCCGGTGGCGCGCGGCGTCGAGAAGATCGCCGACCGCCTGGTGGCGGCGCTGCGTCCGTCTTACGGCGTGCGCATCTATCCGCGCCGCAGCAGGGAGAACGTGGTCGACGCCGCGGTGGCCCGGCCGCTGCCCGGCATATCCCTCGACCCGACCATCCTGGAAATCGGCCGGGTCACGGGGGTGGCCGAGCCGCAGATCGGGATGGAAGTGATGAAAAGCGGCCGTACCACCGGCCTCACGCGGGGCCGGCTGCGCGTGATGCATGCGGTGGTGAGGGTGGCGGTTTCGGACACCGAGTGGGCCTTCTTCACCGAACAGCTGGTCTTCACCGCCATGGGGGCGCCGGGGGACAGCGGTTCCCTGATCGTGACCCCCGAAGGGAAAGCGGTGGCTCTGCTGGCCGCGGGGTCGGACCGGGCCACCATCGGCTCCGATATCCGCCGGGTGCTGGAACTCCTCGACGTGGAACTGCCCTGACCGCCTTCGTTTCCCCGGCACGCCCGCAGCTTCTGCAGCGGGCCAGAGGAATTGGGTGCGCCGGGCGAGAATGGACAAATGGCGGCCGTCCCTGCCAGGCAAGTCGCCGGGCCGGAGTTCCGCTGCCAGGAGGCAGGGCTGGTGGTCAGGTGTCGATAATCCTGCCGGCTTTCGCCAAGGTGAATCTGGCCCTCGAGGTTGGTCCCCGCCTGGTTGACGGGTATCACCGGCTGCGCACCGTGTTTCAGGCCATCAGCCTGTGTGACCTGGTGTCGCTCACATGCTGCCCTCAACTGGTGGTGAACTGCAGCTACCCGGGCGTACCGGAGGGGGAAGCGAACCTGGCTTACCGGGCGGCGTACTCCCTGCGCGAACTGCTGGCGCAGGGGGAGCAGCCCCCCGCTGCGGACAGGCCCCGCCCGGCTCAGGACAGGGGGAGCGGCAGGGGGGTGCGCGTGGACCTTTACAAGGCCATTCCCCCGGCGGCCGGCCTGGGTGGAGGAAGTTCTGACGCCGCCGCCACCTTGAGGGGCCTCACCTGGCTGTGGGATGTGCAGTTGACCGGTGGCGAGATGGTGCGGCTGGCCGCCGGGCTGGGGAGCGACGTGCCCTTCTTCCTCAACGGAGGGACGGCACTGGGCGAAGGCCGGGGCGATGTTTGTCTGCCCCTGCCTCACCTCCCCCCGTGCGTGCTGGTGGTGGCGTGGCCGTCCCGGCGGGTGCCCACGGCGGAAGTGTATCGCCTTTGGGACGAAAGCTTACCGCCGTCAGTACCCGCGGGCAAAGGGGTGGACGCGGTCCGGGACGCTCTGATCCGTGGTGACCTGGCCGGTGTGGCCGGCGCCATGTGGAATGACCTGCGCTCGGTCACGGAGCGCATGGTGCCCGAGGTGGGGGAGTTGCGGGAGTTGCTGGTAGCGGCCGGAGCCCTGGGCGCGGAGATGAGCGGGAGCGGTCCGGCGGTGTTCGGCATTTTCTCTTCGTCCCGGGCCGCCCGGGAGGCCCGGGACGCCCTGCGCCGCCGCGGCTACCGTGCTTTCCTGTGCCGGCCCGTGGGCCGGTGGCCTCTCTACCCGGGCGGGGGAGACGTTAGAATGGGTGTGGCCTGATATTGGGGGGAGAGCGGTGACGGGCGGACTGGTGCTGGCGGGAGCTCCCAACCGGGGTCGTCTGCGGGAGGTCAGCGACGTCGCTTTCGAGGCTCTCATCCCGGTGGCGGGGCGTCCCCTGGTTGAATACGTGGTGGAGGCCATGGCGGGCTGCGCAGAGCTGGGCCGGGTGGTGGTGGTCGGCCCCGCGCAGCTGGCATACCTGACCCGTCGCCCGCGGGTGGAACTGGTCGAGGGGACCGACGGCCTGGTGGACAACCTGGCCCGCGGCCTGCGCACCTTTGCCCCCGATGAGATGGTGGTGGTGGCAACGGGAGATATACCCCTCCTGACTCCCGCGGTGGTGTCGGCCTTCGTGGCCGAGTGCCGGGCCCTGGGGGATTATGACTTCTATTACTCGGTGATCCCCAGGGACGCCATCCTCTCCCGCTACCCCGGAGCCAGGCGCAGCTGGATCGGCTTGCGGGATGGGTCGGTGACGGGGGGCAATCTCTTCATGCTGCGGGCCGGGGCCGCCCTGGGCATTTTACCTGACCTCGAGCGCGTGACCGGCCTGCGCAAGAGTGCCCTGGGGCTGGCCGCCATGCTGGGACCGGTCCTGGTGGTAAAGTATCTCCTGGGCAGGCTGACCCTGGCGGAAGCCGAGCGGCGGGTGCGGAGTCACTTCCGTATCAGCGGACGTGCGGTGCTAACCCGCCATGCGGAAGTGGGGATCGACGTTGACAAACCGGCCGACCTCGAACTGGTCACTTCCATCCTCGCCTCGCGGGGTTCCTGACCGCGGGGACGCCGCGATGGGCGGCGACGCCGTGGCACACCGCGGGGAAGGGCAAGGGCCCGGCCGCGCCGGGCCCGACCCGAACCTGGTGGCGGTGGTGCTGGCCGCGGGCCAGGGCAAGCGCATGAAGTCGTCCCTGGTGAAGGTCCTCCACCCGCTGCGCGGCCGACCCCTGGTGCAGCACGTGCTGGACGCGGTGCGGGGGGCGGGTGCCTCGCGCGTGATCGTGGTGGTGGGAGTTCAGGCGGAACGGGTACGGCAGGCCCTGGAGGGCGCCGGAGTGGAGTTCGTCCGACAGGATCGCCCTCTGGGCACGGCCCACGCCCTTTTGACCGCCAGGCCGTTGCTGGAAGGGTATCGCGGCGACGTGCTGGTGGTGTACGGGGATACTCCCCTGCTCAGCGCCGCCGACCTGCGGGCCCTGGTGGAAACCCGACGCGCGGCTGGGGCAGCGCTGGCCTTTCTCACCACGCGCCTGCCCGATCCCACCGGGTACGGCCGGGTGATCCGTGATGCATCGGGACGGGTGGTGGACATCGTGGAAGAGGCCGACTGCACCCCCTCGCAACGGGCCATTGACGAGGTGAACGCCGGAGTGTACTGCTTTCTTGCCCCCGGGTTGTGGAGCGCCCTGGAACAGGTGGGTCGGGGGAACGCCCAGGGGGAGTTCTACCTCACCGACGCGGTGAAGATTATGGCCGGGCGCGGGGATGGCGTCGTCACCGTGAGCGCTCCCCGCGAGCGGACGGAAGGGGTAAGCAATCGGGTTGATCTGGCGCGGCTGGAATCCACCCTGCGGCTGTCGCGGCTGGAGGCACTCATGCGGCAGGGAGTGGCGGTGGTGGACCCGGCGTCGGCCTACGTGGGGGATTACGTGGAGGCCGACAGTGACGCGGCCATCGCCCCGGCCACGGTGGTGGATGGTCGGGTGCGGCTAAGGAAGGGCGCCACGGTGGGGCCGCTGGCAGTCATCAGGCAACGGGATGGGGGGTAGCGATGGTGGCAGCACTGGGACCGGATCTTCAGTTGTTCTCCGGGGGAGCCAACGTGCCTCTGGCCCTGGAGGTGGCCGAGTACCTGGGCATCCCCCTGGGGGGCATGGAACTCAAGCGTTTCGCTGACGGCGAAGTCAGGGTGATGATCACCGAGAGCGTGCGCGGGCACGACTGTTTCGTGATCCAGCCCACGGCGCGGCCGGTCAACGAGAACCTGATGGAGCTCCTGGTCATCATCGACGCCTTGCGGCGTGCCTCGGCCCGCCGCATCACGGCGGTGATCCCCTATTACGGCTATGCCCGCCAGGACCGCAAGTTCCGGGGACGGGAGCCCATCACCGCCAAACTGGTGGCCAACCTGCTCACGGTGGCGGGGGTGGACCGGGTGGTGACCATGGATTTGCACGCCGGGCAGATCCAGGGGTTCTTCGACATCCCCGTCGACCACCTCACCGCCGCGCCCCTCCTGGCCGACTATTTCCGCCAGAAGCAGCTGGAAGACGTGGTGGTGGTGTCCCCGGACGTGGGAGGGGTGGCCAGGGCCCGGGACCTGGCCGCCAGGCTGGGGGCGCCCCTGGCCATCGTGGACAAGCGTCGACCTGAGCCCAACGTGGCGGAAGTCATGAACGTGATTGGACGGGTCGCCGGGAAAGTGGCTATAATCATGGACGATATCGTGGATACGGGCGGTACTCTGGTGGAGAGTGCCGGAGCCCTCGTGGACCGGGGGGCGAAGGCGGTGTACGCCTGCTGCACCCACGCCATCCTCTCGGGGGAGGCCCCCCGGCGCATCCAGGAGAGCGTCCTGGAAGAACTGGTGGTCACCAACACCATGGACCAGAGGGGCCGCATGGGGCCCAAGCTCAAGGTGATTTCGGTGGCCCCGCTGCTGGGAGAGGCGATCCGGCGCATCCATTGTGACCTGTCCGTTTCGGAACTGTTCCAGTGAGGTGAGCGAGGTTGCCAGAGATCACACTCAGGGCTCGGCGCCGCGAGGCGGGTAAGGGGCCGGCCCACCGCTGCCGCCGCGAGGGGTGGGTGCCCGCCGTGCTCTACGGCCGGCAGGTGGGAAGCATCCCCGTCCAGGTACCGGCCCGGGAACTGGACCGTCACCTGGCGGCGGGATTGCGGACGGGTGCCGTGGTGCGACTGGACCTGGAGGACGGGGAACGGCGCGAGTGGACCGCCGTGCTCAAAGAGATCCAGCGGGATCCGGTCAGCCTGCGGGTGTTGCACCTGGACTTCCAGCAGGTATCGCTGGGGGACGTGCTCGAGGTGGAGATCCCGGTGGTGGTCAAGGGCGGCGAAGAAGTGGTGCGCAGGGGAGGCATCGTGCAGCACCAGCTCCCCCGCGTGTGGGTGCAGGCTCCGGTCACTGCCATCCCCGCCGACATCGAGGTGGACGTGTCCGGGCTGGCGGTGGGCGAGCACCTCACCGTGGCCGACCTGCGACTGCCGCCCGGCGTCAGGGTGCTGGAGGATCCGGACGAAGTGGTGGTCACGGTGGTGGCCCCCAGGCACGAGGAAGAGAAGGCTGCTGCAGAACCGACTGCCGGGGAGGCGGGGGCGGCCCCCGGAGGTGGTGCCTAGCTGCGGCTCTTTGTGGGCCTGGGCAACCCGGGGGAAAGGTACCGGCTCACGCGCCACAACCTGGGAGTATGGGTGGTGGAGGCCCTGTCCCGCCGGTGGGACATCCCCCTGTCCCAGCGCCTGGGCGGGGGGATTGCTGGCTTGGGCTGCGTGGGAGATTACCGGGTGGGGCTGTTCGTGCCTCTCACTTTCATGAACTTAAGCGGCGGTGCCGTGAGGGAGGCGGCCACCCGGCTGGGCCTCGCGCCAGCCGACCTGCTCCTCATCCACGACGACCTGGACCTCGAGCCGGGTCGGCTGCGCATGCGGCCGGGCGGGGGGTCGGGCGGTCACCGGGGAGTGGAGTCGGTGATACTGGCCCTGGGTACGGAGGATATCCCCCGCCTCCGGGTGGGCATAGGGCGTCCCCCCGCGGGTGTGGACCCGGCGGACTTCGTGCTGGCCCCCATGAGCGAGGAGGAAGTGGGTTTCTACCGTTCCGCGGTGGAGAGGGCCGTGCAGGGGTGTGCGCTGCTCCTCGAACGGGGCCTGGACGTCGCCATGGGATGGGTCAACGCGGCCAATGCTCCCCCTGGTTGATTTCTTCGCTCAGAGCGAACAGATGAAAGAACTGGCCCGGGTGTGCGGGGCCGGGTCGGGACAGGTAGATGGGCCTGCGCCGGCATGCCTGGTGCATGGCGCACCGGGATCCCTGCGTTCCCTGGTGATCGCTGCCCTGCACCGCCTGACCGGGCGACCGTTCCTGGTAGTCACCGCTTCCACCGGCCTGGCAGAACGGCGGGCCCGGGACCTGAGCACGCTACTGGGGGAACGGGTGCACTTTTTCCCGGCCCTGGAGGTGCTTCCCTACGAGGTCCTGGCCCGGTCCGGTTCCCTCGTGTGGGGACGGGCGGCCGTGCTCACCTCGCTGTTGCGCGGGGAAAGAGGGGTGGTGGTGGCGCCCCTCAGGGCACTGCTGCGCAGGCTGGCCGACCCGGCGTGGCTGCGCAGCCTGGACGTCCGCCTCACGGTGGGGATGGTGGTTCCCCCCGCCCGGCTGGCCCGCCTCTGGCAGGAGGCAGGTTACGAGCGGGTGGATGCGGTGGAGGCCCCGGGGCAGTTCTCCTGGCGGGGGGGCATCCTGGACGTGTACCCTCCGGGAGACGAGCTGCCGGTGCGGGTCGAGTTTTTCGGAGACGAGGTTGAGTCCCTGCGCCGCTTCGACCCCGCGACCCAGAGGTCGTTGAACGCCGTGGAAGAGGCGGCCGTGGGGCCTGCCCGGGAGGACCTGTTCTCGCCAGAGCAAAGGGAGCGTGCACACGCGGACATCGCGCGGGACCTGGCCGCGACCCTGGAACGGCTGGTCGCGGGTGGAAGGGGGGCGGAGGCCCGCCGGCTGCGCGAGAAGGTGAATGAGCACCTGGCCAGGCTCCGGGACGGCCTCTTCGCGGGCGTGGATCAGTACCTGCCCTACCTGTGCCCTGAAGAATACACGCTCCTCGACTACTTCCCCCAGCCGCCGGTGGTGGTGCTGGACGAACCCGACCGGCTGCGGGAGGCGGCGGCCGAGGCGGAAAAAGCGGGCAGAGAGCAGGTGGCCCAGCTCCTGAGCCAGGGCCTGCTCCTCCCCCGCCAGGTCGACGTGTACCTGAGTGCGGACGCCCTGGAGCGGCGCCTGGCCGGGCAACCGCGGGTCTTCTTTTCCCTCTTGGGCGGGCGGGTGCCCGGGGACGTCAAGACCGTCGTGGATTTCCCCGGCCGTGCCCTGCCCGTGTACCACGGACACTGGCCCTCCTTCATGGACGACCTCCGCCAGTGGCGGCGGGGCGGCCGGGTGCTGGTGGTGGCCGGCACTTCCGACCGGGGCAGGGCCCTGGCTGAGAGGCTGGGGGACGAGGGGGTGGTCGCCCCCCTCGTGGCACCGCTCACCCGCGTGCCCGAACCCGGTGAAGTGCTGGTCACCGAGGGTGACCTGGAGACGGCGTTCGAGGTACCGGCCCTCAATCTGGTCGTGGTGACCGACGGGAGCGTGTACGGGCGTCCCAAGCGGCGCCAGTTGCCCAGGCCCCGGGAGGGGGTGCGCCTTGACCTGGGGGAGTTGCGTCCGGGGGATTACGTGGTGCACCAGAACCACGGCATCGGCCGCTACCTGGGAGTGCGCACCCTGGAGATCGAGGGCACCCGCATGGACTACCTTTTCCTGCAGTATGCCGGGGGAGATGCCTTGTACGTCCCCACCGAGCAGGTCCACCTGGTGCAGAAGTACGTGGGACCGGAAGGGCACGAGCCCCGTCTCAATCGCCTGGGCGGCACGGAATGGGCGCGGGCCCGCAGCCGGGTGAAGGAATCCGTCCGGCAGATGGCCCAGGAGCTCTTGCGGCTCTATGCCCTGCGCCAGGCCCTGCCGGGACACGCCTTTTCACCCGACACCCCCTGGCAGCGCGAGTTCGAGGATTCCTTCCGCTACGAGGAGACGCCCGACCAGCGCCAGGCGACGGAAGAGATCAAGCGGGACATGGAGAAGCCCCGCCCCATGGATCGCCTCCTCTGCGGGGACGTGGGTTACGGCAAAACGGAAGTGGCCATAAGGGCCGCTTTCAAGGCGGTCATGGACGGCAAGCAGGTGGCGGTGCTGGTCCCCACCACCATCCTGGCCCAGCAGCACTACTACACTTTCCGGGAACGCCTGGCGGGTTACCCGGTGACCGTGGAAGTCCTGTCGCGGTTCCGCTCGCCGCGGGAGCAGGAGATGGTCCTGGAGCAGTTGCGACGGGGACCGGTGGACATCGTGATCGGCACCCACCGCCTTCTCCAGGAGGACGTGCGGTTCCGGGACCTGGGCTTGCTCATCGTGGACGAGGAGCACCGTTTTGGGGTCGCCCACAAGGAACGTTTGAAGCAGATGCGGTTGAGCGTGGACGTCCTCACGCTCACCGCCACTCCCATACCCCGCACCCTGCACATGGCCCTGGCCGGCCTGCGCGACATGAGCACCATCGAGACTCCCCCCGAGGACCGCTACCCCGTGCAGACCTACGTGGTGGAGTATTCGGAGTACCTGGTGCGGGAAGCCATAGAGCGGGAACTGCGCCGGCAGGGGCAGGTGTTTTACGTCCACAACCGGGTGCGCACCATCGAAAGGGCGGCGGCCCGTGTGGCCAGGCTGGTGCCGGGGGCCCGCATAGCCATCGCCCACGGCCAGATGCGGGAAGAGCAACTGGAGCGCGTCATGCTGCAGTTCCTCAACGGGGAGTACGACGTGCTGGTGTGCACCAGCATCATCGAGTCGGGCCTGGACATGCCCAACGTGAACACTCTGATCGTGGAGGACGCCGACGAACTGGGGCTGGCCCAGCTCTACCAGTTGCGGGGCCGGGTGGGGCGATCCAACCGCCTGGCCTACGCCTACTTCACCTTCTGGCCGGGCCGGCGGCTCTCCGAGGCGGCTGAGCGGCGCCTGCACGCCCTTTCCGAGTTCACCGAACTGGGTTCCGGGTTCAAGATCGCCATGCGCGACCTGGAGATCCGGGGGGCGGGCAACCTGCTGGGGCCGGAGCAGCACGGCTTCATCATGGCCGTGGGACTGGACATGTACTGCCGCCTCCTGGAGGAGGCGGTGCGGGAGCTGCAGGGCCAGCCCGTGCCCGAGGAGACCCCCGTAAACCTGGAACTCAAGGTGGACGCCTACCTCCCCGACGAGTGGATTCCCGATCCCGGCCAGAAGATCGAGGCGTACAAGCTGCTGGCCGCGGTGCGGGGTCCCCGGGATGCCGAGCTGGTCCGCGAGGAGCTCGAGGACCGCTTCGGGCCCATGCCCCCGCCCGCCCGCAACCTCCTGGCGGTGGCCCGCATCAAGGCGGCCTGCCAGCGCCTGGGTATCACCAGCGTGAGCCAGACGCGCGACCGCGTGCTCATCCGCCTGCCCCGCGAGCTCACTCGCCGGCCCCGCGGCCCCGTTTCCTACAGCGGAGGGAAGCGTCCCACCCTCACCCTTTTGACTCAGGGTCGCCCGCCGGAGACGGTGCTGTCCGACCTGGAAGCCCTTCTCGCCCAGCTGGAGGAGAGCCCCGGCTAGGGGTTACCCCCGGGGTGGTTGCGGCTGCCCCCCGGGCCGCGCGGCCCGGGGGGTTGGGGCCCTCCTGGAAAAAATGAATAAACCTGTAAGGAAGGCTATATACTAAGCGCGAAAGCGGGCCGAAGGGAGGGTTGTCCATGAAGGCCACGGGCATCGTCAGGCGCATCGACGACCTGGGGCGGGTTGTGATCCCGAAAGAGATACGCCGTACCCTCCGCATCCGTGAGGGTGACCCTCTGGAGATATTCGTAGACCGCGACGGGGAGGTCATCCTCAAGAAATACTCACCCATCGGCGAGCTGGGTGATTTCGCCAAGGAGTATGCCGACTCCCTTTACGAGGCGGTGGGTCACGTGGCCCTCATCACCGACCGGGACACCGTGGTGGCGGTGGCGGGGGCTCCCAAAAAGGAGTTCCTCAACAAGCCCATCGGATCCCTGGTGGAGACCGCCATGGAGGAGCGCAGGACCCTGGTGGTCGGCGGTAAAGGGGAGGGACGCATCAAGGGGAGCATCGTGGGGGACGAGGAGGAAGAGACCAAGTTCACCGCGGCCGTTATCGCCCCCATCGTGGCGGAAGGTGACCCGCTGGGGGCGGTGTGCATTGCCACCCGCGACCCCGATGTCCAGATCACCCAGCTGGAGATCAAGCTGGCGGAGACTGCCGCCGGGTTCCTCGCCAAACAAATGGAACAGTAACGACGGGTGGACGGCTTGAGGGAGGACGGTTTTCTCCGGGGGGTACTGATCCTCACTCTCGCCGGGCTGGCTGCCAGGGCGCTGGGTGCCGTATACCGGGTGTTCCTGTACCCCCTGCTGGGGCCCGAGGGTATCGGCCTTTTTCAGATGGCCTACCCGGTGTACAGCACCCTGCTCGTCCTTTCCACGTCCGGCGCCAACGTGGCCCTGTCCCGCATGGTGTCCGCCCGCCTGGGCGCGGGGAAGCCGGCCGAGGTAGGAGCGGTGTTCCGGATCACCCTGGGCTTGCTGGCCATTACCGGGGTGGCGCTGGGTGCGGCTCTTTTCTGGGCTTCCCCCTGGCTGGCCGGGGCGGTGTACCGGGAGCCCCGGGCCGCGGCCGCCCTGCAGGCGGTGGCTCCGGCCGTGCCCGCCGTGGTGGTGATGAGCGCCTACAGGGGTCTGTTCCAGGGCTACCAGAAGATGTACCCGCCGGCTCTCTCCCAGATCGTGGAGCAGGTGGTCCGGGTGGGCACCATGTTCGCGCTGGGCTGGTGGCTCCTTCCCGCGGGAGTCCCGTGGGCAGCGGCGGGAGCTGCCTTTGGTGCGGCCACGGGGGGAGCGGCCGGCCTGGTCTACCTGGCGTGGGCCGGGCGGGCGCTACCCCTGCGCTCCGGCCCGGTCCGGGGAAGAGGGCGGGCGGTTTGGTCACGCTGGCGAGGCCGGGAGCTGGCGGGTGTGGTGCGCGAGTTCGTGGGCCAGGCGGTACCCGTGTCCATGACCGGAGCCATGTTCACCCTGTTCACCCTGGCGGACGTGGTGGTCCCCGCCCGCCTCCAGGCGGCCGGGTGGTCATCCGGGGATGCCACCTCCTGGTACGGCCGCCTCACGGGCGGTGCCATGCCCCTGGTGAACCTGCCTTCTCTGTTCAGTGCGTCCCTGCAACTGGCGCTGGTGCCTGCGGTGGCACGCTGCCTGGCGGCAGGGGACCGCGCTGGTGCGGCGGACCGGGCCGCCACGGGCCTGCGTTTCACGGTGGCGCTGACCGCCGCCTCCGCCGTGGGACTGGCCGTGCTGGCGCAGCCCATCTGCGCCACCCTGTACGGTGATGCGCAGGTGGCCGTGGTCCTCCGCCCCCTGGCCGGGGCAGCGCTGTTCCTGGGCCTGCAGCAGGCCACGGCGGGCATCCTGCAGGGGCTGGGGGAGGCCACCCTCCCCCTCTGGCACCTGGGGGCCGCCGCCATGTTCAAGGTGGCGGCGACCTGGTACGCGGCGGGACGTCCCTGGGGAGTGGTAGGTGTGGCCTGGGCCACGGTGGCTGGCTTCGCCCTGGCCGGCTTGCTGGGGATGGCGGCGGTGGCCCGCAGGCTCGGGCCCGTGGCCTCCCTGGCGGACCTGGTCCTGCGCCCGGGGGCGGCCCTGGCGGTGATGGGGCTCTGCCTGCCCGCCCTGCACCGGTGGGGGCTGGGGCTGGGGGGGTGGGCCTGGGGCGGCGGCGGGCGGGG
>Ga0080004_1117163_pt1 | contig 17486 bp, 15 predicted proteins | sample WasSprMetagenome_FD_69207 | JGI IMG/M metagenome (GOLD analysis project Ga0080004, IMG submission 69207) | Sulfidic aquatic microbial communities from Washburn Spring, Yellowstone National Park, USA - WS (SPADES assembly) (version 2) | ecosystem: Environmental > Aquatic > Thermal springs > Hot... | reverse complement strand
TACGTGGTTGGGGATCGCGCATGCCTCAGAAACGTCTGAGCCTTCAACCTTGATGCTAGCCGCTCCGGCTGTCCTCCGGCTTGAGTCTGCTGAAACGTTGCATGAAGGCGAATCCCACACTGCACGGTAAGTCCTGACCGCTTCAGTGAAGGCGTCCCTGTCGGCTGGCTCAACTCCAATGTAGGGGTGGCCGTGTCCAGCCGTTATGTTCAGGTTGTAGTAGTATGGGCTTGTCCTGTTCATGACGCCTTCAGCAGCGCCTAAGCCTCCATAGTACTGCGGCAGGCACTCGCCCACGTCCTCGTAAGCCATATTCAAAGCTGTTTCGTCCGCTGTTTCGCTTTCAACGTACGTTTTGAACCAGTCTGCCTCCGTGAAGTTGAAGGCTGTGTCGAAGAAGGCTTCAACCCTCACCGTGTGGTCGACAGCCCATCCGTTCCCAGCTGGGTTCCACCTAACGGCTGTTATGTTCACCGGCTTCTGGTAGTACTCAAGCGGGCATGTGAAGTTTGCCTTGAGCACATTCGTTGTGAAAGCGCTGCTTAGGAAGCTTACCTCGTAGAAGATGGAGGTGTTGTAGGTTTGGCTGATGGCTTCTGCGGCGACCCTGTCGTCCAAGTCGAAGATGAACTTCGCGTAGCGGCTTTCGTTGTCGAAGAAAACTGGGAAGTTAGGTTCAAGACAGCTGAGCGGTTGCGCAACGCCTGCGTCGTTTGCTATGCTCGTCAGAAGCTTGTTGTGGGAGTAGACTCCTGTAACGCGGCAGCCGAGGCCCGTGACGTTGACGCTTCCGCTCGGCGAAGTGATCTTCTCAACGAACCCCTGTGCAAGCTGCTCCTTAACCTTCTGGAACTCCTCAAATGTCATGTTCTCCACTTTTATCTGGGGAGGCTGGAGAAGCGAGTACATGAAGCCGAACCACTCGTCGCTCGCTTCCACGTAGCGGCCTGTCCCCCACCTTGGGTCCTCAACCCAGACGTAGACCGGCATCCTGGCGCTCCATGAGTAGGTGTGGGTTGAGTTCACAGGCCAGTCGTATGTCTTCGGCAGGTCTTCAACCTTCAGCGACTCGTTTCCGTCCACGGTCAGCAGGGTGCCGTCCGTCTTGGAGTCTATGCTTGAAACTGCGAAGGCGACGCCTTTAGACATGGTTGCGAAGGCGGATGTAAGCTGCGACATGAGCTTGGCAAGCTCTTCAGGGGTTAGTTTGGAAACGTCCGGCACGCCTGTCAGGCCTGTCAGCTGCTGCTGGGCTGAAACCCTAGACGCGTGTCCGTACCAGTCCCAACCCTCTATGACTGCTCTCTGGCCGAGGTTTTTGTCCGGTCCGTTTCCGTCGTAGCGTATTATCATGGCGAAAGGCTTCTCGTAGCTGTTGTTTCCAGGCGACTTAGGAACGGTGTAGGCTAGGACAAGCGTGAAATGAGGGTCGTATTTGACGACTTCAACCGTAACCGTCGCAACTGAAAGGTAGCGGACGGTAGCAACAGCCTTTTCAAGCACGTACCTTTTCCCGTTCAAGCTTGAACCGACCTGAGCTGACCAAGCGTACGTGTGCTGCGTGTTCGTATCCCAGTTTGCCGTGTAGGGAAGCTGATCGGCGTAGACTTGTTGGGAGCTGTCAAGCGTTAAGGCAACTCCAGACGCATCTGCGTCTAAACCGTGAGCCGTGAAAGTCACCGCCGAAGGTATGCGCGGCGGCTCAGTCAACTCCAGGCTGAACTGCCTCGAGTCGCTGACGGCTCCGCTTGAAACCGTGACTGTGAAGGCATATGTGCCTATTGGAGCCGAAGGCTGAGCTTTCAACAGCATGACGCTTTGGAACCAGCCTACTCCTTCAACGCTTCCCGCAACAGGGTCGAAAGACGCTGTGCAGCCAAGCGGCAACCCCGAGGCTGAAAGCGTCACCGGGACAGGCGTGTAGCGTCCGTCCAAGAAGACTTTCACGCCGGCTATGAAGCCTCCCCCCTGCCCAACGCTTGCCGAAGAAGGGTTCAGCGCCAGCGTGAGCGTCCATGAGGGAATGTATCCGGCCTTTTCAGCCCATGCCTCAACGCCAAGGAACTGCTCGGCAAGAGGGTTGCAGGCGTCGTCCGCGGCGAAGTAGCCTGCAGAGTTCGTCCTAACCGTTTTGGCTGAAACCCAGACTGCGCCGGTCCAGAAGTTCTTTTTCCTGAACTCAACTGTGACGTCGCTGTAGGGTATTGCGCGGCCGTTTGAGTCGTAGAGGTAGCCCGTCGCCTGGCAGACTGTCCCTCTAAACACGTCGAACCATGTCGTCCACTTCAGATCCTTGATAACGAGCTTGAGCTCAGCTGGGGACTTCGCCTCCGCCGAGAGGACGCGTGACCCTGCCGCGCGTGATCCCGCCTGGCCCTGCTCCGCGAAGATTGCGGTTAAAGTGTGGCTTTTATCCATTGTGACGGTTATTGGATTGTTTGTTCCAGCGTAGTCTCCGTCAAGAGCCCAGCAGCTGAAGGTGTAGTTGGCGCTGGGAACGGCTGAAACCTGAACCTGCGTGCCTGCGTCGTAGAGGTAGGTTCCAGGCGGTGGAGAGGTTGTTCCGCCATCTGAGGGGTAGACGCTGATGGTAAGCGAGTACTGCACCCTTCTGAACACGGCTGTAAGCGTGTGCGGGTTGTCCATTGTGACGGTCACAGGATTGTTCGACCCGGCGTTTTGTCCGTCGAGCAGCCAGTGGTCCAAAACGTAGTTTGAGTCTGCTATCGCTGTGACTGAAACCGCTGTTCCTTCAGTGTACCAGTAGCTTCCAGGAGCGGGGTTAGTTGTCCCGCCAGGCGTGGCTGATATTGTGAGCAGGCATTCGGCCCTGTAGTAGGCGTCGACGCTTGCGCCGCCGTAAGTCACCTTTATCGTTCCGGATGCGGCTTCGCTCGTTGAGCTTCCCTTCGCTTTAACCGTGAACGTGTATGTGTCTGGAGCTGCGTCCGCCTTAACCTTGAAAAGCGCCTCCCCTGAAAGCGTCCCCCAGCCTGTGTCGCGCAGCTTCTCGAAGGCAGACTGGTCGTATGAGGCTTCAACGCCGTCGAAGCTGAAGCCGTCCGCAGTGTAGACGCTGTATTTAACCCAGAACTGGTCGTTTGGGTAGAAGGTTCCGTCAGGGTTAACCGACAGCTTCCCAAACTTGTCCGTTCCAGGGTAGCTCTGAACGACGACGCATATCTTGTCCGTGTCTCCTGTAAGCGAAACCTCCTGCGATTCAGCAGGCCTCAAAAGCCCTGTGAAGAGGAAGGCGGCTAGGAGGAGGAAAAGTAGGAAGGCTGCCGCAGAGTTTGACCTGTTCATTTAGCCTCAGAGAAAAAGTGGGAGCCAAGCTTTAAAGTCGGAGGCATGGAAGCGCTTATGCAGGCTCAACCCTTGGCGCCAGCCAATTCGTCAGCCTAGAACCTTCTGCGCCGACGAACTCAAGCTTCAACGGCGCGTCCGACGCGAACTCCATTGTTGCGACCTCTGAGATGGACTGCTTGACTATTGGCAGGAGGAAGTCTAGGCTGAAGGAAGCCTTCGCCTGGGATGAGGCTGAAAGGTCCAGGAGGCACTCCGACCCCCTGGAAACCTCCACGGCTGCTGTCAACACGTTTCCCGCCGTGCGGAACGTCAGCCTTTCCGCGTCAGCCTCCAAAGTGACCAGCTCGCCTGCAACCTCCACGTCCTCGAGAGCTTGGCGAAGCGAAGCTGAAGCCATCTTCGCTTTAACGGTCAGCTGGACGTTTGGAGGTTTAACCTCGCCTTCAGCCGGCTGCAATGTTGGGACGGTGAAGCTCCTGCTGTACCTCCCAGAAACGTTCACCTTCAAGCGTCCACCCTCGGCTGCAAGCTCAACAGGCTCGCCTGCTCCAACCTTCCTCAAAAGCTTCAGCAGCCCCTCCAAGCTCAGGCAGAGCTTCATCGGCTCGCTGCACTCGTACTCGCTGAAAGCTGCCCTTGGAAGTTCAAGGTCGACCATTGCAACGCGGCTGGGGTCCATGGCGCAGAGCTTAACACTTTCAGGCGTAAGCTGAAACGTCGCCTCGTCCACGACGACTGAAACCGCTGAAAAAGCGTTCCTCAACCCTCTGACGTCTTCAACCTTCAAACGCAGCATTCCACCACCACCATAACTCCGCTTCAACCCTATTTAAGCTACCGCCATTCTCCATGTTTCTCCACGCGGATGCGACACTTCAAGCTACGACGTTAAAAGCTCCATTCCAATGTACACCAAGAGGACCATCGCAAACCCTGTTAGAAGGTCGAGCCAAGCCCCCAAACCTTCAACCTTCACACTGCGGGATATCAGATTGACGCCGCATACCGCGACGGAGTAGACGACCATCATGGCGAAGCATTCGACAAGCAGGGCTAGAGCATGCCTCCTGTCGAGGCGTGTCCACCAATAGGCCGCGTACAATCCGCCGCTAACAAGGAACACTGCAGCGGCAACGACGAGCATGGAGATTGCACGCCTAAGCTGTGACATCATCCTCCCAAGGCATGAAACGCTTAAAAGCTGATGCGCCTTGACGGAGAACCCCCTTTTCACAAGCGTCTCTTCGCTTAAAAGTGCAGCAGTGCAGGTCTTACGGTGGTTGGCTTGAGTGAGGAATACAGCCTAGAAGCTTCCTATAAAGGCGTTGGACCCCTCTACCCAGTACTTGTCGACGGGAAAGGAAACGTGGTCGACGGGTTCCACAGGCGGAAGGTTGACCCGAACTGGCCTGTCCAGGTGTTGCCATGGGTTAAAACACGCGAGGATCAGCTTGTCGCGAGGATAGCCTCCAACTCATGCCGCAGAAGCGTCAGCAAGGAAGAGCGAAAGAAGGAGCTGACGGAGCTTGGCACAATAATGCTGAACAGAGGCGTCCCGCAGGGGAGGATAGCGGAGGAGATAGCGGAGAAAACAGGCCTCAGCACCCAGTACGTGCGTAGCCTCCTCCCCGGCTACCTGAAGTTAGAGGAGAGGGCGAAGGCCGCTGAGAAGAGTCGGGAGGCGGCTAAACAGAAAGCCGCGGAAAAGGCTTCATTTGCGGAAAGAGGCGAAAATTTGCTATTCTCAGAAGAGCAAAAAAAGGCTCCTTTCGGCGAAAGCGGCGAGATTTTGCCTTCTCGAGGTAGGCCGCAGACTTCAGCCTTTATCCGGCCTGCTCCTGACCTTGGAAGGGTTGAGCTTGTCAAGCAGGAGGCGCTCAAGGAGCAGGCGAAGATTGAGGCGCTTAAGGAAGTATATACTGCTCAGCTCGTGGACTTCGCGAACTTCAGGATAGGCCACGTCCTCCGAGACTTGGATAAGGCGTACGATCCAGCGTTCCTCGGCAAGGCTGTTAGGGAGCTGATAGCCATAGTCTGGCGCGTCGTCTCGGGCAACCGTGAGCTGACGGAGGCTGTCAAGGCTGAGTTCGACGAAGCTCTCAAAAAGATGCAGTGACGCTGAGCTCATCCTCAACCTCTTCTTCGTCAGAAGGGACGCGTACGGTTTAGAAACCGAAAAGGGATGGGTGACTGTCAAGGAGCCCGTCACGCTGGAAGTTGTTCAAAGGCACCTTAGAGGCGAAATCTGCCTAGGAGCCCACCCGGTTGGGCCGGACGGCGAGTGCAGGTGGATAGGCTGGGAGGCCGACTCCTCAACGATGCTCCGCCCAATACTGAGCGCCGCCAAGTCCATGTTCCCGGAGAAGGCGATGCTCGTTCACTCCACTGGCGGGAGAAGCTTCCACGTCAAGGTCTTCTTCAACAGGCCAATAAGAGCCGAGGACGCTTACGCGTTGGCGAAGAAGGTCGCTGAAAGCGTTGAAGGCGTCGAGTTCTACCCGAAGCAGGCTAAGGTCGGCGAAGGCTTCGGAAACTTCATGAGGATTCCGCTTGGAAGACACGGCAAAACAGGCGAAAAAGGCGCCTTAATCCAGCCGAAAAGCCTCAGCGAAATCGTCCCATGCCCCCCGCCGGACTGGTGCACGCCGATCTTCAAGTTCTTCGCGATGGAGTGCGCGTACAGGGTTAATGAGATTAGGAGGAGGAAGGGAGCATTAGCTGAAACGGGCCTGCACTGCTGCCTGTACTTCGACGGGACAGTCGGCTACTGCAGCGAGAACCTGTGCCCAATCATGCAACGAGGCTCGGCCAGCGTTTAGCGGCTTTTAAAGCTTACGCGGGAAAGGCTTGTGAACAAGCATGGAGCTTAAACCAATACTTAAGAGCGGAGTTCGCATCCTCAGGCCGCGAGAATATGAGGCTTTGAGGAGCGCCGCCGCCAAGCCTGTTAAACGCGGCGAGAGACACCTTGAAAACGCAACGCTCCTCGACACCCTTCTCCTCACGGGGATGAGGTACGTTGAAGCTCAGAGGCTTCAGAAGCGTCCAGAGTGGTTTGACGGAAACTTCATACACCTTCCCGAGTCCGCCCAGCTTAAGGTTAAGCGGAAGCAGAGGGAGCGTTGGATCAGGCTTAGCAGCATGGGGAAGGCTGTGCTTCCATACTTCTTCAAGACAAGGCCCCTTCCAACGTGGAAGGCTTGGACCCTTAACCTGCAGAGGTGGAGCCAGCGGGCAGGCTTGGACCCAGAAGGCTTAAGCCCGAAGACCACGCGCAAGACTTGGGAAAGCTGGCTTGTCACATGCTACCCTCAACATTTGGCGCTCATATGCCTAAGCCAAGGCCACACGGAGCTCACAAGCCTCCAGCACTACCTCAACATGCCGTTCACAGAGGTTGACAAGCTTGAAATGAGGAAGTGGGTTGAGGGTTGGATATGAAGCCTGCTTCGCTGCCCCAGCCCATCAGAGCAGAAGTTGAAAAGCCCTTCAGCGAGAAGCTTGAACGCGCAAAGCAGCTTGTGCGCGTCTTTGCCAAGCGCGACGGCGCCTTCGTCAGCTGCAGCTTCGGAAAGGACTCAACGGTAGTCCTTTGGCTGTGCCTCAAAGAGAACCCGGACATCACAGTCGTGTTCAACAATACTGGGGTCGAGTTTCCTGAAACCCTTGAGCTGAAGGAGCGTCTGAAAGCGGAGTGGCGCCTCAACCTCGTTGAGACGAAGCCTAGAAGGTCCTTTTGGCAGGTGGCTGAGGAGCACGGCTTGGACTTTGGAAGGAAGTACAGGGACGCGTGCTGCGACGCTTTGAAGGATGCGCCAACAAGAGAGGTCGTCGGAAAGCTCGGCTTGAAGTTCAACTTCACCGGTTTAACAGCCTTGGAGAGCCGGGTGAGGATGTGGAGGCTTTGCGGAAGCGGAGAAAGCTACTATTCGAGGAAGGACGGCGTCTGGCGCATCCACCCAATAGCGTACTGGACGCCTGAGGAGGTTTGGCGCTTCATACGCGAAAACAGCCTTCCTGTGAACAGCGCCTACGAGAAGTACGGCCTTGAAAGGGTCGGATGCATGTTCTGCACCTCGCACGTAGGCTGTCAAAAGCAGGTGTCACGCGTGAACAGGAAGGCGTACAGCCTAATCCAGGAGAGGTTTTTCAGACAGAAGCTGCTCGACGCCTGGGTCGCCCACAAATAAGAGAGCGCGCGCATCAGCTTATAGGAGCCTTTCAGCCGGTTTCGTTGTGAAGAGTGCGTGCTCTTCAGGCGTCGCGTAGAAGTTTACTGGCACGTGTACGTCCTCAGCTATGAGCACTGCTTGGCCTGGCTTGAAGTCGAGTATGGCGTCGGCCTCGGCCGGCGAGAGCCTGAACACGTCGCTTACAAGCTTTATCGCGGCCTCATCCTGGCGCATAAGCACCTTCGTCGCGCAGTTCTCTATAAGCGCTTTTCCTCCTGCACCTTCGAGGACGTCGGCTGCCCTTTGCGTGTTGGTTAAGAATATGACGTTGCGCTTTCTGCCTCGTCTAGCCACGCTTTCGAGGAAGCGAGCGGCTGAAGGCATGGCGACGAACATCCAAACCTCGTCTACGATGACGAGCTTAGGGTTTTGGAGGGGTATGAAGTCCGGGTTGTCAAGCATCTGCCATATCTTGCTGAAGAGGAGGACGTTTGCAGCCTGAAGCGTAAGGCTTCTCTCGCTCAGCTGGAGGCCTTCCTGCAGCGGCGAAAGGTTGAAAACCATGCGCTTTGAAAACTTCGGAGGGTCGCCTGCGACTAGGAATCGGTCTGCGCCGTCAACGAGGTTTCTCAGGCGCTTCTTAAGCTCCTGGGAAGCGTTCATGAACACCTCGAAAATTGTGTTGCATGAGCCGACCAACGACCTGAGCTCGTAGTACTCGTCGCTTCCAGGCTGAACCTTAACTATGTCTGACAGTATGGCTGCAGCTGAGTCCTTGCTTGACGAGAATATCTGCAGCGGGTCTAAGCCTAGGAGCGTGTTAGGCTTTATGTCGAGGATTTCGGCGCCGAGCATCTGGCCTATGTAGCGGTACTCGTTTTCAGGGTCAATCACGAAGAAGGAGAGGTCCCTGTGCCTCTTCGCAAGCCTTGAAAGGAGGATTTTCGAGGTGTAGCTTTTGCCTGCTCCCGTCGCTCCTATTATGGCTACGTTCTGGTTCATCCTCAGCAGCGGGTCGTATATGACTGGTGCGCCTGTTAGTCCGTTCACGCCTAGGAATACTCCTCCAGGCGTCTCTATAACGTCCTCGCTTACGAAGGGGAAGAAGCAAGCCGCTGTGTCCGTGTCGACGAAAAGCCTCTTCCCCTCAAGGCCCAAAGCCATGTCAAGCTGGAGGTACGAGGGGCTGTCAACGTACACGCTCCTCCCCTGAAGCGCGTCCCTCAGCCTCCTAGAGTTTTCCATCAGCTCGCTCCTGTCCTTTCCCGTGACGCATAGGACCGTGCGCAGCTCGAAAAGCCTTGCAAGGCCTGTGAGGAGCTTCTCGTGAAGCTCGTCCGCCATCTGCACGGCGAGCTCAACCCTCTTCTGGAGGCTCCTCCCCTTCGACGTGTCCTGTATGGCTAAACCCTTAATCCACGTTTTAAGCTTCTCAACCTTCTTCGAGGCTGTGGCCGTGTCGAAGGGTTTGAGGCGGATGAGGACGCGGTCGGCAACGCCGTAAGTCTCAGTTATGAAGCCCTCCACCAGGCTTGAGGGGATCGCGTATATCGTGTAAGCCTTCATAAGCGAGCCGCCCTGAAGAGCTACAAACTTCGGAAACTCCTTCACAGCTTCAAACGTTGGAACCTCCGTTGTCCTCTGGTATTTCAGTCCCATCATGGAGAGGAGGTGGTCTATCGGCGAGCCGAAGCTCTCCATGAAGAAGCGGTAGTAGCTTGTTTCAAAAGCCTCGCCTCCCCCGAGGTCCACAGTTTTGGAGGACTTGACAACGTTTATCCTGAGCTCGCCGCTCAAGCCGTTCAGGAACTGCTTGAACCTGTCAACAACCTCGCACTGCTTCTCGAAGCTGAGCATGTTGAAGTTGACGGGGAAAACCTCGTAGGCGTAAACTCCCTCGCTCAAGCCCTACCCCTCACAGTCACCTCTACACGCGCGCCTGCACCAACGAAGCCTTCAGGCCTAACCTCGATGTTCACTACGCCAGGAGCTTCAGGAATGTAGACGGCTTCGAAGCCTCCCTGCTCGTCAGTTGAACCCTTAAACCGCGGCACACCGTCGACGAGGACCTCGTAGTTGCGGCTTGGAAGAGGCCTCCCAAACTGGGGATCCCTCAAAACCCCTACAACCTTGAACGGCTCTCCAACCTCAGCCTGAGCCTTCATAACCCTTGGAGCCACAGCTTTCGCAGCCTTCGCCTTACCAGGCTTTTCAGCCTTCCTCACGCGTTTCCCATCGGCGGCCACGCGCAGCCGCGCCTTCTTCCCTAAGCCTAAAGCCAGGAGGAGCGTCCTCTCAGGCGGAACAGTTTTAACCCTCCACATGAAAATCAGCGCTCCGAAGACGAACACCACGACGGCTAAAAGAGCCCTGACGAATATGTCCCCTACAAAGCTTAGAGCTGAAAACATGAGCCAAGCTAGAAGAGCGAAGAAGCCCATGCCAGCCGCCTGCCTGGCTGTGATGCGGCCCATAGGAGTGTCTATTATGCCCTGGTTGACGAGGCTTATGTCCTCAAACCAAAGCGTCCTAGTGTTAACCCTCGGCAAGGCTTAACCCGAAAAGGTTGAGAGCCAGAACTTTAAAAGCACGTTATTGTCTACTCTAAAGCGAGGCGCAGCTGCGCCTCGCGGGCTATTTTGATTATGGCTATTGCCGCCACCATGGCTGCTGCCGCTATTAAGACAGAGAACCACGTTGGCAAGCCTCCTCCCTCCGGTTCTCCAACAATTTCCACGTCGATTTCCTTCACGTCTTCGAGGGAAGCGTTCCACGACCAGAGTTCAGCTTGAACGGTTGCTGTCCCGTTCAGTTTGTCGGGCAGCGTGCAAGTGGAGGCGGTGGCGGCGCGTCCGTTCTGGCTCGGTATTTCAACGCGGCTGGAGCCTAAGAGACCCATGTCTCTTCCGTCGACGATGAGGTAGTAGCGAACCTCCGCTTCATAAACAACCGTTAACAGGTCGCTGCCTCTTTTAACGGCGACATCCAACGTCACGTTCTCTCCTGGCTTGTAGACGTTTTTATCCGCTGAAAGATTTTCGATCCACGCGAACCTTTCCCATGTTGGCTTAAACTGTACGGCGTAGTCGCTTCCCATCGTGAGAAGGTCCAGCGCAAGCTCTGTTGAAACCACAAACATGCTTCCCACCCATTTGCATTCGTGAAGGAGCACGTCCATTTCCCCCTGCCGAATCTGCCATTTTCCGCCCGAAACCGGCGCCCAGTCAACCCAGAGCAGGCAAGCCTCCAGTTCCTCAGGCTCGCGTGGGAAGTAAGTGTTAAGCGAAACGCGGCAGCCCTTCGAGTACACCAAATTCGATGTGTTAAGCTGACCGGTTAACTTGACGGAGCCCATGGCGTAAAGCATAATGTGGGTTTCGTTCTGCCTTGGAAGCTCGTACTCGTAGCGCACAGCCACTTTGAAGGGGAACTTTACTGCCGGAAAATCCCGTATGGTCCACTCGATAACGCCGTACTCGCCTATGGCTGTCTCATATTTGAGGCTGGAGCGCTTCCATTCAACTTCCTCCTCGGAACCGTCGTTTTTAACATAGGAAACACCGATTTTCTCCGCGTTTGGCGGCAGCGGATAGAACATGGGGATCGCGATCGGCGCTCCCTCCCCCATCCTCTCAAAGGTGTAAATTCCCTCCACCAAGGTCCTCGACGGATAAACGTAGATGTTTATGTCTTCACTCGACATCCCCACTCCATACTTGGCGGGTATCGGGTTAGCTTTGCAAACAGACGCAAAAACAAGCAGGAAAGCAAAAGCTAAAGCCGCCGCGGCAGAAAACGGCCTTATGGTTCCCGTCATCTTCTGTTAAACCTCCTCACGATTGAGCGCCTTTGCGTAAAGGATGCGCGTGAAAGCTTAAAAAGGGAGCGCATGGAAGAGCCTCTGCATCCCTGTAATGCAAAGGTGAGTGTTTTGCCATAAAATGTGCTACGGAGCTCCCTCAGCCGTCAAAGCGCAGGTTCCGCCGTTGTGTCTAAAGGCGCTTCAACGCTTCCGCTATGAGCTTGTTCGCTTCCTCAAGGGCCTCAGTCTGCTGGGGACGTTTTTCAGCGGCCAAGACGCTTGCCACGATGCGTAACACGTACCTGACGAGGAAGTCCCTGCCTCTGCTCAGCTCCTTCACGTATGCGGGGTGCTTCTTGTTCACGAAAATTGTTTTGCCGTCGACGAAGTACTCCCTATCATCCTCCTCGCTGGCGTACGGAAACACCTGATAGCCCAGTCGGAGGCTAACCTTCCTCGGCGGAAGCTTAGGCTTGATTGGAAGCTGTGAAAGCTTTACTTGCGCTGGCTGCTGCGGCGGCTCAGGCTGTAAGGATTGCAGAAGCTGTTCGCGCAGCTGCGCCTCGGGAGGCTGAGCGGCAGGAGGCTGAGCGGCGGCTTGCGCCGGCATCGCGAGTGGCTCAGTAGCCGGCGCTGCGAGCGGTTCAGCGGTTGATTGCGCGGTTGCCTGCGCTACAGGCTGCTCGGCTGGCTGGCCGGCAAGTTGTCTAGTTGGCTGCGCTGCAGTTTGCGGCATCTCGACGGCGGCTTCGATGCGTGGCGTAGCCTCCTCCAACACTACGGCTGAGAGGATTCTGTCTATGGTTTTGAAGGCTTGTACTTCGCCGTAGGAGAGGCGGTCTTCAGCTTCCGCGGCTTTCGGCAGAACCTCTGAGGCTATGAACCTCCTCACCGTGCTCCTGAACATTTCGTAGGCTTCGTCCTCTATTATCCCAGCCTTGTCAGCGAAGCGCACGGTCAGCCAGTCGCACCTAACGTAGCCGGTTATCCTGTTCATCTGGGAAGGTGGGAAGCCGAAAAGGCTTCTCGTAACCATGTGTCCCCCATGCAGGACAGCTATTCCGCGCTCATCCTCAGACAGAGGCCTGCTTGCAACCGTTATCTCGCCTGTTATGCCTTCAAGCGAGACAGGTATTTTATCGCCTACGATTTCCGGCGGCTCAACTTTCACGGCTCCTTCGAGGCTCCATGGCTTGAACTCGCCTACTCTAACCCAAACCTCGAAGAACGGCTCGCGGAGTATTGGAAGCTCCCTGAGCTCCTTGACGATCCTCTTAACGTCGAGAGAGGACTTCGCGTTTAGAAGCCATATTTCGCTTCCGTCCCTATCAAGCGTAGGCTCGTTTAAAACCTTCGCCTGGGAGGAGCCTTCAGCCAAACCCGCAATGCACTCCTCGTCCACGAGGATTGACGCCGAGAACCCGTGTTTCCTCGTTTTAACCTTCATGGCTTTGAAGAAGGCTAGGAAGCTCAGGCGTCCGGTCCCGTACCTGCCTGTTCTAGGCCTGTTGAACCTCGGCGAGTACGGCGTAAACTGTTTGTGTATGCTTCCGACGACGAGGAACTTTTCAAGCGCCTCAGAGTCCATTCCAACGTCGTCTTCGACCACAGCGTAGTTTTCGGCAAGAGTCACTATGACGCGTGTTGCGTCCTCGTCGTAGCAGTCTTCAACGAGCTCTCGGATTATGCTGAAAGGCGAAAGCCATGTCTTGCTTGCGAACTGGAGGAAGAAGTCCTTTGAGACGGTTAGGCGCAAGCTTCGGCACCGAAGGCATGAGGCGCCAAACCTTAAAAGCGTCCATGACTGAGGCTTTAAAGTTCTCAGGCTAACGGTATTCTGGTGGAAGCTTTGGCTGAAGATCCAGCGATAGACATAATGTGCTTCCTCCCAAGGAAGGAGGAGGGGGAAGCCGCCGTCATCAAGAAGTACATCCTGCCCCTTGAAAAGGCAAAGGCCAAAGTTGCCGAGCTCCTTGAAAAAGTGGCGAAAGGCGAAATAGACGAGTTCTCCGTCTGCCTCAGCGAAATGACCCTGAAGCACGTCCGTGAAGCAACTGTTGAAACGCGTTAAAGGCGGAAACGGCTTGAGGAACCTTTTTGGCGAACTCTCCTTTCTCCCTTCCCCTCCACAGCAAAACCCTCAAGCCGCCGTAAGCCTTAACAGCCGACTCACCCCCCTTAAGCAATCTCCGCTTTAAAAGGCTTTTCCGCCGAAAAAGCCTCAATTTTAGGCTCTTTCGAAAACGCCTGAATTTCGCCTCTTTCCGCAAAAGAAGCCTTTTCCACGGAGATAGGTTTGCTTAGCAAACTTATTTCTTCAATTTTGCCTTCTTTTTGAGAAAGAAGCTCGGATTCAGCCTTTCCGAGAGGAGCGTGAATTTCGGTTCTTTTGTGGAAAGGAGCCTCATTCTCGGAGTTTGTCTCCTAAGCCTTGGCAGGCGCATGTTTGAACTTTAAAGTGTTGAAGCCGTGTGTTTATGGCGTTCGCTATGGGTTTCACGCTTTCAGAGGTCTTCAAGTGTGAGCCGGACGATGAGGCTTTGAGGCTTATAAGCGAGTTTGCAGCCATGGTGAAGTGGTGGGTTGAGAAGGCGAGGGACTTTCACGCTGGAAGCTTCGAGGCGTTCAGGAAGAGGCATTACGGAGAGTGGGTTGAGCGCTGGCCGAACCTGAGCGCTCAGCTGATACATACGAGCGCCGCATCAGCCTACTCGCTCATGCGGCTTTACAAGAAGCCTGAAGAAAGGCCTAAAATTGCAGAAATGGACGTTCAGCACGTCGTCCTGCACCCTAAAATGCTGAAGCTTTCAGGTGGAAAGCTGAGGGTTTCAGTCTCGAAGGGCGACTACGCCTACGTCGCGCTGAAGCCTATCAGCGTCTACCAGAGCAGGCTGCTGGAGCAGGCTGAAGCGGGTTGGTGGAGGCTTGGACAGGCCGTTTTAACAAGGGGTTGGGTGGCTATTTCCTTCGTTGCCGACGACTTGGACGAGCAAATGCTTAGCAAAGTGAGCCTGCTGGTCGGCGGGGAGAAGCAATAACTGAGGCGTGTGCTGACGATGGACTTATAATTATCCTCTGCGCTCCACTACCTTTCAGTTTATGCGTCATCGTTTTTGACTCTGCTAGATGAAGAGCAGGCTTCTGCCCATCACTTTTCTTATTGCAGCGTCGACGTCTTCAAGCCTCACCGTTTTTCTGCCTTCAAGCTTGGCGGACTCAAGGGCTTCCCTCGCCAGCTTCATGCCGAGTTGTTCCAGGATTTCCGCCAGCCTTCCAGCAGCCGCATCGCTTACGCGTTTAGCTCCACTCTTCCTGCAAAGCCTATGCATGGAGGATATCGACAACTTTGAGCCTGCCATCAAGATCTCTCGCTAGTATATGCGCATTTAAACAGGCTTCATCGCCGGAGGCTTAGGTTTAGCGTAGAGCTCCTTCGGCACGTCGACTGCTCTGACTATGTTCTGCGATTGGATAACGTATATTGGTGAGCCGTCGGGGTTGTGCTTCTTAAGCCTCTTAACACCCATGAGCACAAGCTTAACCTTCAGCGTTGCGCCGTCCTTAAGCTTGTACACGTTCCAGTACTCCTTAACCTCTTCGAAGTCTACGTCCTCACCTTCAGCTATATCTTCAGGCGTGATCGCCATGTTAAACCCCTAGACATATCAGCCGCTGTGCTTTTAAATCCCTGAACGCACACGTCGATTTTCAGGGCTGCCGCCACGTCAAATAAGCAGCGGCCACTATGCGCCTCCTAAGGCGCCTTCCACTCTTCGGACAAAACTGGGGTTTCTGCTGGATTGGTGAAGCTGTCAAGGCTAGGAGGCTGAAACCTCTAGGACTGGCTCGGCGTAGCCCCTCGGTTTGATTTTCAGTTTGGCTTTTTCACCGTTTTCAGGCGCGTAGGTGAACTTGAAGCGTCCCTCGCCATCCGTGAAGTATGTGGAAACCGTCCGTCCGCTTTCATCGTAGACTTCGAACTCCCTGTTAGCCAGCGGCTCGCCTGTCCGCGGGTCCGTTAGCACGCCTTTGAACTCTAGGGGTCTAATTGGCAGCATCTCAGGCTTAGGCGTCTCAGCAGCTTCAAGCGGCAAAGCCTGCTTTTTGGTTGATATTGGCTCCGCTTCGGTGGATAAAGGTTCTTTTCGCACGGACTCCTTTGCGGCTTCACGCGCCTCGCTTGGCGCTTCAAGCCGGACGGCCTCATGCTGAGCGCTCTCAGGTCGGGCGACCTCTAGTCCCTTGACTTCCTCTCCGAAGGCGAACTGTTTCCTCGTTATCCGAGCTGTGCCCGTTTCGACTGGAAGCCTGTCCACGGCGGTTGGCACTCCAACTATCAGGCTGAGCTCGTCCGTGCAGAGAACTAAAAGAGGCCTACTCCTGAAGACGGCGTATAAAACGGCTGTAGGTATAACCGTCAACATGATTACGGTGAGGTCGACGTTTGCAAGCCTCAGGGGGTCGAAGACTCCGAGGAGGAAGGCTGTGGAAGGTATGAGGAGGAGCGGGATGAGCCAAAAAAAGCTTAGAAGCGCAGCTTTAAGCTCCCTCCCCCTCGGTCTGCATAGTTCGCGTGTGGGAGCCTCAACTGTCCTAGAAACCCTGCTCACCTTCAACCTGTTATATGCGAATGGAAAGGCTTCGCCTATCGCCTCGACGGTTTCCCTGTCGCCGTACGCTCTTAACTCGCACCTGAAGAGGTTCCTGTTGACCTTCCAGCCTGCCGCGTCAACCCTTTCCTTCACGAAGGGGTCAAGCTGGCGTTTATCCTCAGGCCTGCTTGGCCTTCCTCCGAAGAACCCGCCGAGGATTCCAGTTGCGGCGTCAACCATGGCGTCTGCGAAGGACGCAGATTTTCCAGTTTTCCTCCCGACGTAGCGGAGTATCCCTCCCCTCGCCCTCCTATCCTCAACGGCTAAAACCTCAAGGGCGGCATCTCCACGGGTTAACGCGCCGACAACCGTGTCCACGGGGTTCGTGTAAGGCGTCTCCTTGTGGCTGCATATTGGAAGCGCATACGTGTTTCTCAGTTCGAACTCCGCGCAGCGCTCGTAAACCCTAGCAGGAGGCTCGCCCCCCTCGATTATCTCCGCATCCAAGCTTGTCCGGAGGACGTTTGCAACGCGGTCCGCAAGGTCAACGTTTGGAAGCTGAAGGAAGAACCTGACGCTCCTTAAACCTTCAACCTTCACGCTTGGACAGTTGACGGCGAAGAACCTGAAAGGCTTGCCCGTGTTGTAGAGGTAGTCGAGGACGCCTCCGAAGTTTCTAAGCTCAAACTTCCCGGAAGCCAGCGGACGAACTTCAACCCAGCAGGGCTTATCCTCCAAAGCTTCAACCCCAAAAAGCCTAGCCTCCAACACTTAAAAATAGGCTTGGCGCTACAGCCTCTTCAGCGCCTCCGCTATGAGCTTGTTTGCCTCCTCAAGGGCCTCAGTTTGCTGCGGACACTTTTCGGCGGCCAAGATGCTTGCCACGATGCGCAAGACGTACCTGACGAGGAAGTCCCTGCCTCTGCTGAGCTCCTTCACGTATGCGGGGTGCTTCTTATTTACGAAAATTGTTTTGCCGTCGACGAAGTACTCCCTATCGTCCTCCTCGCTGGCGTATGGAAGCACCTGGTAGCCCAGCTTGAGGCTGACCTTCCTCGGCGGAAGCTTAGGCTGTGCAGGCTGCAACGGCTGCACGGTCGGCGGTTGTGAAGGCTGCATGGGCTGTAAAGGCGGTAGCTGTTCGCGCAGCTGCGGCTCAGGAAGCTGGGCGGCAGGTTGTGTTGAAGGCTGGACAGCGGACGGTTCAGCAGCTGGCGCAACAGGCGTCGCGGCTGGCGCGGTGGAACCTTGAGGTTGTTCGGCGGTCTGCGGGGCAGGTTGCGGAGCAGGTTGTTCAGGTTGCGCTGCAGTTTGCGGCATTTCAACGGCAGCTTCAATGCGAGGCGTAGCCTCCTCTAAAACCACGGCTGAGAGTATCCTGTCTATGGTTTTGAAGGCTTGCACTTCGCTGTAGGAGAGGCGGTCTTCAGCCTCCGCGGCTTTCGGCAGAACCTCTGAGGCTATGAACCTCCTCACAGCGCTCCTGAACCTTTCGTAGGCTTCGTCCTCTATTATCCCAGCCTTGTCAGCGAAGCGCACGGTCAGCCAGTCGCACCTAACGTAGCCGGTTATCCTGTTCATCTGGGAAGGTGGGAAGCCGAAAAGGCTTCT
>Ga0080004_1143666_pt1 | contig 17487 bp, 12 predicted proteins | sample WasSprMetagenome_FD_69207 | JGI IMG/M metagenome (GOLD analysis project Ga0080004, IMG submission 69207) | Sulfidic aquatic microbial communities from Washburn Spring, Yellowstone National Park, USA - WS (SPADES assembly) (version 2) | ecosystem: Environmental > Aquatic > Thermal springs > Hot... | reverse complement strand
ACAAGGAAAAGGGAATTAGAAAAGTCGCCTTTGGCGACATCTTTCTTCAAGATGTGAGGGAATATAGGGAGAGGAATCTCGCCAAGGTGGGGATGGAGGGGGAATTTCCCCTTTGGGGAAAAGATAGCAAAGAGCTGGCGAGGAGATTCATAAAATTGGGATTCAAGGCAGTGATAACCTGCGTAGATGGAGAGAGATTAGCGGGCGAATTCGTGGGAAGAGAGTTCAACGATGAATTTCTCTCCTCTCTACCCTCCCATATAGACCCCTCAGGGGAGAACGGCGAATTCCACACCTTCGTCTATGCCGGACCCCTCTTCAAAAGGACGGTTCCCTTCCAAAAAGGCGAAATCGTCCTCCGTGAAAACCGCTTCTACTTCTGCGATTTGCTTTAATCTTTACGATATTTTTTCAAATTCTGAAGTTATTCCAATATAGAATCAGCAAATTCACAAAGCCTTTAAAAATAAAGCGGAGATTGATCAAAATTGAAAACCACTGATTAAGAAGGGAATGGGGAACGAAATGGATTAAGAGAAAGAACGCTCCTATTCCCAACAGAATCAGTTTGAAACTGGTTGATATTTTCTCTTTTCTCTCTGGACGCGCCCCAGTTTTCCTTATCCAATACCAATAAATACTTGAACAGATAGAAGTAGAAAAAATCGCGAAGAGGAATGAAGCAAATAATATAAACAGAATTGAATATTTCCAGCTCATAAACAAGGTTTCCCACTTATTGGGAGAATAGCCAAAGTAGGCTATGAGAATGAGTATCAATCCTAATGTAGCACCTGTTAAAAGCCCGAAGAGGAAGCTGGACAATGAAATATGTTTTTCTTTAGAAAACTCTGCAGCCCATTCTGCACCCATTATATATCCGAAGACAGATTCTGCGAGTAAGGCGAGTATAAAAAATATACGAACAGTGAAGGAACTTACAATTTGGCTGTATAATTCTGCTTTTACGATTGGAACGCCGAATAAACGCATTACTCCGTAGGAAATCCACATAAGGATTAAATGAAGAAGTTTCAAAACACCCAATAGTAGAAGCATAGCAAGTCCTAAAGATATTATGTTTAAACCAACCGGGAACCAAAATGCGCCCAATAAGATTCCAAATATCATACCTACTCTTGTTTTTATAATACGAGAATCCCTAGATGGCATTTGGGGAGTGGATATTTAACCTTGCTATTATGGTCGTTATAGAGGAGCGAATGCTCATCAAAAATTGCCTTTCTATTATAACCTTATGAACCTTGCCTCTCAGCATATAAGATAACTCAACCGATAAAGAATATATAAAGACAAGTATATATTCACTCCTACAAACTATTGAATATTCCTCAGCAGAGGCAGACATAGAAACGTGTATCCTTGTACCCATCATCATATAACCTTTCAAATTTTCAGAAAAACCAAAATCTATAAATACTAATTCTCTCCTATTCTGTAAGGATAACCTTTCCTTTAATTGCGATGTACTTTTGGTATACACTTTACAACCCGAGAACATAAGAATCAACGCTTAGGATCAAGAGGCGACCAGTTTAAGGAATATCCATAGAGAAGTGCATCTTTTATTTCTTTAAGGTCCGTTAGCACCTCTTTTATTGTTGAATATCTTTTATCCAAATCCTTTTGAAGAGCTTTTAATACTACACCTTCAAGCGCTCTTGGGATTTTAGGGTTAATCTTTCTTGGAGAAAGAGGAGGCTCTTTGTTCTGTTTTACTGCTATAGCCATTGGGTCCGATCCTTCAAAAGGAAGCCAGCCAGTAAGAGCTTCAAAAAGAATAACACCCAGGGAGTAGATATCAGTTTGAGGTGATGGAGGAAAACCCCTTGCTATCTCAGGGGCAGCATAGGGGGCTCTCATCATGAGAAAGTTCAAATCACCTTGTTTTATGTAATCCTGAAAGGGTATGAGAATGCCTGCATTCAAAACCTTTATATGCGCTCCAGGGGTTACCACCACATTGCCCGGATGCAGGTCTCCGTGAGCCAGCCCCGCCATATGGAGAACAGATAGAGCGTCTCCAATAGCAATTGCGGTATCAACGATAGATGGATTCAATGGGGCGAGAAGCTTGAAGCGCTCCCTGAGAGACATCCCCCTTACTTCCTCATAAATAAGAAAAACATTGTCCACTTGTTGATAAACATCAATAAGAGAAACAAGGTTTGGATGGTCTATTCTTTCCAATTTCCCTACAATTTCCAGGAGAAGCTTTTTGGTTTTCCAATCTAAAGGTGGTTTGAAGGCTATTAAATGATGCTTCTTCCCCGCCTTTCTAACCTCATACACACTTATAAGGAAGTCCTCTCTAATCTTTTCCCCAAACTCAAAACCTGGCAAGGCAACTTCAGGAGTTGATACGGTGACGGCTGGTTTCTTCTTTGCCTCAAGAAGAGAGAGGAAATCCTCTATGCTCTGGGGACGCTTCCTGTAATCCATCTCCAAACCCGCCATCACAGCATCAGAAACTACTTGGCTTATTTTTGGATTGATTTCCCTTGGCGAGCGAAGCTTAATCCCCGCCTGCCTCGCTGGCGCATCCACAGGAACCTCTCCCGTGAGCATATGGTATAATGTAGCTGATAATGCATATATGTCCGTATAGGGACCCCTCTCCGCTACAAGGGAATATTGCTCAAAGGGAGCATAGCCTTGAGTGAGGATAACTGTATGGGTCTTTGTCCGCCCAGCTATGAATTCCCTCGCTGAACCAAAATCTATCAATACAGCCCTCCCATCTTCCGTGATAAATATGTTGTCTGGCTTTATGTCCCTATGTAAATAACCATTCTTGTGAACTATAGAGAGAGCTTCGCATACTTTCTTTATGTAATCAACAGCTTCATCCTCCTCTATTCTGCCCTTCTCCTCTATTAGCTGACGCAAACTCTTCCCCTTCAATAACTCCATCACCATATACGCCGTGTTGTTCTCCTCAAAATAATCATATACCTTCACTATCCCAGGATGATTAAGCCTTGCCAATAACTTCGCTTCCTCAAGAAACCTTATTTTTATGTTGGAAAATTCTGCTCGCAAATCCGGACGGATAAATTGGACCGTTTTTTGGATTCTCACACATCCTTTTGTGAACAGCTCCTTTATCGCTACTGGACGAGAAAACAACATATCGCCTCCCATATAGGTTATCCCAAACCCTCCCTGCCCCAACACCTTTCCAATCGAATATCTACCCTTAAGATTCGTTCCTGGAGGCAAGGCTATATTGCTATGAGGAGCCCCGAGAGGAAAGCCAGAAGAACTATCTTCAGCCATTGGTAAACCTCAGATAGGGAAACTCCTTGAACTCATCATAATGCCCTCTCCACTCAACAGTTTTTCCGACCAATATAGAGGACATAATAACCATCTTCCTTTCCTGTATGGAATTTCGCCGGAATCGCCTTTATTAATGCATTTCCCCTCTCGTTTATATGAAACTTCGCCTTGGGGTTATTATCAAGCCCCTTATCAATTATCTCCCTTCCATCTGAAAGGTTAACAACCATATCCAAATCAGCTATATTTAGTTCGTCTCCCCACGCCATAATTAAGTATTCATATCCCTCCTCCAAATCCACGGATAATGTGCGGGTGGAGTTAGCATTCAAAATGTCTATTTCTGCGTGATAGATTTCGTAGCCCTGAGCGATATTATTTTCTATAAGAGTGAATAGCTTCTCAAAGACGCCTTCCCCCAAGTTCCTGATCTCCATCTCTTTACGGTTTTCTGCCCTTCTACCCACTATAGCGCTGAAAAACCCCTTATCGCCTCTCATCTCACCGTGCTCAAATTCCAATCTATAATTTCCCTCCTTTTTTGTCTTGACTTGGAGTATAGGCTTGCTGGTATTCGGTTTGCTCCTGGCAAATAGCTTTTCATCAGGAGAGTATAAAGAGATAGTTAGCCCCAGGAGGACTTCCTCATCGCAGGCGCCCATTATTAGATATCGCTTACCCTTAGCAAAATGGCTTGTATAAGTCCTTTTTATTCCTCTCTCCAACGGAGTAACCAAAAGAAGCTCTGTAAACATATTTTTCTCCCTCATTAACTGCCACATCTCTGGCAATCTATTGATCAGATTCCTTAGAGAAGTCGGTAGCTGTTGCGGGGAAGGCTTAGCTTGTTGAGGAATCACCATCTCAGCTGGAGAGATTGATGGTCCGATGAGCATTTTTATAAACTCGGTAGCTGTTTGAGGGCGTTTAGCTGGGTCAAGCTCCATCCCAATTCTTATCGCTTCTGCAACTCTTTGGCTTACAGAGGGATTCAGTTGCCGGACATCAGGCAACGGGATACCCATCTGCCTATCAGGAGCAGACGGTGGGCATTCTCCCGTGAGGAGTTGATAGAGGGTCGCGGATAGGGCATAAATATCCGTAAATGGACCCAACCTCCCAATGCTGGAAAGCTGTTCCGGCGCTGCGTAACCGTAGGTGAAAATGATACTATGAGGCTGGGTAAGCCTGCGCGAGAACTCCCTAGCAGCTCCAAAGTCTATGAGCCTGGCTCTCCCATCCTTGCACACGATTATATTTTCCGGCTTGATATCCCGATGGATTATCCCTGAGGAATGAACGGTTTCAAGAACTTCCCCAACCTGGATTATATATCTGATTGCTTCTTCCTCATCCAATCGTTGCCTCCTTTTCAAGATATCTGCAAGGGATTCTCCCTCCAAATATTCCATTACGAAATAGGCTGTGTTGTTCTCCTCAAATACATCGTAAGCTTTGGGAACCGATGGATGAGATATACGAGCCAAGGTGCGCGCTTCAAATATAAAGCGTTGCTTCATATTCTTGAAATCCTCCACAGATAATTCGGTGGAGGGGAAAAGCGATGTGCCTCGCCTTATACAACCGAAGGGACAAAACTCCTTAATTGCAATAAGACGACGAAGAAGAGTATGGCTTCCCTTATAAGTGATCCCGAATCCTCCTTGACCCAAAACCCTGCCAACTGAATAAGCACCTTGCCTTAACTTTGTCCCTGGGGGCAACCACATTGGGGCAGCCACACCCTCGTCAGAGAGGGCAGTTCCGCAACTGCGACAAATTTTTGCTGACGGTGGGTTTTCATAACCACACAAAGGACATCTCATTTCCTTCACCATTCAAATAGATTCTTGAAAACGCGTTTAAATAACGAACCAGCATCACAGGACCGCAATCTATTCTTTTAAACACCTCAATCACCCCGACTAAATATCTTCACTGTGTTACTCTGCCCCCCTATGGCTATCAACTCGCCATCGGGAGAAAAGGATACCGAATACACACCACCGATATGAGCTCTCAATGTCTGGAGGAGAGCACCATCCTTTATCCTCCATATATTAACGGTCTCGTCAATGCTTCCGGAGGCTATAAGCTCACCATCGGGAGAAAAGGATATAGCCCGCACCCCTGCGCTATGGGCTTCAAATGTATGCTGAAGAGCACCATCCCTTACCCGCCATATCTTGACGGCGTAATCATCACCACCCGAAGCTATTAACTCTCCATCGGGGGAAAAAACCACTGACCATACTCCTCCCTTATGCCCCTCCAATGTTCGTAAGAGCAAGCCATCTCTTACTCGCCATATCTTTATGGTATAATCCCAACTTGCTGAGGCCATACGTTCGCCATCAGGTGAAAAGGCAACACACCAAACGGCGAGATTATGTCCCCTCAATGTGCAGACGAGCCCACCATCGCCTGCCCGCCATAACATAATAGTTGCATCCCAACTTCCCGAGGCGATGATATTACCATCGGGAGAAAATGCAACTGACCATATCCCACCCTTATGATTTTCCAATGTGTGGAGGAGATTACCGTCCGTTACTCGCCATATCTTAATAGTGTTATCCCCGCTACCTGATGCTATCAGCTTGCCATCAGGTGAGAATGCCACCGAGCGCACCCAGGCTCTATGACCCTTCAATGTCTGAAGGATAACACCGTCTCTCGCTCCCCATAACTTGATAGTCTTATCCAAACTGCCAGAGGCTAACATCTTTCCGTCGGGTGAAAACGCTATTGAGAACACAAAATCACTATGACCCTTTAATGAGTGAAAAATTTTATAGGGAGAAAATTTAGCGGGTGGAGAGTTTACTACAACAGGATTTCTCTTGATTTCGAAAAGAGATAAAAAATCCTCTATCTTCTGAGGACGCTTTTTGTAATCCATCTCCAAACCAGCCATCACAGCATCTGAAACTACCTGGCTTATTTTGGGATTGACCTCCCTTGGCGAGCGAAGATTCATTCCCGCCTGCCTCGCTGGCGCATCCGCGGGCACCTCTCCCGTGAGCATATGGTATAATGTAGCCGCTAATGCATATATGTCCGTATAGGCACCCCTTTGTGCTACAAGTGAATATTGCTCAGGTGGAGCATAGCCTGGGGTAAGGATAACTGTATGGGTCTTTGTCCGCCCAGCTATGAATTCCCTCGCTGAACCAAAATCTATCAATACTACCCTGCCTTCATCTGTGATAAATATGTTGTCTGGCTTTATATCCCTGTGTAGATAACCATTCTTATGAACTATGGAAAGCGCTTCACATAACTTGATTATGTAATCCAATGCCTCATCTTCATCTATCCTACCCCTCTCCTCTATCAGCTTACGCAAACTCTTCCCCTTCAATAACTCCATCACCATATATGCTGTGTTGTTCTCCTCAAAATTATCGTATACCTTTACTATTCCAGGATGATTTAACCTCGCTAACAACATCGCCTCTTCTATAAATCTCTGCTTTATGTGTGCAAATTCTCTCTGGATATCTGGATGGGTTGGCTGAACCGTTTTCTGATTTCTTATGCACCCTTCAGGGAAAAGCTCCTTTATCGCTACGGGACGAAGCAATTTGCTATCCCCACCCTTATAAGTTATCCCAAATCCCCCCTGCCCCAATACCTTCCCTACGCTATACCTCCCCTTCAACTTCGTCCCCACTGGCAAGGCAAGACCAGAGAGGGGACTCCCACAAGTGGGACAAAAAGAACTACCCGGAGGTATTGAGGAACCGCAAAAAGGGCAGGTTTGTCCCATAAGGTAATAAGTAAACTCCTTCTTTTCCCCTCAAATCACCATAGGGATACACCAATACTTCCTATTTGTGTCGTTTCGTTGGAGTTGCAGAATGGACAGCGAGAATGCCCTTTCGCGGTAATCCAGTTTAACATAGAGGTGGAAGCTTTCCCACATGCACTACAAAACACCCTGCCACACTTATTACACCTGTATATGTTGGCATTCTCCGTATTCCCACAATTCGGACATTCTTTGAACTTTGCCATCTTTATTCCCTCCTTTTTATAATTTATTGAAACTTCGTTTTTATTTTAATAGACAATAAACAAGATGTAAAGACGGAAAAAACCGAATATCGTCTCCGGTATCCTACGATTTCGTTGCCTCATTCTCCCATTGATTGTTTTCCGATGCGAAGCAAAGGCTCTAAAAACATTGATTCCTCTTCCCAAGTTTTCATACAAAATAGCGGAAGCAAAAACTAATCTTAAACAGCTCTTTAGCCTTTTCCATCATTTCAAGAAGCTTAAACTTCCAACCATCAATTATGCCACGCCAATTAAACCAAGAAGATAACCAAATGGATTGGGGATGAGGCGCAAAATAATATATTAAATAGGTGATACCAACTCCTAAGGGAATCGTTAGTAAAGTTATAAGCCTTTCTTGTGGTGGTAATTGTCCTCCGCTTTTCCGCGAAGCAAACCAAAATACCGCAAAGCCAACTATACTGCCGAAAATCGTTCCCACAATGGTGACCAAGCCGGCAAACAATAGAGCGCTTCTCCAACTTGCGGGATGAACATAAAAGAAGAAACCCATCCAAGATAGACCCAAAATCAGACTGGTTATAAAGCTTAAAAGAAGACTCGCTGGCATTGCGCCTTTCCCCTCTGCCAAATTCTCTCCCATTTCCGAGCCGAAGTGAACCCCCTTTATTCCACCATAAACCAATCCACCAATCGCTGCTCCAGCAGCCAAAACCCAACCCGCATAAAATCCTAAATAATAACCAAGCACTCCCCCACCTATTAAACCGGCTAAAACCGTTCCACAGCTTTCCTCCTTTCCACCGCCAACAGCTCCCGCTATTGCGCCCGCCAAAGCCCCTATGATGGGGGATAACAGGATTAGTAATGAACCGATAATTATGCCGATAGCGAGCCCACCTACAACGCCCGATAGCGTCCCCGATACTCTCCCGAATCTTCTACCCACATCTCTTATAATACTCGGGGAAACGGATGGGAGAATTGACACTTTGGGAGTTGAAATTGGTTGTTGGACTGGCTGAACCTGTTGGACAGGCGCCTTCTTGGCAGGCGCCTTCAAAAGATTGAGAAACTCCTTAATCGTCTGGGGTCTATCCTCTATTCTCATTGACATAGCTTTCATAACTGCATCGCTAACCGTTTCGCTAACGGATGGGTTGAGGGAATTGGGGGGTGGCAAGACCACGCCGCTACTTCTCTGAGGAGCGCTCACGGGCTCTGTCCCCGTGAGGAGGTAATAGAGAGTTGCTCCCAGAGCATATATATCAGTTGGAGGTCCGAAGGGCGCAACCGAGCTATATTGTTCCAAAGGCGCATATCCATCGGAATATGCGATTGTCATTGAAATCCTTTGGGCAGCAGCGAACTGGCGGGCGATTCCGAAATCCACGAGCACTGCCTTGCCATCAGGGGTAACGATTACATTTTCCGGCTTTATATCCCTATGTAGATAACCTCCCTGATGAATCTCCTCCAACGCCTCGCAGAGTTGAAAGATGTAGCCCAATGCTTCCTCTTCCCTAAGCCTTCCCTTTTGTGATACTAAAGCGGAAAGAGTTTTGCCTTCAACGAATTCCATAACCATATATGCTGTATTGTTCTCCTCAAAGTAATCGTATACTCTGACTATGCTTGGGTGCTTAAATTTAGCGAGCGTTTGAGCTTCGTTGAGGAACTTGCTTTTCCCTTCTTGAAAATCCTTCAATTGTTTGGAAAGACCTTCTTGTGTTGGGTGCTTAGCGATTATCCTTATCTCCAAACCAACTCTTGTGGTGGAACCAAAGGGAGCCATTTCCTTTATTGCCACTTTTCTGCTCAAGAGTGTATCCTGAGCTTCATAAGTTATTCCGAATCCACCTTGTCCGATAAATTTCTGAATGATGTAGCGTCCTTGTTTGAGTTTGCTACCGTTGGGGAGAGGTTGGGGAGCAGATATGAGGGAGGAGTCGGCTTGTAGAGGTGCGCCGCATTGCCTGCAATATGTGCTTCCTGATTTGCAAAGCCACATATGGGACACTCGATCATCCCATCTCACCCCCTCTGCCATATCTTGATGGTGTTATCCTCGCTCCCCGAAGCTAAAAGCTCACCATTAGGAGAAAACGAAAGGGAATTTATCCAATCACTATGGCCTTCCAATGTCCGAAGAAGCTTACCATCACTCACTCGCCATAGCTTGATGGTTTTATCCCAGCTTCCCGATGCTAATAGCTCGCCATCAGGGGAAAAGAACACGGAAGATATAGGGTCACTATGACCCTTCAAAGTCTGAAGAGGCGCACCATCTCTTACCCGCCATATCTTGATTTGACCCTCCAATCTCCGAGTAAACCCGCCATCACTCACTAGCCATTGCGTCGTTTTCTCAACACTCCCAGAAGCTAATAACTCACCATCAGGAGAAAATGAGATGGCTTTTGCACTGCCACTATGACCTTCCAAAGTCTGAAGAAGCGCACCCTCTCTAACCTGCCATATCTTGACAGTTTCATCAAAGCTTCCCGAAGCTAATAGCTTGCCATCAGGAGAAAAACACACAGTTCCAACCGCTCCCCTATGTCCTTTTAATGTTTTTAGAAGTTTGTAAGGTCTAAACTCGGAAGGAAAGGTAGCAGCTGGTGCCTTCTTTGCCTCAAGAAGAGAGAGAAACTCCTCTACGCTTTGGGGACGCTTCTTGTAATCCATCTCCAAACCAGCCATCACAGCATCGGAAACAGTCTGGCTTACCTTGGGATTGATTTCCCTTGGAGAGCGAAGCTTTATCCCCGCCTGCCTCGCAGGTGCGTCTACCGGAACCTCACCAGTCAGCATATGATATAAAGTTGCTGACAATGCATATATATCTATAAAAGGACCCCTTTGTGCTACATAGGAATATTGCTCGAAGGGAGCATAGCCCGGGGTGAGAATAACTGTATGGGTCTTCGTCCTCCCTGCTATGAATTCCCTCGCCGAACCAAAATCTATCAATACAGCCCTACCATCTTCCGTGATAAATATATTGTCCGGCTTTATATCCCTGTGAAGATAACCATTTTTGTGAACTATAGAGAGCGCTTCGCATACCTTCTTTATGTAATCTACAGCTTCCTTCTCATCTATTTTGCCCTTCTCCTCAATCAATTGACGCAAACTCTTCCCCTTCAATAACTCCATTATCATATATGCCGTGTTGTTCTCTTCAAAGAAATCGTATACCTTTACTATCCCGGGATGATTAAGATTCGCCAATAACCTCGCCTCTTCCATAAACCTCTGCTTTATATGAGCGAATTCGTTTTGGATATCGGGACGGGTGGGCTGAACGGTTGTTTGGTTTCTGATACATCCCTCAGGGAAAAGCTCCTTTATCGCTACGGGACGAGACAGCGTGATATCCCCTCCCATATAGGTTATCCCAAATCCACCCTGCCCCAAAACCCTCCCAACACTATACCTTTCCTTCAGCTTCGTCCCCACTGGCAAGGCAAGACCAGAGAGGGGACTCCCACAAGTGGGGCAGAAAGAACTACCCGGAGGTATTGGAGAACCGCAAAAAGGACAAATTTTTTCGTTCATATAGATACCTCCTTCTATTTTTATCTTCTTCTGCCTATGTAAAGCATATAATACCCCCACTCCTTGCCTGTTTGCATCCTCGCAGGCAGAGTGGTTATCTTCACTACTCCGTCTTCATCTAAGCGAAAATTAACGCTCGGATTGTTATCAGGTCCTTTATCTTCTAATTCTTCACCATCGGGGAGATTAACTACCATATCTAAATCCACTATGTTCATTTCGTCCCCTGAGGCGATTATAAAATATTCATACCCTTTATCAAGAGCTGCGCTCAGTGTCCTCTTCGTATTTTCCGAAAGTCTATCCAATTCAGCATGGATTATCTCTATACGCATAGCGGCGTTAAAGGCTGACAGGGCTAAGAATTTGTCAAATATGCTCCTCCAAGTATTCATCGTTTCTTTCTCAGAGCGGTCTTTTATCCTCCGCCCAGCGACAAGACAATAATATCCTTCCTCTCCTTTAATATCCTCAGCCCATACTTTTATCCTATATGCTCCTTCCTCCCGGGTTTTGAAGCGAAGAACGGGGAAATTGTCGGTTAAAACATCTTCAGCAAGGACCTTATCGGAAGGCGAATATATCGCTGAGTTAAGGTCAAGAATAACCACGCCATCGCCGGCTCCTAAAATGATGTATTCTTCTCCCTTCAGCAATTGGCAAGTATATGTTTGAGCTGTGCCTTGCTCCAAGAGAGAGATATGAAAGAACTCCACAAAAAAATTTTCGTCCTTCAGTTTCTCTGTTAGGGCATAAAGATTACCAATTATGTTTTTAAGGGGGGTTAACTTCTTCTCTTCATCCTCGGAAGGAGTTGACGGTTCTGGGGATTTTGAAGTAGCGGGGGAAACACCGCTTCCTGTAGTGGCAGATGCTCTGACTGGGGTTGGTCGGGAAAACAGGCTTATAAACTCCCTTATGGTTTGGGGACGCTTTGAGCTATTTAGCTCCATCCCCAACTTTACTGCTTCTGCTACTCTTTCGCTAACACGCGGATTTAATTGACGCACATCGGGCAAAGGTTGCCCTGCATACCTATCCTGCGCCGTTGGTGGTTCCATTCCTGTGAGGAGATAAAATAGGGTGGCTGCAAGAGCATAGACATCGGTAAAAGGTCCAAAATTACTTTGGGTGGAAAATTGCTCAGGTGGGGCATAAGCTGGGCTGACAAAACACATAGTAAAGGTTTTGGTTCTCTTTGCCAAATCCTTCGCTGAGCCAAAATCTATAAGCTTCACTCTCCCATCACGACCAATCATTATGTTTGAGGGTTTTATATCCCTGTGGAGAATCCCCGATGAATGGACCACTTCCAAAACTTCTCCTACCCCAATAATATATCTAACCGCTTCATCCTCGTCCAATCGCCCCTCCCTATTCACTATGTCCTCAAGGGTCTCGCCTTCAATAAATTCCATTACATAGTAGGCGGTATTATTCTCTTCAAAAACATCATATATATTGGGTATGCCGGGGTGATTGAACCTTGCCAATATCCGCGCTTCCTGAATGAAGCGCTGTTTGAGATATGTATATTCGTCTATGTTGAATTGAGGTGGAAGAATGACCGATGTGCCTCTCCTACCACAGCCATTAGGGAAGAGTTCCTTTATAGCGACAACCCTGCCTAAAAATCTATGGCTTCCCTTGTAAGTGATTCCGAAACCACCTTGACCCAAAAACTTTCCCACAGTGAATGCTCCTCCCCTTAAAGTTGTTCCTACTGGTAGCCATAGAGTGACAAACATACTTGAAGCATCAAGCGAAGCTCCGCACTTTCTGCAATTTGTTGCGTTTGGAGGATTATCAAAGCCGCAAATTGGACATTTCATTTCTTTCACCATCCCTAAGGTAAAGTAAGTTCCAAAAGAAAGGGCTTGTTGCTCACAGGGGAAACCTGCGCGACGGCGAAATAGTTGCCGAAAGGAGGATACATAATCTCCCTCTCCCTTAGCACTGGGACATTCGCGGTTTGCAACCCTCTTCCCGATTGAGGGAAAAGGTCAAATGGTCCCTGGTATACATTTTGAGATACAACATAATCTACTCTTTGCCCCAATCGTTCGGAGAAGTATTTAGCGGAAACGGGGGAAGAACCTTTGAGCATTATAATTGTTAGGCAATTCGCCAAGATTGCTGATTGTTCTTGGACATCGCCAAGCTGGGCTATATCCTGCATAGCGAGACAAATCCCTATTTTCGCAGACCTCGCTATTGAGAGAATCTCCGAGAAATTTACCCTTTCTTTTAGGCGTGGTGCCTCATCAATGATTAGATGTAGGGGGATAGCTTTTTGGGAACCGCTTGGGCTGAACCTTCTATAGATGAAGTTAAAGAGTAGGTTTAAGAGAACGCTTGATAACACCTCTCCTGCCCTTGCGTCCGCTAAAGAAGCCCCCACTATGAGCAAGGTAGGTGCTAATCCAACGGAGGGAAGCCTAAAATCGCTTCTTTCGGATACCCGCTTCATTGAGGGTTCATTGAATAGGTGAAGCGCGTTTAATAAACCGCTTACCGCGCGGGAATGCTCATCGGGGGCGAACTGGAGGAGGTCGGAAAGCTCCACGCTCAATCCCTTCACGGATGGATAGCGGTTGAGAATATCCCTAATAGTTCTTTGGTCTCCTGCTATTTCGTATAGCAAGCTGGGCTTAGCCTGTTGACCGTAAGCTTGCTTGACGAGCTTGACAAGGGAGCGTAGCCAGCGGTAATCCCTTTCGTAAAAGAAAGGTTGAGGGTCATTGGGCTTTGGACGCCCTAAAATGCTTAGGGCAACCGCTTCAACATCCCTTGGGAAATTGACCTCGTCAAACCAATTCCAACAGAGGGAACGAGAGGGGTCGCCCGGATTCCAATACCAAATCCTAACGCCCATTTTTTGCACATCCCCTATAAGTCGGTCATAAAGGTCTCCTTTAATATCCACTGTTATAACTGAATATCCCGCTCCCAGTAACTGCTTAATCCAGGGGACGATTATGCTTTCCGTTTTCCCTGAACCGGGGGGACCAACGATGGCACAGTTTCTGTAAAGAAGCTCTATGGGAAGGAAAAGCTCTCTACCCCTTCCTCTTTTGGGATGCCAATAATGACCCAACCTAACAACACCTTGAAAAAGGGCTCTTAATTCCTGTTCCTCCGCCACACCTCTATAATCCCAATAATCCTGAACTTGACCAGCTTGAGGAGACCTATCGCCTGGGGCTAAAACAACCTCCCGCCTGCCCAAGCTGAAATTCGCTAGACCTCCCCTTAAACCGTTGAATAGAGCCACGGAGAGCCTTATTGAAGCGGTGATTAACGATTTGATTAAATTGAAAATGCCAAAAATGATTATCTCCGAAAGGCTCCTGCTTTCTTTTTTCTGCCAACCGAAGATGTAAAGGCTTAAAAGGAAAAGCATTAACGGAAGCGAGCCTTTCATCTCAGCCAATATCTTCTTTCCTCTCTATGGCGCTCTTGCTCGGGGATATTATCACGGATGGGATACTCGCCAGCGGCGATGCGCTCCCCTTCCGCCCTGAGCCTTCTTAATGTCTCCTCATCTCGGGCGTAGACCATCGCTGGCATATGCCTCAGCCCTATCTGCTGCGCCATCCATACCCTATGTCTTCCCTTAAGCACCTCATAATGGTCGTCAACCCATTCCACGAGTATATAATCGTGGTTCATTCTCTCTCCTTCCTTTTCGTAATCGTAGAGCTTATGATATGTTTGTCCGATTGCTCTTTCTTTCGGGTCGGGGCTTTGCCGCATTCTCTCAAAGTCCTCCGCACGATATCCTTTTTCCCTACAAAGCCTTTGTATTTCCCTGAGATTCTCCATCCATTCCCGAATTTCTTCCCTGGTATAGTTATGGGGTGTTCTTTGCCAATCGGGGTCAATCCAATCAACCTTTACCTTGCTTAAATCGATCTCAAAGAAGTCCTTTGCAAACATCTCAACCACCCCTCTCCCAAATCTTCACGGCGCTATCCCAGCTTCCCGCAGCTAAAAGCTCGCCATCAGGAGAAAAGGATACCGAATATATATATATATGACCCTCCAATGTCTTAAGAAGCACGCCATCTCTCACTCGCCATATCTTGATGGTGTTATCCCAGCTTCCCGATGCCAATAACTCGCCATCGGGAGAAAAGGAGACGGAATTTACAGCTTCACGATGACCCCTCAATGTCTGAAGAAGCTTGCCATCCCTCACTCGCCATATCTTGATGGTTTCATCCCAGCTTCCCGAAGCTAATAGCTCACCATCAGGGGAAAAGGATACCGAATGCACTTCATCGCTATGTCCTTTTAATGTTTTTAGAAGTTTATAAGGTCTAAACTCAGAACCAACAGAAATAATGGTAGCAACTGGTGCTTTCTTTGCCTCCAAAAGAGAGAGAAAATCCTCTACGCTTTGAGGACGCTTCTTATAATCCATATCCATACCTGCCATCACAGCATCTGAAACTACCTGGCTTATTTTTGGATTGATTTCCCTTGGCGAGCGGAGCTTTATCCCCGCCTGCCTCGCCGGCGCATCCACGGGAACCTCCCCCGTGAGCATATGATAAAGAGTCGCTGATAAAGCATATATGTCCGTGTAGGGACCCCTCTCCGCTACAAGGGAATATTGCTCAAGGGGAGCATAGCCTGGAGTGAGGATAACTGTGTGAGTCTTAGTCCGCCCAGCTATGAATTCCCTCGCTGAACCAAAATCTATCAATACTACCCTTCCTTCATCTGTGATGAATATGTTGTCTGGCTTTATGTCCCTGTGAAGATAGCCATTCTTGTGAACTACATAAAGCGCCTCGCATACCCACTTTATGTAATCAACAGCTTCAACCTCTTCTATTTTCCCCTTATCCTCTATCAACTGACGCAAACTCTTGCCCTTCAATAACTCCATTATCATATATGCCGTGTTGTTCTCCTCAAAGAAATCGTATACCTTTACTATCCCAGGATGATTAAGCCTCGCTAATAACCTCGCCTCTTCTATAAACCTATGCTTTATGTGGATAAATTCTCTCTGAACATCTGGATGGGTTGGCTGAACCGTTGTTTGGTTTCTAATACATCCCTCAGGGAAAAGCTCCTTTATCGCTACGGGACGAGCAAGGGTGATATCCCCTCCCATATAAGTTATACCAAATCCTCCCTGCCCCAATACCTTACCCACGCTATATCTTCCCCTCAACTTCGTCCCTACAGGAAGAGCTGTGAGGGCAAGAGGCGTCCCACAGGTGGGATAGAAAGAACTACCCGGAGGTATTGATGAACCGCAAAAAGGACACTTATCCATATATTTCACTCCCATTTATAATCCTCGTCCTATTTACATTATAATTCCTACATACTCCTATGCAAGAACTTCCCATCATAGAGTTTTTGAAAACTAATCAAAACTATACCTATCTCATACCTCCCATATATTAATGATTCCATCATCCCCTCCAGAGGCTAAAAGCTCACCATCAGGGGAAAACGAGATGGAATTCACAGCGTTTCTATGACCCTCCAATGTCTTAAGAAGCGCGCCATCTCTCACTCGCCATATCTTGACGGTGTTATCCCAGCTTCCCGAAGCTAATAGCTCACCATCGGGAGAAAAGGAGACTGAATTTACACGTTCACTATGACCCTCCAATGTCTGAAGTAGCTTACCATCCCTCACCCTCCATATGTTGATGGTTTTATCCTCGCTCCCTGAAGCTAATAACTCGCCATCGGGAGAAAAGGATACTGAATACACCCAATCACTATGACCCTCTAATGTCTCAAGAAGCCTGCCATCCCTCACTCGCCATATCTTGATGGTGTTATCCCAGCCTCCTGATGCTAATATCTCGCCATCAGGGGAAAAGAAGACGGAAGATACAGGGTCACTATGACCCTCCAATGTCTTAAGGAGCACACCATCCCTAACTCGCCATAGCTTGATGGTGTTATCCCAGCCTCCTGAAGCTAATAACTCGCCACCGGGAGAAAAGGCTACAGAGTTTACAGGATATCTATGACTCCTCAAGGTCTGAAGTAATCTACCATCCCTCACTCGCCATAGCTTGATGGTTTTATCCTCGCTCCCCGAAGCTAATAGCGCACCATCGGGTGAAAAGGATACCGAATATACCCAACTACTATGACCCTCTAATGTCCGAAGAAGCGCACCATCTCTAACCCGCCATATCTTGAGAGTTTCATCATAGCTGCCTGAAGCTAATAACTCGCCATCAGGAGAAAAGGATACCGAGAACACTAAACCACCGTGTCCCTCTATGGTTTTTAGAGGTTTGTAAGGTCTAAACTGAGAGCCAACAGAAGGAATGGTAGCAACTGGTGCTTTCTTTGCCTCCAAAAGAGAGAGAAAATCCTCTACGCTTTGAGGACGCTTCTTATAATCCATATCCATACCTGCCATCACAGCATCGGAAACTACCTGGCTTATTTTTGGATTGATTTCCCTTGGCGAGCGAAGATTCATTCCCGCTTGCCTCGCCGGCGCATCCACGGGAACCTCCCCCGTGAGCATATGATAAAGAGTCGCTGATAAAGCATATATGTCCGTGTAGGGACCCCTCTCCGCTACAAGGGAATATTGCTCAAGGGGAG
>Ga0080004_1166051_pt1 | contig 17490 bp, 17 predicted proteins | sample WasSprMetagenome_FD_69207 | JGI IMG/M metagenome (GOLD analysis project Ga0080004, IMG submission 69207) | Sulfidic aquatic microbial communities from Washburn Spring, Yellowstone National Park, USA - WS (SPADES assembly) (version 2) | ecosystem: Environmental > Aquatic > Thermal springs > Hot... | reverse complement strand
CACAAATTATACTTAAATATAAAATTTTTTTCATAAAGCCTCCTAACTGTATCCTGCTATATCTAATTCTAAAAGAAAATCTCCTAATAAATATTCAAGTTCCTTTCTAATATATACACAATTCTCATAAAGTAAAGTTAATTCATATGAAATAGTCTGAGTTAGTAAAGCATATTCTTCTGGAGAAAAAAGTCTTAAAAGTCTATTACAAAAAAATTCTCTACATAAATAGGGTCTTGCAAAAATTTTACAACCCTTTGGACCAACAAAAAAACATCTTCCAGGAACTTCTCTCTCTTGAGGAATGGGTGTTTTAAAAAACATATTAATTAGTAATATATTGATAGTTACTTCATTTTCTAATCCTATCTTACAACAACCTTTATTTTCTTCTACAGAACAGATATAACATTCTTCAAAGGACCCTAAATTTTCCATCAATTCATTTGATTTAAGTATAGCCATTTTATATTTTTCTAAAAGGTTTATAAGCTTTTCATCTCCTAAAAAATATTCTCCCCAGTCTTTAAAAAGATTTTCTGCAATTCTTATTTTTTCTAAAATAAGCGCTGTAGGATCAGGATCTATAACTCTTAAATACTTTAAATTTTTTAACATAAATTTTTAATAAATTAGTTGTGTATAGTAAGTAAGGTAAAATTAAACAAAATACTCATAAACAAAAAAATCGCCTTATTTTAAAGTTTTAAAAGTTTTATTAAAAATTCTGAAATAATATATTAAAAATCAGATTTAAAATTTTAAAAGTTTTCTACATAAAATTCTACATAGTTTTTAACATTTTAAAATTTTTAAGAATCCATAGAGCATGATAGGTACTTTCTAAAAAGGAGATTCCCTGTGAATTTCTTCCAAATCCTCCATCAGAAGTCCAACAAGACAAAATAAAATCTTTTAATTTGGTTAAATTTTTTGGTTTTAAATTAGAGTGATAAAGAATGTAGCAGGCATAATAAGTAGAATCCATATAAGAGGTAGTATCTTTAAGGATCCCAAATCCTCCATCAGGATTTTGAGCTTCTAAAACAATATTTATAAATTCTGAAGGGAAATTATCTCTAAGAATTTTGTAAAGATAATAATAAGCTTCAAGGGATTTTAAATTAAAAGATGAGAAATTATTTGAAACATGTTTTTTAATTAATAGAGTAGGATCATTTTCATTTAGTATTTCAAATATTTCCATAATAAAACATAATTTTTCAAGATTATTTAAACTTTTAGTTAAATTTTTTCTTAAATTGTTTTTACAAATATTTATAATTTTCGGAGAAAGGGAATTAAGAAGGTTTAAATACTTTAATAATTTAAAATATTTAGGTAGAGGTTTAAGGGAAAGTTCTAAAGGATTTTGATGGAGAAGAAAATTTTTAAGCTTTTCTTTGTTTAAAGAGAACTCACATAAATAAAGGATTTTTTACAGCATAATAGGTATCTTCTATAGTTGGAGGAAGTAAGTGTGTTGCTCCAAAGCCTCCTTCATCTTTTTCTTTTTTTAAAACAAAATCTATTACTTTATTTAGATCAATTTTAGAAAGCATTATTTAATCAGGTAATATAGCTGAAACAAAGGAAAATTTATCAAAAGGAATAAGATCTTCTGGTTTTTCTCCTAAACCTATAAATCTTATAGGCAAATTATATTTATATGATACAGCTATAGCTATTCCTCCTTTTGCAGTTCCATCCAGTTTAGTAATAATTACACTATGAATAGGTATTGCAGAGGAAAAGTGTTGAGCTTGACTTAAAGCATTTTGTCCTGTAGTTGCATCAAGAACCAAAATAATTTCCTGAGCTTCTTGAGGAACAAGTTTATTTATAACTTTTACCATTTTCTTTAGTTCTTCAATAAGATTATATTTAGTGTGGAGTCTTCCTGCAGTATCAATAAGGACTACATTTATTTTATTTTTTTGTGCATAGACAATTCCTTGATAAATTACAGCTCCAGGGTCAGCTCCTTCTTGAAGAGCACAAACAGGTGCCTCTATTCTTTCTCCCCAAGTTTTTAATTGATCTATAGCAGCAGCTCTAAAGGTATCTGCAGCAACTAATAAAACTGAATAACCATTATCTTTCAATATTTTCCCCAATTTAGCAATAGTAGTAGTTTTACCAACACCATTAACCCCTAAAAAAAAGAGAACAGAAGGGTTCCCAGGTGGGGGGAAGGGCTTATCTGTATCTTTGAGAAAAGAAATTAAATGCTCTTTTAAGAAGGATTTTAACTCTTTAACAGTAAGTGTTTCTCCTTGAAGAATTTTTGTTTTAATAGGATCAAGTAAGGCTAAGGTTGTTTCAACACCTATATCTGCTAAAATAAGGGTTTCCTCTAAATCTTCTATAGTTTTAAGATCAACGATTTTGTCAATTTCAAAGATTTCTGAAAATTTTTCAGATAAAAAATTTTTAGTTTTAGAAAGCCCAGATTTAAACCTTTCTAAGAATCCTTCTTTTTTAAAAAAATTAAACACTCTTAAAGAACCTAATAAAAAATGCGGAGGAGGAGGGATTCGAACCCCCGGAGGGAGAGCAAGCTCCCTCAACGGCTTTCAAGGCCGCCCCCTTCGTCCACTCGGGCACTCCTCCAAATATAAAATATACTACAAAACTTAACAAATGTAAAGATAATAAAGACTAAATCTATTATTGCCAAAATAAGAAAAATTCTTGACTTTATAAAAGAGATTTGATAAAATTCTTAAAAATTAAAATTGGGAGATTGAAATGAAAAAAATAAAAAATTTAAAATCCTTAGGAATGTTAATTTTATTAGGGTTTTTATTTGGGATAATAGGCTTTTTAAATAAAGGTATTACTCAGGAAACTAAAACTGAAAGGTCCTTTTATGAATCAAGTTTACACTATTATGCTCACGGGATGGCCTATTGGTATAGTAAAGAAAATGGAGGTTTAGAAACCCTTACAGGGATACCCTATGATAACCTTGCCTGTAATCAATGTCATGCAAAAACCTGTGATAGATGTCATAAAGTAGAGATGGACGGGAAATTAGCTTATTCAGTTAAAAAAGCAAAATCTACGGAAAATTGCCTTAGTTGCCATGGAAGACATAAAACAATGTTAAGTATGTTAAAAAGTGAAGAAGTTAAAGATGTACATTTTTCAAAAGGAATGGAATGTATGGATTGTCATACTCAAAAAGATCTTCATGGAGATGGCAAAAAATATATATCTATGAGAGAGAAAGGAGCAATGGATATGAAATGCGAAAATTGTCATCCAGAAAGACCTGAAACAGTTTCTCATAAAATTCATAAAGACAAACTTGACTGTACAGCCTGCCATGTTCGTCAGGTTGTAACCTGTGCAAGTTGTCATATGGATACGTTTATAAAAACAGGCAAAAGAGTTTCTGTGCCTCTTAAGAATTGGATTTTCCTTATAAATTACGATGGAAAGGTTGTTTCTGGGAATATTCAAACCTTTGTAGTTAACAAAAATAAAACCTTTATTATCTTTGCCCCCTATTATAGTCATGATGCAGTTAAACAAGGAAGAAAATGTGAAGAATGCCATGCAACAGATATAGTAAAAAAAGTTAATACTGGAGAAATAGAAATTACTTGGATTGAAAATGGAAATCTAACTAATTTAAAAGGTGTTATTCCTATAGTAGAAGGTGTTGAATATAAAAATGCCTATATGGAATATGTAGATGGAAAATGGATTCCTTTAAAGGATCCAGAAAAGCCTTTATCTCAATTTGTAGCTTTTGGGAAGCCACTAACAAAAGATCAATTAAAAAAATTAATGCTTCCCTTTAAAAGTGAAAAGTAGAACTTACTTTTAAATTGATTTTCTTTCAACTTTATAAAAACTAAATCCAGTATTATTATAAAAAATATGAAGAGGCATTTTAATATAAGAGTTAATGGTATTGTCCAAGGAGTAGGTTTTCGTCCATTTATTTATCGTCTTGCTCTTGAAAATAATATAAAGGGTTATGTTTTAAATGATACAGAAGGGGTTACCATAGAGGCAGAAGGAGAAGAAAAAGAATTAGAAAAATTTATAAAAGCAATTAGAGAAAACTTTCCTCCACTTGCTATTGTTCAAGAAATAAAAATAGAAGAAAAAGAAGTAAATAATTTTAAAAGTTTTTGGATAGAAAAAAGCAGAAAAACAGAAAAAAAGATAACCTTTATCCCTCCAGATACAAATATATGTAAAGATTGTTTGAAAGAGTTTTTTGACCCCAAAGACAGACGCTATCATTATCCATTTATAGTTTGTACCCATTGTGGACCAAGATTTAGTATAGTTAAAGATATTCCCTATGATAGGCACAATACTTCTATGGCTGAATTTCCTATGTGTGAAGATTGTAAGAAAGAATACGAAGATCCCCTTGATAGAAGATTTCATACACAGCCTACAGCTTGTCCGGTCTGTGGTCCGAAGCTCTTTTTATATAAAAATGATAAAACGCTTATTTCTGAAAATATAAATGAAATAGCAGAAAAAGTTTATCAATATTTAAAAGAGGGACATATTGTCGCTATAAAAGGGGTGGGTGGATATCATTTAGCATGTGATGCAACAAAGGATGAACCTGTTTTAAAGTTAAGAGAAAGAAAGAAAAGACCCTTTAAACCTTTTGCTTTAATGGCAGGTTCTATAGAAAAAATAGAAAAATTTTTATACATATCTCCAAAGGAGAAAGAGATTCTTCTTTCAAAAGAAAGACCCATACTAATTTTAAAAGAAAAAAAATCTATAATTAGTAAATATATAGCTCCTCATCTTTCTTATATTGGCATAATGCTTCCTTATACACCCTTTCAATACCATCTTTTTTCTTTGGATAAAGATTTAATTCTTGTAATGACAAGTGGGAATCTATCTGAAGAGCCTATTTGTTTTAAAGATGATGAAGCCTTTGAACGACTTTCTCATATTGCAGATTATTTTGTAACTTATAACCGAGAAATAATTGTCCACAATGATGATAGTGTAATGTTTGTTATTAAGGAAACACCTTTTTTTATAAGAAGATCTAAGGGGTTTGTTCCAGCTCCTATTCTTCTTAAAAAAACTTTTCCAGTCCATCTTTTTGCTTCAGGAGGGGATCTTAAAAATTCTTTTGCTATTGCTAAAGATAAAGTGGTTATTTTAAGCCAGTATTTAGGAGATTTAGAATCACCTATTACACAGAGGGTTTATCAATCCGCTGTAGAACACTTTTTAAAGGTTTTTGATGTTCATCCAGAAGTTTTTATATCTGACATGCATCCCCATTATTTTACTACAGCAATAACAGATAAGCTTGCAGGAGAAAAACCAAGAATTAAGGTTCAGCATCATCATGCTCATATTGTAACTGTTATGGCTGAGCATGAAATTGAAGAACCAGTAATTGGACTTTCCTTTGATGGAACAGGATTTGGGACAGATCATAAAATTTGGGGGAGTGAGTTTTTAATTGCAGATAGAAAAGAATTTAAAAGAATGGGGCACTTTTCTTATTTTATGCTTCCTGGAGGAGAAAAAGCTATAAAAGAGGTTTGGCGTATAGGGCTTTCCCTTCTTTATCAGGTAGGACTCCCTGTAGATTATTTACCCTTTAAAGAAGGTAAACCTTTAAATATTATTTTGCAAATGTTAGAAAAAAAGCTCAATTGTCCTTTTGCTTGTAGCATAGGAAGAATTTTTGATGGTGTTTCAGCACTTTTAGGTATTTGTGAAACTATTAGTACAGAAGCAGAGGCAGCTCAAAAACTTGAAGAGATAGCATTAAAAACAGAAAAATTCTATAAAATAGAATTAGAAATTGAAGAAAGAGAAAACCAAATTATTGTCTCAACAGAAGATCTTATAAAAAAAATTATAGAATTAAAAGATAAAAAAATACCCATTCCAGAAATAGCCCTTTCTTTTCATTGGGCAATCATAGAGGCAAGCTTTAAAGTTGTTGAAAGAATAAAAGAAAAAAGTGGTATTAAAAAAGTAGTTTTAAATGGCGGGGCCTTTCAAAATAGAATCCTTTTAAAAGGTCTCTGGGAAAAGCTTGAAAAAGCAGATTTTGAAGTTTTTTTACCTCAAAAAACCCCTTTAAATGATGGCGGAATAGCTTTAGGACAAATAATCATAGGTAGAGAAAATCTATTCTTTTAATATGCTCTGGTTTATTTTAACCTTTTTCCTTATCTATTCCCTTATGCATTTTTATATATTTTATACAAAAATTAAACCTCTTATTTTAGAAAAAAATTTTAAAAAATTTCTCTTTGTAGTAATACTAATTTTAATTTCCTCTCCAGTCTTTTTAAGATATGCAGATAAATATGCCTCTTCACGAGTTTCTTATTTAGTTGCTCTATTTGTTTTATTTTGGATGGGAATTTTAATTTATTTAGTCTTTTTTAGTTTAATTTGGGATACTTTTAAGTGGTTTATTAAAAAAATTTTTAATTGTCATTTTTCCAAAAATAAAGAAATTTTCTTTTTATTTTTTCTTTCTTTAGTATTTTCAATTTATAGCTATTTGGAAACTAAAAATTTAGAACTAATTCATATTAAAATTAGGAGCTGTAAATTACCAAAAAGTATTAAGAAAATTAAAATTCTTCAAATATCAGATTTACATTTAGGGCCCTTGATGGGCATGGATAAAATAAATTTAGTAAAAGAAGTATGGGAAAAAGAAAGGCCAGACTTAGTCGTTTCTACAGGGGATCTTGTGGATGGAAATATGGGGAAAAAGGATGAATTTGCTGAAAAGCTTAAAGAATTGAAGGCACCCTTAGGTAAATATGCAATTTTAGGTAACCATGAATATTATAGAGGATGGAAACAGGCTATAGATTTTACCCAAAAAGCAGGCTTTAAATTATTGAGAGATGAATTTATAAATGTGGGAAATATTTTATATATAGTGGGGATGGATGATAAGACCTGTAAATATTTTAATGCCTGTGATTCTAATTTTGATGAAGCAAGCTTTTTAAGAGAAATTCCCAAAGACAAATTTATTTTACTTTTAAAGCATCAGCCAGAGATTAAAAAAGAAGCTATTGGTCTTTTTGATATTATGCTTTCCGGTCATACTCATGGTGGGCTTTATAAATTTTTAGGTGCCTTTATTATGAAAAAAATATATGAAACAGATAGAGGATTAAAATATCTTGGGAGGAATTCTTATCTTTTTGTTTCAAAAGGAGTAGGAACAGGAGGTCCACCAATGAGACTTTTAACCCCTCCAGATGTAGCTATAATAGAACTTATAAATTGTAAAAATTATGAAAATAAGGTAGAATAGGGGTTTATGAAAATTGGAAGATTTCTATATAAGAAAAAAATCTTTTTTGGGGTCTTTAAAGAAGATAAAATTTTAGAAATAAAAAATCCCTTTAACTTAGAAAAACTCACTGGGAAGGAATATAAATTAGAAGAGGTAAAAATTCTTTCCCCTTGTCTACCTTCTAAAATTATAGCTGTTGGGCTTAATTATAGAGATCATGCAAAAGAACTTAACATGAAAATACCAGAGGAACCTATTATATTTTTAAAACCTCCTACTGCAGTTATAGGACCTGAAGAGAATATAATATTGCCTTCTGAAAGTAAAGAAGTACACTATGAAGGAGAATTAGCAGTAGTTATAGGAAAAACAATTTATCAACCTAAAAATTTTAAAGACATAGGATCTGCTATATTAGGATATACATGTTTTAATGATATTACAGCAAGGGATTTACAAAGAAAAGATGGACAGTGGACAAGAAGTAAAAGCTTTAACACCTTTGCACCCTTAGGTCCTTTTATTGAAACTGAAATTGACCCAAGTAATTTGAAAATAGAAACTAAGGTTAATGGGAAAATAAGACAAAGTAGTTCAACCAAAGAATTAATTTTTAATGTTTTTGAACTTGTAAAATTCGTTTCTAATATAATGACTCTTTTTCCAGGAGATGTTATAGCAACAGGAACCCCACCAGGAGTAGGTGTATTAAAAGAAGGAGACATGGTTGAAATTTTTATTGAGGGAATAGGAATTTTAAGAAATGGGGTTAAAAGAAATGAATATTAAAGAAGATAAATTTTTGCCAAGATTAATAGCTTTTGAATTAACAAGAACTTGTAATCTCGATTGTATTCATTGTAGAGCTGCAGCATCGAAAGGACCTTATGAAGGGGAACTTACAACTGAAGAAATATTTAGAATACTTGAAGAAATAAGAGAGGTTTCTCAACCTATAATAATATTAACAGGGGGAGAACCGCTTTTAAGAGAAGATATCTTTGATATAGCAAAAAAATGTGTAGAACTTGGATTAAAACCAGTTTTAGCAACAAATGGGACCCTTATTACTGAAGAGATAGCTCAAAAAATTAAAGATTCTGGGATAGCAAGGGTGAGTATAAGTCTTGATGGAGCAACCAAAGAAACCCATGATAATTTTAGAAAAATGCCAGGTGCTTTTGAAGGGGCTATAAGAGGTATAGAAATATTAAAAAAACAGGGTATTCCCTTTCAAATTAATACCACTATTACAGGAATAAATGTTGAAGAACTTCCTAAAATTCATGAACTGGTGATTAATTTAGGTGCGATTGCCCATCATATTTTTGTTCTTGTTCCTGTAGGAAGAGGGAAAGAGATAAGTAAAGAAAGCATAACCCCAGAAAAGTATGAAGAAATTCTTACCTGGTTTTATGAAAGAAGAGAAAAATCCCATCTTCAGCTAAAAGCTACCTGTGCCCCCACTTATTATAGAATTTTAAGAGAAAAAGCAAAGGCAGAAGGGAAAAAAGTTACCTTTGAGACTTTTGGACTTGATGCTATAACCAGAGGATGTCTTGCTGGTACAGGATTTTGTTTTATTTCCCATATGGGTATAGTTCAACCTTGCGGGTATTTAGAGATACCTTGCGGAGATTTAAGGAAACAAACTTTTAAAGAAGTTTGGGAAAACTCAGAGATATTTAATAATTTAAGAGATTTTACAAAATATAAAGGAAAGTGCGGAAAATGTGAATATGTAAGAATTTGTGGTGGTTGTAGAGCAAGAGCTTATGAAGCAACTGGAGACTATTTGGAAGAAGAGCCACTCTGTCTTTATGAACCAATAAGATCAAAAAGAACTTTTGCCAGTTGAGCTTTTGGAAGATTTTCAAATTCAAGCACATCTTTGGGAGTAAAAATTATATAATCAGATTGGTCTTTTCCTGCAGTACTTAAAGGATTAGCAATTAAAATATCAAAAATTTTTTCCCTTTTCTTTGCTTTCCCATAATTTAAAATCTTTTCTTTTTCTTCTAAAGCAAAACCTATAGTAATTTGCCTTTCAGATTTATAAGAATTTAGTGTTTTAGCAATATCTTCAGTAAGTTCTAACTCTATAGTTAACCCCTCTTTTTTCTTAAGTTTTCCTTTAAAGGGTGTTTTTGGTCTAAAATCACAGGGAGCTCCTGCAAAAATAGAAATTTCACATTGAGGGAAAAGGGATTTAGCAATTTCAAACATCTCTCTTGTTGATTTTATAAAATAAATGTTAGGAAAAGGAATAGTAGAAAAATAATTTAACCTGGGAAGTATATAAGGAAAAACATCTAATCCCCATATAAGATGGACTTCAGCACCTCTATAATAAGCTTCTTTAGCAAGAAAGAAGGCTGTTTTTCCAGAAGAGGCATTGGTAATAAATCTAACCTCATCTATGTATTCTCTTGTTGGTCCTCCTGTTATTAAAACTCTTTTACCTAAGAGGTTCTTTTCTGTAAAATGAGCCTTAATTACTTCTAAAATTTCTTCAACTTCAGGAAGTCTTCCTTTACCGATTTCTCCACAGGCAAGAGGTCCTTCAGCTGGCTCATAAATAAAATATCCGTATTTTCTTAATTTTTCAATATTTTCTTTAGTTGCAGGATGCTCCCACATAGAAGCATTCATAGAAGGGAAAATATAAACAGGGGCATTAGTTGAGAGTAAAATAGCAAGTAATAATTCGCTTGCAGATCCAACTGCTAATTTAGAGACAAAAGAAGCAGTTGCTGGGACAATTAAAATTAAATCAGGATATTTACCAAGTTCAATATGAAGGATACTTCCTTCAGCTTTAAAAAAATCTTCATTAGTATAAGTTTTATTTTCACTTAAGGATGAAAAAAGTAAAGGATTTATAAATTTTTCTGCTCCTGTTGTTAAAACAACTTTTACCTCTGCTTCCTCTTTTTTGAGACTTCTTATTAATTCACAAACCTTATAAAGCGCAATACCTCCACAAACCCCTATAAGTATTTTTTTATCTTTTAAAGCCCCTGTAACAGACATAAGGCACTTTTAAATCTTTACTTGAGATAACATTACCACAATTCTTAATTCAGTATAATACCAACCTTCAGAAACACTTATAAAAGCTGTTCCTTCGGGTCTTTTATAAGCTAAAAAGGTAATTTTTGAAGAAAAAGACCCTATTTCTTCCCAACCCTGATTTACCATTTGGACCTTATAAAATTCTACCAGAGATTTAGGACTATAATTCCCTCTAAAAACAAGCATTCCTGTAAGAATGTTCCCAGTGCGCAAAAGAGCGCTTTTTTCTGCTTGATAATCTAAATCTTTTAATACAGGAATAAAAGGGACTGGAAAATAGGTTAAATCTTTTTTTTCTTGCGATTTAACTTCTTCAGCCTGAGGAGTTACTACCTCAACCTTTGGCTTTTCCTGAGCAAAAGTTAAGGAAAAAACAAAAAAATTTATAAAGAAAATAATTAAAAGCTTTTTCATCTTAATCCCCCTTTATAAAGATTTTGGACTTATATTATTCAATGTAAAGGAAACCTAAGAAAAGTCAAGAGATTAGGTAATTTCTTTAGAGTACAAAAAATTTTTTTTTAAATGTTTGTAAAGCTCTTTGATAGCTTTAGACACTTTGACACGCTTTTTATAATTTCTTTTTAATTCTTCTTTGACCCTTGATCTTATATCTTCTAAAGATTCATGATAGAGTATTTTATCCTCTTTATAAACCAGTTCTAAGAGATTAGTACTTTTTGGATAAGAAGAAAGATCTACAGGCTCATCTTTGAGTGTAATTAAATCAAAAAGAAACTGATCTTTTTCATCCCAAATTCTATAAAGACTTTTAGATCCTGGCAAAAGTTCTTTTTTGGGAGAAAGTTTAAAACAGGGTTTACCTTCATATTCTACTAATTTATAGCCCATTTCAAAGTAGGGAGCATCCTCAGAAACCCCCATTCTCGTTCCTACTCCAAAGCCAGAAACTGGGACTTTTGCTTTTAAAAGTTTTTTAATTTCTTTTTCATCCAAACTTCCGCTTAAAAAAATTTGAACCTCCTTTAAGCTACCTTTATCTAATATTTTTCTCACCTTTTTAGAAAGTTCTGCAAGGTCTCCACTATCAATTCTTACACCTTTTAGGGATATTTTATTTTCTTCAAAAAAGTTTTTTAATTTTATAATTTTTTGGGTAGCACCAATAGTATTATAAGTATCAATAAGAAGGATTGATCTTTCAGGGTAAGTTTTGGAGAAAGCCTTAAAAGCCTCTTCTTCTGAAGGAAAGACTTCAACAAAAGAATGAGCCATAGTTCCTACAACTGGTATATTCCACAATTTTCCTGCAAGGACATTGCTTGTTCCGAAAAATCCAGCTATATAAGAAGCCCTTGCCACATGAAGACTACTATCAATTCCATGGGTTCTTCTGGCAGAAAAATCAAATATAGGAATGCCTTTAGCAGATTTTACACAAAGAAGAGCCTTAGTTGCTATAAGAGTTTCTATATGCAAAGTATTTATTATAAGAGTTTCTATAATTTGAGCAGAGATAAGATCACTTTCAACTTCGCATATAGGTTCATTTTCAAAAAAGATAGTCCCCTCAGGCAAACATCTTATAGAACCTTTAAAAGAAAAATTCTTAAGATAATCAAGAAAAGAAGATTTAAAAATTTTTAGGCTTTCTAAATATTCAAGATCAGATTCATTAAATTTAAAATTTTTAAGAAGTTTTAAAAAGGGCTCTAAACCTGCAAAAAGAAAAAACGGTCTATTTTTGGGGCGAGTTCTTATAGAGAGGGAAAAAGTTGCTTTTCCAAAAAGATTTTTTTCAAAATAAACCTGAGCCATGGTTAGTTCATAGAGATCTAAGAAAAGCCCTATTGATGTATTAAAGAGCATGAGACTAATAAATTAATTCAGCTTTATAAACTTTTTCTAAACGTTTGAGAGCGAAATTATGAAATTCTTCATCAAAATCAGCAACAGCTTTAACTGGTATTTTAATTTTAAATCCTCTATAAAAAGCATCAGCAGCTGTATCCATTACACAAATGCTTGTACAAACTCCAGTTAAGTATAATTCTTCTACACCAAGGCTTCTTAAAACAGCTTCAAGATCAGTCCTATAAAATCCTGAAAAACGAGTTTTATAAATTACAAGATCATCTCCTGCTGGAGAAAGTTCATCAATTACTTGGGCGCCCTTTGTGCCTTTTATACAGTGGGGTGTAAAAGCAGAAAATTCTTCATCATTTGGATCGTGGGCATCACACAAATAAATTATTGGATAACCTTTTTCTTTAAATTCCTTTTTAAGTCTTTCTATTTCTGGAATGATTTCTTCAGCTCTTTTACCACAATATAAGGCTCCATCAGGTTTAATAAAATCATTTAACATATCTATAATAAGAAGTGCTTTCATTTGTTTATTAAAATTAGACGAAAAATTTAAAAAATCAATATAAAAGTAAATTTTAATAAAATTTAACTTGACTTTAAAATAGAAGTTTATTAAAAATAGAATATTAAAAAAACTCAACATCAGAGCTTGGATAAGATTGGTGTGCAAGTAAAATTAAAAATTGTAGGAGATAAAAATGATAGAGATTAAAACCATAGCTATTCCTGTTGATTTTTCTGAAGCAACTTCGATTATTGTAGAATGGGGGAAAGTGTTAGCAAAAAAATTAGGTGCCCAAATAATTCTTATTCACGTGATAGAAGAAATATCTACATTTGAAGACATGTCTATAAATGCTAAAACATTACAAGAATTAGAAAAGACTCTTTTTGAAGGAGCAAGAGAATACATGCAAAGTCTTTTGAATAAACATTTTTCTGATTTCCCAAATGTAAAACCAATTATCGTAAAAGGAAAGATAGTAGAAAAAATAATAGAAGTTGCTAAAGAAAATAAAGCAGACCTTATTGTAATGGGGACCCACGGGAAAAAAGGTTTGGATAAAATCATTTTTGGAAGTGTAGCAGAGGGAATAGTAAAATATTCACCTATTCCAGTAGTAACTATAAATCCTTACAGGATAAAAGAAAAATAAAGTTATTTCAACAATTTTTTAGCTACCTCAGCTTCTTTACTCTGAGGATATTGATTAATTAATTTTTTCAAAAGGATTTTATAAGCCTCTATATCACCAAGTGCTTTAAAAGCTTGGGCTTGTTTAAGCATAGCACTTGGTTTTAAAGGATGCCATCCTGGAAGTTCAATTAATTTTTGATAGTTTAAAATAGCTTCTTCATAGTTTTTTTCTTTAAAATAAATCTCTCCAATCCAGAAGTAAGCCTGCCCTATCCATTTTCCTTTGGGGAAATTTTTAATATATTCTTCAAAGAACTTTTTAGCATTTTTAAGATCACCTTTTTGATAATAAGAATAAGCCTTTTCATAAAGTTGAGCTTCATTTAAAGGTTTTTCTTCAGGTTTCTCTTCGCGTTTCTCTTCAGGTTTCTCTTTAGGTTTCTCTTCAAGTTTTATAGCTGAAGTTTTTGTAGCATTATCAAGAGAGGTTAAAGTAGCATTGGAAGGAGGAGGTGTTTCCTTAGGAAGTTCCTTTGGAGCTATCTCTAATTTTTTTTCTAACTCTTTTATTTTTAATTCTAAAGCTTGGGTTTGAGTAGCTAAATTTTCTAATTGGGTTTTAAAGTTTTTTTCGCTCGCCTCTTGTGAAAATTTAATTTCTTCTATTTGAGAGGACAATTGAGCTTGTTCCTTTTTAATTTCATCTAATTCAGAAAGAACTTGGGTTTTCATTTCTACCATCAAATCCTTAGACAATTTGTTTTCTAAAGAAATTATCTTTTTATTTAATTCATCCAATTTTTTTTCTAATTCTTCAGATTTTTGACTTTGTTTATTTAGGGTAGTTTCAAGATTGATAACTTTTATTTTAAGGGTTTGAATTTCATCTTGGCTTGCTATACAACCAAATAGTATAAAGGGTAGTAAAAATAAAAGAAAAAATCTATTCATGATAGCCTCCTGTCTTTATATAATTTTCTATTTCCCTTGTTAAATCTAAGGGTAGATTTTCCGAGCCGAAAACTATTTTATCTTCTCCCAAATATTTTAAGGTGTAAACAATTAAAGGCAATTCCCTTTTTACTTCCTCTTCTCTTATTTTTTTAAAAAGTTTATTTTCTTCTCCTTCAAGTTTTTTAAGACCAGTTAGGTGATATTTTAAAAGTTTCTTTTCTGTTTCTTCCCAGAGTGGTATAAATTCAGGAGTCCTTAAGGAAAATCTAAAATAACTAATAGGTGGACCTTCATCAAGCTCAGGAGTAACAAGATGCATCATTGCTCCAGTTTCTGCAGATCTTGCGCTAATAAGTTGCCACATAACCTCTTGCCAAGAACCTTTTGGACCTCCGGGAAGAGCAGGATGAAGATTAATAAGTTTTAGAGAATTACAAAATTTTGGAGACACAACCCACATATAACCTGCAAGAACGCCAAAATCAATATCTTCATCAAGCCTTTTTAAAATTTCTTCATGATAAATTTCTCTCCAGGTTTCCTTATCTTTTTTCCTTAATTCAGGTTCAAATTTTAAAGCAGAAAAGGAAATAACTTTAAGACCCATCTCTTCTTTTGCAATTTGTATTAACTTATCTGAAAAAAAACCTTCTCCAGGCTCCTTACTTATAAAAACATAAGCTATTTTTAAAGGTAAAAAACCAGATTTTATTTCTGAATATACAATTTTTAAAAGATCTATAGCTGCAGAATCTCTTCCTGTAGTAAACCAGCCTATTTTTTTAAATTTCATAGAGAAACCTCCCAATTTCAAAATTTATTCCGCAAGGTTTAGGAATAAAAAATTCAAAATACTGATAAAGTGCAAATCTATCAGTCATTCCTGAAATATAATCTGCAATAATTCTTTCTTTTGAAGCATTAGTAAAAATTTGGCTTGCCTTTTGAAAATACTCTATTTTTTCAAAATTTTTATAATAAAATTCAAAAAGTGAACACAAAATTTTCTTTGCCTTTTCAAATTCTTTCCTTACTACAGGAGAAAAATATACCTTTTCAAAAAGAAAATCTCTTAGAAGATTAAGAGCGGATAAGCATTTCTCATCCATTAAGATAGCATTTTCGTTAGCAGATTTAGTAGTTAAAATTACATTTTTTACTAAATTATTTATCCTTTCAGAATGAGAAAGTCCTAATCTTTTTTTAACTAAGGAAGGCAGATCTTCTATAGTTATTAAACCAGCCCTTATAGCATCATCTACATCGTGATTAACGTAAGCAATGATATCAGAGATTCTAACTACTTCAGCTTCTAAGGTAAGAGGTCTTTCTTTTTCAGAAAGAATTGGTCCTTTACCCTTTGAATGGTTTAAAATTCCATCTCTAACTTCTAAGGTTAAATTGAGTCCTTTACCGTCTTTTTCTAAAAGATCAACTACTCTTAAACTTTGTTCATTGTGTCTAAATCCTTCTGGCAAAAGTTCATTTAATACTTCTTCTCCTGCATGCCCAAAAGGTGTGTGCCCAAGGTCATGTCCAAGAGCTATAGCTTCAGTTAAATCCTCATTTAATTTTAAAGCTTTTGCAATAGTTCTTGCAATTTGAGAAACCTCTAAAGTATGAGTAAGTCTTGTTCTATAGTGATCTCCTTTAGGAGCTAAAAAAACTTGGGTTTTATGTTTTAGTCTTCTAAATGCTTTGGAATGGATAATTCGATCTCTATCCCTTTCAAAACAAGTTCTAATTTCACATTCTTCTTCAGGACGGAGTCTTCCTTTTGAATATTTAGCCTTCGCAGCAAAAGGAGAAAGAAGCTTTTCCTCCAAATCTTCTTTTTCTTTTCTTATAAGCTCATTTAACATCTTCTATTTTTAACTCCAAATTTCCCGTAAAACTATTTATAAAAGGAGTCCCCACAATTAAATTTATATCCTTTTTTCCTAAAAGCTTATTAAAAAATATAGCAGAAAGTTCTTTATCTTCTTTTTGCAAAATAAGTTTTGAATGTTTTTCCTTTAAAATTTTTATTTCTTTTATTTCAAAATTTTTGAGAAGAAGAGCAGGAGGTGAATGTCCTTCTCCATAAGGATGAAATGCTTCAAAGGCAAAAAGATTTTCTCTATATAAAAGTTCTGATAAATTTGTCTCAGCATCAATATAAATTAAATTAGAAGAAGAGGGGATATGATTAGATTTTAAAATTTTTTCAAGGCGTATTTTAAATTCAGGAATAAGATTTTTGTGTATTTTGAAACCTAAAGCATATTTATGTCCACCAAATTGGATTAAAAGATCTTCACATTGAGATAAAATTTTTAGAAAATTTATTTCAGAGGGTGAGCGTATTGAACCATGAGCTATTTCATCTTCTTGAGAAATAACTATGGTGGGCAAATTATATAAATTTTTAAATCTGTTAGCAATGAGCCCAAGTAAACCTTTGGGAATGTTTTCAAAAGTTAAAAATAAGAATTTAGAATCTTCACAAACATTATTAAGCTGGAAATTAAGAGTTTTTAGAATTTCTTCTTCCAAAGTTTGTCTTTCTTGATTTAAGTTTTCGATTTGAGAAAGTTTTTTTTCTGCAGAAACTTTATCTACTGAAGAAAGAAATTCAAAAACTATTTCAGGTTTGCCAAGCCTTCCAGCAGAATTGAATTTAGGAATGATTTTATAATAGAGATCCTCTTCAGATAAACCATATTTTAGATTTTCTCTTTCAAGTAAAACTTTTGTACAGGGGAAGTAAGGATTTAAAAGGTCTCTAAATCCAAAAAAAGTAATAAGACGATTTTCTCCAATTAAAGGCACCATATCTGCTAAAGTTGCAAGGGAAACAAGTTCCAAATATTTTCTTAAAAAAGGAGGTTCTTTATCTACAAAGAATCCTTGAGACAAAAGATAAGATCTTAGAGCTCTCATTAAGGCAAAAACAACTCCAGCACCACATAAATAATAAAGGGGAGAAGAGGGTTCTGTAAGTTTACCACTTATAGTAATAGTTTCTGGTTTAGAGATTATTTCATGATGATCAGTTACAATTACATCTATATTTAAAGCTTTAGCTAAATTTATTGTATGATGAGCAGATATTCCCACATCAACAGTAATAATTAAACTTATACCCTTAGCTTTAAAATAGGGTAAGAATTTAGCATGAAATCCGTATCCTTCTTCAGTTTTACTTGGAATTAACCATTCTACA
>Ga0080004_1112053_pt1 | contig 17493 bp, 13 predicted proteins | sample WasSprMetagenome_FD_69207 | JGI IMG/M metagenome (GOLD analysis project Ga0080004, IMG submission 69207) | Sulfidic aquatic microbial communities from Washburn Spring, Yellowstone National Park, USA - WS (SPADES assembly) (version 2) | ecosystem: Environmental > Aquatic > Thermal springs > Hot... | reverse complement strand
CGCGGGTTGAGTGGCCGGTGCCGCTGGGCCGGCGGCGATGACATAAAAAGTTGAGAAGCCCCCGCCGGTCCCGCCAGTAAATCACCGGGGACGACTTGGGCACGTAGGGCTCCCGGCGGAAGAGGTCGCGGGCCTTGAGATAGGCATTGTAGCTGGCCAATACCTTCCTGGTGCGAAGGTAGTGTTGAACGCTGCGACCACAGGCCACTCTTCCGCTCACGGCCAGCAGGAAGGCGTCGCCCCCTTCCCCCCATCCGGCCAGCAACATCCGTTCTCCGGGCCGGGCTTCCTCCAGCGCGGCCGCGAGCAAAAGCAGGGGCTGCGCCGCGCCCGTATCTCCCACGCTCGCCAGCAGGGGGTCCTGGACGGCCGTGCGCTTCGGGTCGACACGCAGGCGGCGGACCACCTCCATACCGCCGCGCAGGTCCGGCGCCGCCAAGACGACCCGATGGAGGTCCTGCGGATTTACTCCGCATCTCTCCAGGAGACCGACAACGGCCGAGACCATATTTCTCACGTAACCGTAGTTCAGTTCGAACCTGGCATCAAAGCTCCTGAGGAACCGGTCCCTTTCGGTGCGCCAGGGGCCGACGAATTCCTCGGCCACGGAAAAGCTGCCCTGCACCCCGGCGCCGGAGCCCTCGCGGGCCACCAGCACGGCGGCCGCGGCGTCGCCGAAGACCTGCTCGGCCTGGGTCTCGGGCTCGGCGGCCCGGCAGTCCGCGGCCACCACCAGCACGGACCGCGCGCTGCCCGCGACCACGGCGTCGCAGGCCGCCCGCAGGGCGCAAAGACCCGCCCGCAGGCCGTCCGTGAAGTCGGCCGTCAGGATGTCCGGCCGCAGGTCCAGGGCCGCGGCGACGGTCGTGGCACACTGCTTCTGACGGTAGGGGGCCGTGGTGGTGGCGAAGAACAGGCCGTCCACCGCGGCCGGGTCCGCGTCCGCCAAAGCGTTGAGTCCGGCCTCCACAGCCATGGTAAGGCTGTCTTCGTCCGGGCCGGCCACGGCCCGCTCGCCCGGAGCAGAAGGTATGCTCCAGGACCGGCCGATGGTCTCCCGCGGCAACCGGCCGTAGGGGATGTAAGTACCGCAGGATACTATTACCGGCATGGAATCCCTCCTCTCGCAGGACCCCGCCGCCTGCCGCGCCATACGGACGGCGCGCAAGAACGGCGGGGGCACATGTCGTTACGCGGGCTTCCGGCGCATCAGGATCTTCTTGGTGGCCACCATCACGGTCTCGTTGCGCTGGTTTTTGGCCTCCAGCTGGAAGGTGACCACGCCCTGGTCCGGGCCGCGGTCCTCCTTGGCCAGTACCTCCAGTTCCACGTGGATGGTATCGCCGATGAAGGTGGGGGCCGTAAACCGGAGCTTGTCGATGCCGTAAAAGGCCACCACGGTGCCCGGCGCGATGTTCCAGAGGCCCGAGCAAACCGAAAGCACCAGCAACCCGTGGGCGATGCGCTGGCCGAACTGCGTCTTCGCCGCCCACTCCTTGTCGGTATGCAGAGGATACCAGTCACCGCTGAAGGCCGCAAACATGACGATGTCGGCCTCGGTGATGGTGCGCCCCCGGGAGCGCCATGTGGTACCCACTTCGAGTTCATCGTAATACCTGTCGAGCACGGATAAAACCTCCCTTATTCGAAAATACAGTCGGCCTTTGGTCACCGGTGCCGGACGCGCCCCGACTACCGGTACAGTTCCATTTCCCGGGCCACGATCTCCCGCATGATCTCGGAGGTCCCGGCCACGATGGTTCCCACCCGCGTGTCCCTCCAGATGCGCTCGATGGGATATTCCTTCATGTATCCGTAGCCTCCGTGTAACTGCAGGGCTTCCCCGGCGATGCGATGGGCCGCCTCGGTGGCGGCCAGCTTGGCCATGGAAACCTCCTTCAGGCAGGGCCTTCCCTGCACGAACAGCCAGAGGGCCTGGTAGGTGAGGCCGCGGATCATCTCCAGCTGGGTGGCCATATCCACCAGGCGGTGGGCCACGGCCTGGAACCTGGCCACGGACTGGCCGAACTGGGTTCGGGAGCGGACGTAAGCGACGGTCTGTTCCAGGGCCACCTCGGCCACGCCCACGGAGACCAGGGCCATCATCAGGCGCTCCCACTGGAAGCCGTCCATGATGAGGTAGAAGCCCCGGTTCTCTTCCCCCAGCAGGTTGGCCGCCGGCACCCGGCAGTCCTCGAAGATCAGGTACCCGGTGTCGGAACAGAGCATGCCCGCCTTGGCCAGCTTGCGTCCCACGCTGAAGCCCGGGGTGCCGCGCTCCACCAGGAAGAGACTGATGCCCCGGTGCCCCGCCGCGGGGTCGGTCTTGGCCGCCACCAGTGCGAAATCGGCGTACGCGCCGTTGGTGATGAAGATCTTGCTTCCGTTGAGCACATACGAGTCTCCGTCACGCCGGGCCGTGGTCTGGATGGAGGCCACATCGGAGCCGGCGTTGGGTTCGGTGACCGCCAGGGCACCCACCTTCTCGCCGGCAATGCCCGGCACCAGGAAGCGCTGCTTCTGCTCCTCGGTGCCGAACTTGAAGATCGGAGGCAGGGCCACGCCAGAGTGCCCCCCCAGGGCCCCGGCCAGACCCACCGAGCCGCCGCGCGCTACCTCCTCCTTAAACACGGCCGAGGCCAGGTAGTCGCCGCCCTGCCCGCCGTATTCCTCCGGGAACTTCAGGCCGAAGAAGCCGAGTTCCCCGCAGCGGCGGAAAACGCTCCGCGGGATTTCCTGGGATTCCTCCCACCGCTCCAGATGCGGCACCAGTTCCTTTTGCACGAAGCTCCGCACCGTCTTGCGCAGGGCCTCGTGCTCTTCCCCGAAAAGCCAGTGCGCCAATTCCCTCGCCCCCTTTTACATGTCCAGACCGCCGTCCACGTGCAGGATGTGACCCGTGACGTAGTCGGACCAGGGCGAAACCAGGAACAGAATGCCGCGCGCGGCCTCCTCCGGGGTACCGGCCCGGCCCAGGGGAATGGTCTTGATAAAGGCCTCCCGCTGCACCTTGGGTATCCCGATGGCCACCTTCCCGTCCATGAGGGTCTCTCCCTTCTCCTTCTCGTCGGTCAGACGGGTCTCGATGAACCCAAAGGCCACGGCGTTGCAGTTGATGTTGAAGCGGCCCCACTCCCGGGCCACCGTCTTGGTCAGGCCGCCCAGGGCCGCCTTGGCGGCCGAGTAGTTGGCCTGGCCGGCGTTCCCCATGGTGCCGGCAATGGACATGACGTTGACGATCTTGCGCGTTACGCGCTGTCCGGCCTCCATTTCCGCCTTGGCCGCATCCCTCATGTAGGGGGCCGCGGCCCGGATCAACCGGAAGGCCGCGGTGACGTGCACGTCCAGCATGGCCTGCCACTGCTCGTCCGTCATCTTGTGGAGCATGCCGTCCCAGGTGTACCCGGCGTTGTTCACCAGGATGTGCAGGGCCCCGAAATTGTCGATTGCCGCGCGCACCAGCCTGTCCGGCATCGCGGGGTCCGTCACGCTGCCCGCACAGGCCACGGCCCTCCCTCCGGCCTTCTTGATTTCTTCCACCACCCCCAGGGCCGGGGCCTCGTCCAGGTCGTTAACCACCACGGCGGCCCCTTCCGCGGCCATCATCAGGGCCGCGGCGCGGCCGATGCCCCGGCCGGAACCCGTGATGACGGCCACCTTACCGTCCAGCATCCCCATGTTGATCTCCTCCTTGAAAAATTTGGTCAAACCCGTCAGGCCTACCCTACGCCCTGACGGAGTTCGTATTTCTTGACCTTGCCGGTCGGCGTCTTGGGCAGCGCCTGTACAGGAAGGTAGGCCTTGGGGCGCTTGTAGGGGGCCAGGCGGCCCTCCTCCACCAGGAAGCGGTCCAGATCGGCGATGTCCACCCCTTCTTTGAGGACCACGAAGGCGGTCACCGCCTGGCCCCATTTTTCGTGGGGCCGACCCACAACCGCGACCTCCATCACCCCGGGGTGGCGCAACAGAGCGTCCTCCACTTCCCGCGAGGAAATGTTCACCCCGCCGGACACGATGATGTCGTCGGTGCGGTCCACCCACCACAGGTAACCGTCCTCGTCCACGTAGCCCAAATCCGAAGAGTGGTACCAGCCCTTGTAGAACTTGCGCGCCGTTTCTTCTTCCAGCCCGTAGTAGTAAAGCATGCGCCCCGTACCGCGGATCAAAATTTCCCCCACCTCGCCGGGCGGAAGCACGTCGTCCGGGTCCGAGGGCGGATCCTCCGAGTAGCGCACCACCCTGACCTCATGGTTCAGGAGGGCTTTACCCGCGGACCCGGCCTTGGGGATCTGCTCGTGGGGTAAAAGGAAGGTGACGCACGGCCCGAACTCGGTCATACCGTAGGCCTGAAGCAGCTCCACCCCGAAGGCCTGTTGCACCCGGCGCACCATATCGGCGGCCATGGAGGAAGCGCCGTAGAGGCCAAAGCGGAGGGAGGAGAGGTCGTACTTGGAAAGGTCTTCCTGGAGCAGCATGTACCACATGGTGGGGGCCACGAAAAAGATTGTCACTTTTTCCGCCTGCACCGCGGCCAGCACGTCCGAAGGGCGAAAGAGAGGCAAGAGCACATTCCTGGCGCCGGTCATGACGCGGGGCAAGAAGGCTGCGTGGAGTTCGGCCGCGTGGTAAAGCGGCGCGGCCGAAAGCCCCACGTCGTTGTACGTCAGGGCCGCGGCGTGCAACACCAGGTATCCGTGGTCCAGAATGGCCCGGTGGCAGTGCACCACCCCTTTGGGCCGGCCGGTGGTGCCGCTGGTGTAGAGGATGGCGTAAGGCTCCATTTCGTCAATTTCCACGGCCGGAACCTCGGGAGGTGCGGCGGCCGTCACCTCGCCGAGAGGCCGGGCCAAGGCCGGCGGATCCGGGTCGGTGTACAGAAAATGCTCCACCGTCCTTAATTCGGGACGGGCCCCCTCAATCAGCGGGGCCGTGGCCTTCTCGAACAGCACGGCTCGGGCCCGGCAGTCGTTGAGGATGTACGCGATCTCGGACGGTGTGAGGCGATAGTTCACGGGATTGAAAATCACGCCCGTCTTGGCCGCGGCGAAGTAGGCGGTCACGAAATCCGCGTTGTTGAGAAGGCAGACCGAAAGGACGTCGCCCTTGCGCAGGCCCAAGGAATGCAGTGCCCCGGCCGTGCGGTTGACCTCCGCGGCCCACTCCGAGTAGGTCCAGCGCCGGCCCGTTTTCAGGCACACCAGCGCTTCCCGGTTGGGGTAGCGCTGAACCACGTTATCGAACACGGAGCCGATGGTGGGATGCAATATCAAGCCCTCCTTTCACATAAGGAACGTCCTGTGCGCGCGGGGGACGGTACCGCCGCCGGTTCGGTTATCAGCAGCGCATTGCGGGCCGGAGGCGGCGGAACCCTCCGCAAAAAAGCATTCATGCAAGGTCCGTGCCAGCGGGACAGGGCACAAACGAAAAAGGCCTCGACGCGCGTCGAGGCCCTCAGGTCGGAATGTGCAGTCTTTTCATCTTTTCGTAAAGCCGCGAGCGGCTGATGTTCAGCAGGCGCGCGGCCTTGGTCTTGTTGCCGCCCGCCGCGGCCAGGGCCGACAGAATGATGTCCCGCTCGGCACTGGCCAGTTTCTCCCGGTAGCGTCCTGCCGGCGGCCCCGCGTCGTGCCCCACAGCGCCGTTACTTCGGGACATCGCTGTCAGGTAAGGCGGGAGGTGCCTGGGCTCGATGTACCCTTCCCAGGCGAAGTTGCAGGCCCGCTCGATGGCGTTTTCCAGTTCGCGCACGTTGCCGGGCCAGGAGTGCATCCGAAGGATCTCCAGGGCCTGGTCCGTAATGCCCTGCACGTTGGTCTTCAGGATACGGTTGAACTTTTCGATGAAGGCCGCCACGAGAACCTCGATATCCTCGGGCCTTTCCCGCAGCGGCGGAATCTTGAGGGCGATGACGTTGAGGCGCCAGTACAAGTCCTCCCGAAAAGCGCCCCGGGCCACGGCCTCCTCCAGGTTGCGGTTGGTGGCGGCTATGATGCGCACGTCCACGCGCACGGTCTTGGTGCTGCCCACCCGCTCGAACTCCCGGTCCTGCAGCACCCGCAAAACCTTGGCCTGTAGCGCCAGGGGCATGTCCCCGACCTCGTCCAGAAAAATGGTACCCCCGTTGGCCAGCTCGAAACGGCCCGGCTTGCCGTTCTTGTGGGCCCCGGTGAAGGCCCCGGGTGCGTACCCGAAAAGTTCTGACTCCAGCAACCCCTCGGGAATGGCGGCGCAGTTGATCTTGATAAACGGGCCGTGCCGGCGCGGGCTGGCCAGATGGATGGCGTGGGCGAAGAGCTCCTTGCCCGTACCGCTCTCGCCCTCAATGAGGACGGTCGATAAGGTGCCGGCCACTCGCAGGGCCTCTTCTTTTAAAGCCGTCATTTTCGGGCTGCGCGTGATAATGCTGTCGAAGGTGTAGGCCGCCATGCCGGGCCGGGCGGTCTTCTCCTGGTAATAGGCCACCTTATGGCGCAGGCTGCTGAGGCGCCGGGCCAGTTCCTGGATCTCCTCCAGTTTGGGGAGGGTCACCTTGCCCACGGCCCCCACCACCTGACCGTCCTTGACGATGGGGAGGCGGGTAACGATAAAGTGGCGGCCCATAATGTTCTGAATGTCGCTTATTTCCGGCACACCGGTGCGGGCCACGATGTGGAGGCGGCTGGTGGGCAGGACCTCGGTGACATGGCGGCCGAGGATTTCTTCCGGAGACCGCTGCAGGAATTCGCGGAACTGGCGATTGATGAGTGTAATGCGGCCCTGCTGGTCCACCACTACCAGACCGTCGTAGATGATGTTCAGTACGGTGTGGAGGGTTTCGTTCAGGGCCCGCACGGTCTCCAGTTCTTTGGCGATCTGTTCGAGTTCGGTGAGGTCCTGAAATACGGCCACCGCGCCCTCGGCCAGGCCGCTGTTGGTGATGGGGGCGGCGTTGACCACGGTCACCGCGGTACCGAAGATGTACTTGAATCCGACCCGGGGGGTTTTGTGCACCAGCACGCTCCCCAGATCCAGGCCCGGGAAGACGGACGAGAGCGGCCGCCCCACGCAGTCCGCGGCACAGATGCCGAAGATCCTTTCGGCCCCGGCGTTGACCACGGTAATGCGCTCGCTGCCGTCCACGGCGATGAGGCCGTTGTGCATGGCGTTGAGGGTGGCCCTCAGCTGGGCGTTCAGGAGGTCTGCCTGGCGGAGCGCGGCCATGACCATATCCTGTTTTGTCAGAATGCCGACCACCCGGTGTTCGGCGTCCACCACAGGGGCCGTCCCCACGGGGCTTTCGCGCACCATGTGGGTGAGTTCCTCGTAGGAGATCTCCGCAGGCACCGTCACCGGGTCCCGGATCACGCGGGGGGCAATCGAATCCTGGAGGGAAGCACCGGCCAGCAGGGCGTCGTAAAGGGAGGAACGGGTAAAAACGCCGTACAGCCGCAAGTCCTCGTCCAGCACGGGCAAGGTATCGATTTTTGATTCGCGGAAAAGGCTTACGGCACGCCCCAGGGTGTCGTCCGGTTGCAACCAGTACATTTCCTTGGTAATGATGTCTCGAAGCAGCAAGTGAACCCCCCTTTACAATTTTAACACGGGCCGCCGGGAGGGACAAGCGCGGTTTGCCCGGCGTTACCATTTCCGCGGGCCGGGCAGGACACTACGTAGCGAAAACGGTACAGATTGTCAACTTGTGTAGACGCCCCCGGAGACGACATTTTTCGGCCCTCATTGCTGTCGCCCGGCCCGCTGATTGGTACCACATCACGTCTGGTATACATCTTGCTTGTAAGAATTAAGGGGCCTTGCTTGTAAGAATTAAGGGGCATTGTACATGTTTTCTGAAAAGGGAGGAACTCATCCATGGGAAGGGAGATTATTCGAGGTTTTCCCGCCACAACCGGCGACGACTACCAGCTGAACACCATCACGCTGCTGCGGCACGCGGCCCGCACCTTTCCGGAGGTCGAGATCGTTTCCCGCCGCTCGGACGGAAGCCTTTTCCGCTACGACTACCGGGAGTGCTACCGCCGGGTCCAGAGGCTTGCCAATGCTCTGACCCGCCTGGGCGTCAAGCCAGGCGACCGCATCGGCGCCCTGGACTGGAACACCTACCGGTACTTCGAACTCTACTTCGCGGTTTCGGGCATGGGGGCCGTACTCCTGCAGCTCAACCCCCGCATTTCCTTTGCCGAGCGGGCCTACGTCATCAACCACAGCGAGGCCAAACTGGTCTTCGTGTGCGAGGACCTGATCCCGGTCATCGAGCCCATTGCCGGCGAACTGAAGACCGTGGAGGGCTACGTGGTGATTACGGATCGGGAACTCTCCCAGGTCAAGACCAAATTGGCCCCCCTTTATGCCTACGAGGAACTGCTCCGCGAGGCCGACGAGACCTACGACTGGCCGATGGTGGACGAAAGGTCCGCCTACAGCGCCTGCTATACATCCGGGACCACCGGCATGCCCAAAGGGGTCTACTACTCGCACAGGTGCATCTACCTCCATACCCTGGCCATCGCTATGGCGGCCGAAATCTGCTACCGGGACGTGGTCATGCAGATCGTGCCCATGTTCCACGCCCAGGGCTGGGGCCTGTTCTTCGCCGCCCCCCTCACCGGGGCCAAGCTGGTCTTCCCGGGCCGGTACGCGGCCGACAACCCGGCTCCGCTCGTGGACTTGCTGCTCTCGGAAAAAGTGACGGTCACGGCCGGCGCGCCCGCCATTTTCATGCCCATGCTGGAGTACATAAGAAAACTGGATCAGAAGCCGGATTTCAAAGGGCTGCGCATGCTCTCCGGAGCCACCGAGCCGCCCCTGGCCATGATGAAGGGCTACGCGGAATACGGGGCCGAGGTCATCCACGCCTACGGGGCCACCGAAACCACGCCCCTGGTCACCGTCAACCGCCTCAAGCCTTCCCTGGCGGGGCTGTCCGACGAGGAAAAGTGGGACCTGCGGCGCAAGCAGGGCCTGCCCGTGACCGGCCTGGACATCAGGGTCGTGGGGGCCGGGGGCTGCGAGGTGCCGGCCGACGGTCAAACGGTGGGGGAACTGCTCATCAGGGGCCCCTGGATCACCACCAGCTACTACAACGACCCGCGTACCGCCGAGTCCTTTGTGGACGGCTACTGGAGGAGCGGAGACGCGGCGACCCTGGACGAGAACGGATACGTCAAGATCACCGACCGGTTCAAGGACCTCATTAAGAGCGGTGGAGAGTGGATCTCCTCCATCGACCTGGAGAACGCCATCATGGCGCACCCCGCGGTCCTGGAGGCCGTGGTGGTGGGCCTGCCCCATCCCAGGTGGGAGGAGCGGCCCCTGGCCCTGGTGGTGCCACGTGAAGGATTCCGGGACAAGGTCACCAGGGAGGAGATCATCGACTTCATCAGGCCCCGATTTGCCAAGTGGCAGCTCCCCGACGACGTCCTGTTCGTAGACGAGATCCCCAAGACCAGCGTGGGCAAGTTCTCGAAGCGCACGATCCGCGAGAAATACCGGGATTACTTTTCCAGGGCTTGAGATAACCCCACGGGAAGGGACGAGAGGCCAGTGATTCTCCACTCCGAGGACCTGATCCGGGAATACACCAGCAGGGGGTACTGGGGCCACCGTACCCTGCTGGATAAATTTCGGGAGAACTGCGCGTTACACCCGTCGCGGGTGGCGGTGGAGGACCCTCCCGACCGGCCCGAGCTGGTAGGCACCCCACCGCGTACCCTGACTTACGAAGAGCTGGGACGGGCCGTAGAGGCCGTAGCCAGCGCACTGGTGCGGCGCGGCTTGCGCAAGGACGAAATCGTGGTGGCGCAGTTGCCCAACGTCTGGGAACTGGCCATGCTCTACCTTGCGGTGGGCAGGGCGGGCGGCATTATTTCGCCTTTGCCCTGGCAGTGGCGGGATAGGGACGTGGGCTACGTAGCCCGCCTCACCGAGGCGCGGTTCTATGTGGCCCCGGAACGCTTTAAGGATTTCGGCTACCTGGAGATGGGCAGGAAGCTGGGGTTCGAGCAGCTCATATCCCTCGAAGAACTTGGCCTGATGGCCGAAGGCGAGCCCGCCCCTGAGCTACTGGCGGGGGTTCGGGTCGATGCCAACGATGTGTTTACCATATGCTGGACCTCGGGCACGGAAGCCGAGCCGAAGGGCTGCCCCATGACCCACAACAACTGGTTTTTCGGCGGCGGGATGGTGCTCCGCACCTGCAGGGTGCGCGAGGGAGACCGGATCCTCTGCGTGGCCCCCCTGGTCAACATGACGGCGGTTGGGGTAAACTACGCGCCGTGGCTGGCGGTGGCCGGAACCCTGGTGTTGCACCACCCCATCAACGTGCCGGTATTGCTCCGGCAGCTCGCCACGGCGGACATCCATTTCACCATTATGGTTCCCGCAATGCTGAACATGGTGCTAAAGCTACCCGACGTGGACCGGCTCGACCTCTCCCGCGTCCGGACCATCACCACCGGTTCCGCACCTCCTTCGCCCTGGGCCATGGAAGAGTACCGGCGCCGCTGGAGCATAGAAATCACCAATATATGGGGCCAGAACGAGGGAACCGGGCTGGTGGCGGGACCGGATGACGTGCCGGACCTCGCGCTGCGCAGCGACCACTTCCCCTTCTGGGGCAAAGAGGGCTGTCGCTGGCCGAGCGGCATTGAAGGCATAGAGCTCAAGATCCTGGACGCGGAGGGTCGGGAGGTGACCGCACCCGGGGGTATCGGAGAACTCTGCTACCGGAGTCCCTTCACCTTCCCCGGTTACTTCCGGCGCCCCGACCTGAACGAGCGGGCCTTTACTGCGGACGGTTACTTCCGTACCGGAGACCTCTTCATCCTGCACGATCACTGCCACGTCGGGTTCTACGACCGCAAGAAAGACATGGTCATCCGCGGCGGGTTCAACATTTCCAGCGCTGAAGTCGAGAACGTGGTGCAGGGACACCCGAAGGTGGCCGAGGCCGCCGTGGTCCCGCTGCCCGACGAGGTGCTGGGAGAGAGGGTCTGCCTGTTCGTGGTGCCCAGGGAAAAGGAATCTCCCCCTTCTCTGGACGAGATCGTGACTTACTGCAAAGAGCAGGGCATGAGTGTGTACAAGCTGCCGGAACGGCTCGAGCTGATCTCCCAGCTGCCTCGCAATCCCGTGGGGAAGATTTTGAAATCCGCACTGCGGGCCGAACTGGCGCGCCGCCTGTCACGATAAACCAAAAATAACCCTGGCGAGGCAGGCCTCCCGACCAGGACCCTAAGGTATCCCCACTTTGTAAGCGCCTGTTTTGGCTCGGTAGCGAGGGACGACGAGCAATTTTGCCGAGTTAAGCTTTCGTTATAGCGAGGACTTCCGGGGGCAAAATTGCTCGTCGCTTGAGCCGAGCGGCCAGCCAAACTTAGCGAGGCGCAAAGCGGAGGCAGGCCCGAGGGCATGGATGCCCGAGGCCGGATTCTTGCGGCAGGATGCCGAATTTGCCGGGAAGCCTGCCAGAGGTTTAGGCCGAGCGCTAGTTTGGCCCGCGAGGCTCACCGGAGCGAGCGGGAGCCAAAACAGGATCCGCGGAACGTGGGGATACCTCAGGACCCGGACCCCGTTGCCGTGCCACCTACGTATGGTATAATGGACCAGAAGGCGGAATCCGGGAGGCATGACAGGTGGAATATCGCAGGATCACCGTGGATCCCGAGCGAATGGGTGGCGTACCCTGCATCCGAAACTTGCGCATTCCGGTGGCCACGGTGGTGGCCCTGGTGGCGAGCGGGCTCAGCCGGGAAGAGATCCCGCGCTACTACCCCGATCTGGAGCCCGAGGACATCGCCGAGGCCCTGCGCTTCGCGGCCGAGGCGGTCCGGGAGCGGGAGCTGCCCCTGGTGGAGCCCCGGACAGGAGGTTTCTCCGATCAAGCGCCCTGTCGCCCTGGATGGCGGCAGAGCTGCGGCGTGCCGGCGCACCCCGTCCTGATCTCCGGTGAGCCTGTAGCGGGCCCGTCACACGCCGCTCATGGACTCCTGTCCGTTGGCCGGCGGGGCATCCCCAACCGGTTACGTGGAGTCGTTACCCTGGAAGACGGCAAGACCGTGCACAACGCTTTTCCCGACCGCGGGTTTAAGGGGTGACATAGAAAATGAGATTCTACTACTACCCGGAAACCGAGTCCCTCTACATCGAGCTGGTGGACCGGCCCGGTGCCGAGGCCCGTGAGGTGGCTCCCGGGGTGGTGCTGGACTTCGACGCCGAAGGGTACATGGTCGGCATAGACATCGACCGTGCCAGCCGCATTGCCGATCTCTCCCGCCTGGAGGCGCGGGCGCTGCCGGTCGTACGGCCGATCGCGTCGCAGCCGTAAGCCCCCTCGCCGACCGACGGCCGTCCGGGCATGCCGGCGACGAGGGCTTGGCCACGTCCTTGCCTTATACTATTTGCCACCATTTTTCCCTTTGGGGACCACCACTGTGAATCCTCCCTCAAGTCCCAGTTCCTGAAGGGCAAGGTTGACCTGTTGCCCGACGCTAACGTCCTCAACCTCGGCCCGGATGGCTACCTCAATCTCCACGCGGCCCGCACTGCCGAGCCGGGCCAGGACACGATGGCTGAAGAGATTCCATTTGTCCTTCGGCAGGTTCCCGCGCCACTCCATCCAGCGTCCTCCAGACGGCCGCACTTCCTCCGAGAGGGATGAGCTACTGGTTACGGCCGAGGGCGGCACAGCGGGTTCGGCGGCCGGGATACCCGTCGCGGTCGTGTCCGGGACGGTGTAGCCGGTGGTCGTCACCGGCGCCACCGGCACTTTGGCCCGCGTGGCCCGCGCGGGCAGCAAGAGAAACGTTTCGTGGTCGAAGCTTATTTCGGCCGGATCTACCTCCTCCCGAAACCACACCCGGTCCAGTTCTTCCCCACTGCTCCCCACGCCAAGGCCGAAAATGCCTTGCCTGACGGCGCGCAGAATCATATGGCGCAGCGCCTCTTCGGCCTTTTCCAGACGCGTGAGGTGCCCCTGGAAAAAGGCCGCCCGCAGGCCGGCCAGCGGCCAAGCGCCGGACTCTTTCAGGGCGGGAGGCCAGTGGCGCTCTACATAGGAAGCCCTCACCTCGCGGTTCAGCAAGGCCTCCTGGCGTAGACGCGCCAGGATGGCCGCTGTGATGCCCTGGGCCTCGCTGGGGTGCATCTGGTCCAGGGCCACAATCCGCAAATCCTGCTCCCCGCCGTCCCATACCAGTAACCGGTTGTAAGCGCTCCAAACCCTCTCTTCCACCGCCTCCCTCGCCTTCTTAAGTTCGGAGCGCAGCATCTGATAGTCCTGGGATTCCAGTTCCCCCAGGCGCCCTTCCTGGGCGTCTTCGGCCGTAACCTGCCAGGCCAGCCAGTCCTCCACTGCCGTGCGCAGGCCCGTGGCTCTCTCGGGTACCAGCCACAGGAGGCCGCCCGGGTACTGGCGCGGCGTCCGGCCGCAATTCATCGTCCAGACGGTCAGTTTCTGCCGTAGTTGTTCCGAAAATCCCTCCTCCGGCGGCCACACGATGAGGGTCAGCGCGGGGCGATCGGGAACCTGTGTCTCGGTAGCCGGAAAATAAACGATGTCGATTTCCCGCTTCTCCTGGAATACACGGCGTACGGCTTCACGCGCCTGCCGCTCTACCTCACCGGGGTCAAGGGCCGCCCTGCGGTCCGCCTGAACCCTCCTGAGGGTAGGCCGGTAACCGAAGCGCCACCCTGCAACCCCCACCGGGCGCAGGTAGTAACACCGGGCCGCCAAAGCCTGTACCGCCGTGTCCACCAGGGCGGTCTCGGTCTCCGGGTCGGCAATTGCGAACCGGAGGTCGGGAAGGGTGGCGGCCTTGTCCGGGGCCATGCCCCCGCACGACTCGAAGAACAAGGCCGTGGCCACCCGCTGGTGCAGCCGGACCCGTCCCGCGCCCCCGAAAGCCTCCTTGTCCAGCGCCACGGCGTGGGCGTTTTCGCCCGCTATGTCGTACTCGATGGCGGCCTCCAGACGCGTCTCGCCCAGTTGCTCCAGGATCTTGGACCGGAACTCGCGGTCGTACAGGGGTGCGCTGCCGAGGGTGATGAGGGGCTCCCGCCAGGCCCGGCGGTACCCCTCCCGGTAGGCCTGGGCGATCCACAGCCCCAGCATAGCCAGAGTACCCCTCGTCTGCTGAAACGTGGAAAGGGACTGCCACTTGCGTTGAAAAACCGTGAGGGTACCGGGATGGAACGGATAGCACATTTCGAACTGCTTCCGGATGACGTCCTCGGGAAAATTGGCAAACTCCGGGGGCAGGCGGTCGCGGTTTTCGAAGACCCACCGTGCGAACTGGCGGGCCCGCGCCGGCCGCCGGCTGGGGCTGATGGCATCCGCGGCCGGCGGGGTGGACATCGAGGAAGTTGCGGCGACGACACCCGAAAAGATCGCCCGGGTGGATATTGACCCCCTGCTCGGGCTTCAACCCTATCAGATGCGCCAGGTGGCCTGTGACATCGAGCTGGACCGCGCATTGCTGACCCAGTTCACCCGCATTGGGCTGGGACTGTACGAGGCGCTGATGCACTCTGATGCGACCCTGGCGGAGATTAACCCCTTGGCGGTGACGGCCGGCGGCGAACTGCTGGCGCTGGACGGCAAAATGGTGGTGGACGACAACGGCCTCTACCGCCAGCCGGAGCTGGCACGGGCGCGAGAAATGCTGGACGAGTCGCCGGCGGAGCGGGAAGCGCGCCAGTACGGCCTGAGCTACGTCAAGCTGGACGGTTACATCGGCTGTATGGTGAACGGGGCCGGCCTGGCTATGGCGACCATGGACATGACGAAGCTTTACGGGGGCGCGCCGGCGAACTTCCTGGACATCGGCGGCGGGGCACGCGCCGATCGGGTAGCAGCAGCCCTGCGCATCATCCTGGCGGACCCCAATGTGCGCGCCGTGCTCATCAACATCTTCGGCGGCATCACCCGCTGTGATGAGGTGGCACGCGGCATCCTGGAGGCTTTCGCGCAAGTGCCGTCGAAGGTGCCGGTGGTGGTGCGCCTCATCGGCACGAACGAGGAGGAGGGCCGGCGTCTGCTGGCCGAGGCCAATTTCATCACGGCGCGCACGCTGAGCGAGGCCGCCCGCCTGGCGGTGGAAGCGGCGCGGGCCGGCACTGCCGCGCCGGCGGCATAACGGGAGGGGACCATGGGCATCCTGCTGGATAATCGCTCGCGAGTGGTTGTGCAGGGCATCACCGGCCGCGAAGGCTCGTTCCACACCCTGCAGATGGTGGAATACGGCACGCAGGTGGTGGCCGGCGTGACGCCGGGCAGGGGCGGCGAATGGCTGGAGGGCATCCCCATCTTCGACACAGTGGCCGCGGCGGTGGAGGCGACCGGCGCGGATACCTCTGCAATTTTCGTGCCGGCCCCGTATGCCGCCGATGCCATCATGGAGGCGGCCGCGGCCGGCGTTCAGCTCATCGTGTGCATTACCGAGGGCATCCCGGCCCTGGACATGCTCAAGGTGGTCGCTTTCGTGCGCTCGCGCGGGGCGCGCCTCATCGGCCCCAACTGCCCCGGCCTCATCACGCCCGGCCAGGCAAAGGTGGGCATTATGCCGGGGCATATCCACCGCCCCGGGCCGGTGGGAGTGGTGTCGCGGAGCGGCACCCTGACCTATGAAGTGGTGTATTCCCTCACCCAGCGGGGCATCGGACAGTCCACCGCGGTGGGCATCGGCGGGGATATGATCATCGGGAGCAGTTTCGTGGACATCCTGGAGCTGTTCGAGCAGGACCCGCATACCGATATGGTGGTGATGATCGGCGAGATCGGGGGGAACGAGGAGGAGATCGCGGCGGAGTATATCGCCGGCCGCATGAGCAAGCCGGTGGTGGCGTTCATCGCCGGCCTGACGGCGCCGGAGGGCAAGCGCATGGGGCACGCTGGCGCTATCATCGCCGGCCGCTCCGGCGGCGCCCGGGAGAAGATCGCCCGCCTGAAAGAAGCGGGGGTGCGCGTGGCGGAGCACCCGGAGCAGATCGCCGACATCGTGGCGGGGATGCTGTAGGCCGGCAGGGCGCTCCCCAGATTGACGAGCCGGCCGAAAATGTTACAATATGCACGTACAGGTTGGCGAGGTGGAACGGCCGGCCAGACCCTGTGCCGTATCTCAGCGTGGAGCGATTTCCAAAGGAGGAACACCTGATATGCAAGCAGGAGAAGAATCACAAGTCGTCGAGGAGGCCCCGCCGGAGACGACAAAGCCTCGTCCGAAGCGACGAGGCAGGGTCACGGTCTTTGACAACTGGTGCAAGGGCTGTGGGCTGTGCGTGGCTTTCTGCCCGCGCAAAGTCTTCGAGCTGGGGCCGGAGGGCCATCCGGTGGTGGCGCATGAGGAGCGGTGCACGGCCTGCAACTGGTGTGTTTACCACTGCCCGGACTTCGCCATTGTGGTGGAGCTGGTGGAGGGTGATGAGCCGGCACGAAAAACCGGCCAGTCTGTAGGAGGTAGGGTGCGGAGATGAGGACGGCATTCTTGCAGGGCAATGAAGCATGCGCCTACGGGGCGCTGGCCGCCGGCTGTCGCTTCTTCGCCGGCTACCCCATTACCCCTTCCACCACCATCGCGGAGACCATGGCCCGGGAGCTTCCCAAGGTGGGCGGCGTCTTCATCCAAATGGAAGACGAGATCGCCAGCCTGGCGGCAGTGCTGGGCGCTTCGGTGGGCGGGCTGAAGGCCATGACCGCCACCAGCGGCCCGGGTTTTTCGCTGATGCAGGAGCACATCGGCTATGCCGTCATGGCCGAGATTCCCTGCGTCATTGTGGACGTACAGCGCTTGGGGCCATCCACCGGTCAGCCCACCAGCCCCTCGCAGGGGGATGTGATGCAGGCGCGCTGGGGCACCCACGGCGACCATCCCATCATCGCGCTGTCCCCGACCTCGGTGCGGGAATGCTTTGACCTGACGGTGACGGCCTTCAACCTCTCGGAGAAGTACCGCACGCCGGTCATCCTGCTGATGGACGCAGTGGTGGGGCACATGCGCGAGAAGGTCATTTTGCCGGCGCCGGAGGAACTGGAGATCATTGACCGCGCCCGGCCCAACGTGCCGCCGGAGTGGTATTTCCCCTATGAGGAGACCGCCTCCGATGTCCCGCCCATGGCCAACTTCGGCGATGGCTTCCGCTATCACATCACCGGGCTGATGCACGATCGCGCCGGCTTCCCCACCCAGCGGCTGGACGAGATCAACGCCTGGCTGACGCGCATTTTCCGCAAGATCGACGCCCATGTGGATGATATCGCTATCACCGAGGCCATCAATGTGGAGCATGCGCGCACGCTGGTCATCGCCTATGGATGCACGGCGCGCGCTGCCAAGGAGGCGATTTACATGTGCCGGCGGCATCGCGTCGGCCTGCTCGTCCTGAAAACGCTGTGGCCGTTCCCCAAGGACCAGGTCCTGCTGGCGGCGCACGAGGCCCAGCGCGTGGTCGTGCCGGAGATGAACATGGGACAGATCGCCCTGGAGGTGGAGCGGCTGGTCG
>Ga0080004_1118237_pt1 | contig 17504 bp, 35 predicted proteins | sample WasSprMetagenome_FD_69207 | JGI IMG/M metagenome (GOLD analysis project Ga0080004, IMG submission 69207) | Sulfidic aquatic microbial communities from Washburn Spring, Yellowstone National Park, USA - WS (SPADES assembly) (version 2) | ecosystem: Environmental > Aquatic > Thermal springs > Hot... | reverse complement strand
AATGAGTAGTGTAGAGTGGTTTTTTGAAAATGCTGAAAAAGGATTGAAAAAATTATTAACTCTTGAAATGACATGGGACGAGCTACTTTGTAGTGTTGCGTGGCTTGTTGCAAAGAAGAATGCAAAAGATGCTTTGCTTGAGTTAATTGATGTATCAGAAGGAATGTTAAGTCTTATGGAAATGATTAAGGAGGCGTCTAAATGAGTATTTTTGAAATATTATGTGATGCTATAAATATGACATTTGATAAACGATTGCTTAGAGATGCTTTCAAAAGATCTAAAATGAGTGATGAAGAAATAAGAAAGCATTGTAATAATATCATCAAGTATTTTTCTGAAAACAATTTGAAATATGCTGATGGAATTTCAATTTTATACATTACTATTGGATTTTTAGTTGCTGATATGTTGTTGAAAGCAAGAAATATCAATATTGATAGTCTTGAAAAAATTTAAATGAACTTGTTAAAATTCCCTATATTTTTTTTCTTTTTCTTTTATTTTTTAACATAAACATGTTGATAAAAACGATTGAATTTTTTTGCAAAGGAAAAGTTTATAAGCAAGATAATAGTTTAGTATTTACGAAAGTTTTAGGTGGAATGGAGGTGTAATGAATGGTTAAAATAAAGACAGAATTAGCAGAAAGTTATGATGTAGAAGAAGGAAAGATGTATGTCATAAAAAGTGTTGAATATATAACGACGATGGTAAGGGGATTTAAAGGGTATAGAGTTCTTTTGGCATCAACAGACAAAACAGATAAAAAACCTTATGCAGTGGTTCTTTGGGAAAGAGAAAGAGCTGGAGTGACGAGTAAATTAGGAGCTTTCTTAAAGGCATTTAAGGACTTTTTGCCAGAAGGAGAAGACTATACAGATACAGAAAGATGGATAGGACATATAATTAAAATAAACAAATGGACGCCAAAACAAAGAGAAGTCATTGTAGTTCAATAATTCCTTTTTTTATTTTTTTGTGGTGAGGGATTGTTAAAATGTCTGAAGAAGAAATTAAAATAGAAGAGAAGAAATATTGCCCTTTTAATTTGAATTTTAACATTCCTTGCGATAAAAATTGCAAATGGAATACTCATGGTAGTTGTTTAATGGAAGGATTACTTTCTGTTTTGCAAAGTATAAATACTATTCTTTATAATATGTATCATCATGAAAAATATGAGAGGAAGATTTAAATGGCGGTAGTAGAAGGAATAGTTACGAGAAGATATAAGCTATTACAATACGGAAGAAGCTATTATATATGCATACCAAAAGTTATAATAACAACTTTAGACAAAAAAATTTTAGAAGAAGGAGCGGTGATGAGAGTATTGGAATTAGACAATAAGAAAGTTGTAATTCAGCTGAGTGTTGATGATGAAAGCATTGGAGAACACAATAAAGGTGGTAAAAAGCGTTGAGAAAACTCATAAAAATCTTGGACTTCCAATAATTTTTACAAAATTAATTGATATTTCAAATTTGGGAATGTTTCTTTGTGCAGATAGAGGGAAAGGAAAGACGACAATAGTAACGGATAGTATGATTGCTTTGTCTCATAGAGATGTTTTGAAAGTAAGCATTTTAACATGGGCGGGAATAGCAAAAATGGCAAATGAAATAAATGAAAGGAGTTTAACGATAGTTAATCCAGACTTTAGCAGTTTTTATACTGATTATCTTAAAGATGTTGCAGTAAATTTAATTTCAAATCTTTTAACTGAACATGCAGTAAGATGCTCAACAGGAAAATATGTTATTGAAATAAAGAATTGTTACATTTCATTTCTTTCTGCAATTCAACCAAGAATGTTGAGCAAAATTACAAGGATTTCAGCATGGGAAAGCATGTATAAAGATAGGTTTATTAGATTTCATTTGATTTATCCATTAGGAACTCCAATTTATACAAATCAACCTCCAGATATTCCAAAAATTGAGTATTTGAATATTGATCCAAGCAGTGTGATAATTCCAAAAAGTGTTAAAGATTTAGAAGATTATAAAAGACTTAAGTTTTTGATTTCGCTTCAGACTTCAGAAGGAAGGTGTGAGGACTATACAGATAGATTATTAAAAGCATCAGCTTGGTTCAATGCGAGAGATACAGTAGTTGATGATGATTTAAAATTCCTTACTCTTTTTTTTCCCTACCTTCTGCTTGATTATCTTTTATCTGAAAGAGAGATTATTTCAGCTCCTCTTGAATTTAATCCAAATGCTTATTTATTACTGAGCTACATTATTGAGCATGGCGAAGCAAGAAGAAGAGAATTGAAAGAGCATTTTAAAGTTAGCTGGGATACTTTGAAGTTAGCAACGGATAAGTTATTGAGCTTAGGATTGATTAAAGGAGAATTTACAAAACCTCATTATTATATAAATCCAAAATTTGATAAATTATATTTGGAACCAATTAGAAAGTTTATGGAGGTGATAAAATGAGTGAGGAAATTTTAGCTTTTTTTGTAGGTTTTCTATTTGGTTTTTTGATGGGTTATTTGTTTAAACCATGTTATTTACCTAAGTTGAGTAGTGAGGAGGAAAATGAAAAAGAACTTATACATAAGGGGCATTGATGAAGAGGTATTGGAAGATTTGCATATTTTAAGGAAGAAATACAATGCTAAAAATTGGGCAGAATTGCTAAAAATATTGGTTGAGAAAGAAATGAAGGAGGTTGAGAAAGTTTGGTCTATATGATTAGCTTTTCATATACAATGCAAATTGGAAATAAAGAATACATTAAAATTGGACTTGAGAAGAGTTTTCCAGATACAAAAAATGAGGATGAGGCATTTGAAGAAGTTTATAACAAAGTTATGGAGTGGAGCAAATCTTTTGTTGAAAGACCTTCAATTGAATTGAGGCGAAAGAAATGAGTTGTTTGGATTGTATTTATCACTCAATTGTGAATACTGGAAGTCACTATTGCAAATATTGGAATACATTCATTTATGTTTTAGTTGCTTGTGAAAAATATAAAAGTAAAGAGGATGTAGAAATTGACAGAAGATATATGGAGAAGGATAAGGGAGTTAGAAGAAAGAGTAAAAAAGTTTCAAGAAGAGCTTAAGAGCATTGAAGAAGAGATAGCTGCTTTTAGACTTAAATTTCCTCAATACACTCATTACCAATTGATTATGATTAATCCCGTTTATGCTATGCTTTGGGGAAAAAGGTTAAGCAGGTTAAGATGGATTAGAGAATGGACTGAAAAAATTGAAAAGTTAAAAAAGCTAATTCCTCCAGTTAAATTTTTAACTGTTTCAATAACTTTTAGCATAGAGACTGGAAGAGGACATGAAATATTTGCAGCTGAAGTGACTGCAGAAACAATTGTTCCAAAAGAATATTCTCCAGAAATTTTAAAAAGAGTTGTAAATGCTTGTATCAAATACTTTTGGATTAGCTTTGATGCATTTAAAGACATTACAAAAGATAAAGAAGTAGTTTGGGGAAAAGAAATTTATGATAGAATGCTGAAATGGTGTAGATGGTTTATTTATCAAAAGGACATAAAAGAAGAGGATATGGATAGATTTCTTAAGAACCTTGAAATTTTAGGAGGACTTTCAAGATCTCCAGAAGAATACTTAACTTATGAAAGCATTATAAAAATTGGAGTTGAAGAAATTCCTACTGAAGAAAAAGAACCTATGTATCCAGTTGTTAATGTTACAATTGAGAAAACTGAAGTTGGACACTATTATATCAAGAGAACTTTATATATAAGCGATAAGTTAGAATATGATATGTTAAAAAAGTTTGGAATAAAGGTGGAGGAAGAAAAAGAATGAACATTTTAGAATTCTTTATGTTTATTTTTATAACAATATCAAATATTACAATTTGGATTATTTATTTAATTTGTTTTTTAAATGAGATGAAGAAAAATGAAAAATAAAGAAACTGTTTTGAAAATAGATGTTGATTATTTACCAAATGACTATTGGTTAAACAAATGGATTAAAACAAGAAAATTCATTTTAGAAAGGCTTAATTGCAAAGTTTTAAGAACAAATATTTTTAAAACTAAAAGAGGATTTCACGCATATTTTGTTATTGATAGGAAGTTAAGCGATAAGCAAATGAATATGCTTCAATTTTTGCTTGGAGATGATGCAACAAGAGTTAAAATAAATGAATGGAGAATATCAAGAGGAATAAAAAGATGGAACAAATTATTTTCAAAAGTTTTGTTTAGAAAGAAAGCTAAAGTGGTTAAATGTTGGTATTGCAACAATATTATTCCTTTGAGTGATTGAAATGGTTCTTTGTCCAAGACACAAAGTTCTATTAGAAGGAGTAAATTCAGTAAAGTTTAGAGGATTAGTTATTCCAGCTTATTTATGTCCTTATGGAGAAGTTTTAAGTTATGTTGATATTTATGGAATTGAAGGATTAAAAAATTATTTTCGTCGTTATGGTGAGGAACTCACATTATTAGATTTAGAATTAATTCAAAAATATTACGAGAAGTGGTTAAGAGAAAGAGAAACAAAGCCGAGAGGTTGGTATATTGAGATTGAGAAGGAATTAACTCCAGAAGAAATGATTAAGTTTATTAGAAAGACGCCGGAAAGTGTCGCTATCCTAACATTATTAGCAAGAATAGAAAGTTTAGAAAAAGCAATAGTGGAAATTAGAAAAATATTGGAAGAGTTAAGAAAGAGAAGGTAGATTACTTCTTTTCTTCAGTTATTTCTTTGACTGATCCAGTTCCAGAAGGTTTGGTTGATGGCTTTATAGCTCCAGCTCTTCCAAGCAGTAAGTTTATTGCAGCTTCGGCAAGAGCTTCTTCAAATCCTCCTTTTCCTCCTTCAGCTCCAATCTTTTTTATTTCTTCAATCGTTTCAATATTGCTTTTCAATTCATTTAACAAACTCCCTCTAACTAATTCTTGACCTGCTTTTTGGATTGATACCATCATTTCAACCATTGCGTTTGCAGTAGTTTTGAATATATCCATGAATTGCTGAAACCCTTTAATTCCCATTGGAGTATATGCTTTTGAAGCAATTACTTTCTCAAGTTCAGCTTTCCCTTCTTCGTCTGCAGATAAATAACTTGCAACTGCACTACCCAAAACATCAGTAACTTTAACTCCTCTCTTTTTAGCATATTCTACTAATGCTTCATACAATTCCGGATGCTTTTTTCTAAATGCTCTTAACAATCTATCAAGCAACTTTCAATCCCTCCAAAAATTGTTTAAACCTTTCTCTTACTTCAACATCTGGAATTCTTAAAACAATTTTTCCGTTTATTATTAAATTGCTTCCTTCTTCACTGTATCCATTTAGAAAAATTCCTTCAACTTTTACATTGAAAAGTCCAGCTTTAACCAAGTATGGAATTAGCTCTCTCGCAGATTTTTCAATATTTAGCATTTTTTCTTCAAACTTTTCTTTTTCTTTTTCTAAAAGAATTTTTATAGCTTCGCTTATGCTTACTCCTTTCTTTTTCAATTCTTCATAAACTTCTTTTCTTATTTTTACACTTTTATATTCATCTTCAGACATTTTTTTCAATTCTACTTAACATAAACTTGTATAAAAACATTTCTACATAGTTCTACAAAAAGTATTTAAACAACTTTATGTTAAAAATAGCTCGGGTGAAATAGGAAAAATGCCTGTATTTAATGTATTAGGAGAAAAACTAATCTTAAAGATTCTAAGAGCTCCAAGATACAAAAAGCCATATACTTTAGCAATACCACCACCTTGGAGCAAAGTAAAAGAATGGAAAACTGCAATAGATGCAAGACCTGCTTTATCAGCAGTAACTAAAGCATTTGCCAAATATGCTCATGCCACAGCAGGAAAAGCATTAGCTGACAGAATGAAAATTATTAGTGAAGTAATGAAAGGTAAGAGCTTTGGAGGAAAGAAGAGAGTAGTTTATCCAAGAATGACTGCAACAGAACTTTCAGCCCTTATAGAAAAACTTAAAGCAATGTAGGTGATTAAAAAATGGCAGAAGTTCTTGGAGGATTAGTATCAAAAGCAAGAGAATGCTTTACAGATACTATTGATTTGCTTTTAGTTATCTTAGGAGTTGCTTCAACAAGTGCGGTTGTAGAAGCTGTAAGAAGCTGGTTACCAGAACAAACTACAGGAGTTACTGAAGAAACTTTAGCTTCTGTAATTGGATTTATACTTTGGTATTTCGGAGGTAAAATACACAGAAGACTTGTTCCATTTGGATTTGGAATATTCTTAGCTGGAATTGGATCATGGGCAAGTTCTTGGGTAGCTCCATTATTTGCCTTCCTTAAAAAGAAATAGAATAGAATGAGGACACCTTGGAGGTGAGGAAAATGAGTATAATCTTTAGAAACAAACCAAGAGTAATTCCAAAGAGAGAAGAAACAGTAGCTAACATAATTCCTACTAAGCATTCTTCTGTAAAGTATGTTGAACTTTATGGAACATTAGCTTCTGGAAGTTTAGGAGCTGGATTATCTGCGAATATTATAGACTGGCAAGTTCCATCTGGACATTGTGCTGAATTATTTGCCATTGGAGTTCAACCAGACATTTCAACAGACTATACAACTTCAAACTTGAAAGAAATTGAAATTGCTTTTGATAACAAAGGGACTGGAATTAAATTCTTATGTAACCATATGGGAAAGAATGCTCTTCCTTATGGAGATGCAGATAGTATTCAACCAATTAGATTACTTGACTATCCAATGAGACCAAACAACTTAACTATAAAATATAATGAAGGACAAAGAATTCAATTGAAAGCTACTGCAAAAGGAACATTACAATCAGCAGTAGCTGCAAGAGCAAAAGTTTTGCTTTATGAACCTGAAGATGTTGCAAGAATTTATGGAGCTACAATCTCTAATTTCGCCACTTTGCCAGGAGGAGTTTCTCAAAGCTATCCAATTATGATTTTTGCTGACTATATAGAAGACTATACAACTACTACAAGATCAAGATGGGAAGTTGCTTATGAAAAAGAAGTTAAAGACTACGAGCAAATTCAATTAACTCATATTGGAGTTGTTCCTCATGCAAATGCAGATGCTTTGAAACTATTTGATGAAAAGCTAAAATGGGAAGCTCCAGAATACGAACCATACTGGAAGATTACTTCTGGAATAAATGCTTTGCCATTTGGAGATGATGCAGATTATCAACCAACTCAAAGATTGCCTTCAATGGTTGCAGACCATATATATCAAAATACAAAAATGCAAGTTCAAGTTAGAGATACTGGAGCTGGAGCAGCTACAATATCTTTACAGTTATTAGGAGTTTATAGGAGGGTGAAGTAGAATGAGTTTTTCAGGAAGACATCCACATAGGCATACAATAACTCATGCAGCTTGTGGAGCAACAGGAGCAGCTTATTCCACAGCAACAAGCATAACAACATCAGCAGTAAAAGGTTAGTTGGAGCTCTTAGAATTTTTCACTTCCCTTATTTTTTTTATTTTTATTTTTTTAAAAATTAAATAAAAGGAGGTGTGTGTGAATGAGTGTAGAGGTAAAAAATTATTTAGAAGAAGAAGTAGTTGAAGAAGTTTATGCAGATACAGTAAGCATTGCACCTAATACAACAACTCCTTCTAAAGTTGAAAGTGGAATAATAAGACAAGGATACAAAGCAGTTGCAGTAAGCGTTGCAGTAACGAGAGATGCAAATTGCTACTTTTTCTTAAAAATTGATGGGAAGCAAACATATAGTAATGGATTGAATTGTGCTGGAATTGGAGCAGGAGCAAACTTAGAAAACGAAACTCTGCTTTTGGTTCCAATAAAAGAAGGAGGAACTTGGGAAATAGGATTTACAAACAAATCTGCAAGTGCAGTAACACTAAGCTATCGTTTTAGATTAAGACTATTCAAAGTGAGGTAAATGGCAGAAGAAAAAAAGAAAGAAGAAGCAGCAGCATTGGTTCTGTTAGGGTTAGGAATAGCTGCTTTGTATTTCTGGACTAAAAAGAAGGAAGAAGAGGAAAAGAAAAAGAAAGAAGAAGAAATTACTCCTCCAGTTGGAAAGAAAATTGAATTATTGGGAGTGAGTGTGAGTTAAAATGCCAACAGTTAATAAAAAAGCAGGAGAACAATTTATTCTTTCTGGAACAGTAAAAAATTCTGGAGATGTTACTATAAATCTTGGAATAGCCGTAGTTCTTAGCGGTCCTAAAACTTATGGTATGTCGGTAAAAGATATTGGAAATCTTTCTCCAGGTCAGCAATATCCTTTATATTATGTTGAGAAAGTCCCTTCAGATGCTCCAGCAGGAACTTATGATGTTTTAGTTTCTTGCATAGATAGAACTGCAAATGTAGAGTTTCAAAGAATAGATACATTATGGGATATTATCGTATCTCTTCCTACAAAGAAAATTGAATTGTTAAGTGTTTCAGTGAGTTAAATGCCAAGCATTACAAAATATGCTGGAGATAAAGTTACAGTAAAGGCAAGGCTAAAAAATGTAGGTGAAACTATAAATAACTTATGCGTAGCTGCAAAGTTAGCTTCTCCTTATGTTTCTTACAGACTTTATGCTTCTCCAATTGGAAAAGTTGTTACAGGTCAAGAAGTGGATTGGACTTTAGAATTTAATGTAGGTTATGACTGGCTAACTTATGATTACACTTTAGTTATAGAGCTTTTTGATGGAGGATTTGAAGAAGGGAAAAAATTTCAAGAATTCATTACAGACTGGACTATAACAATTATTGTTCCTCCAACTTAGGTGGTGGTTATGCCAGTAGTGAAGTCTTTTTCAGCTTATAATGGAGGATTGCTTTATGGAACTGTTTGGAATTTAGGATTTGACATTTCAATTTATAATGATTTAGATAAAGATGTTTCTGGATCAGTTGGAATGGGAGCTTATGAAAGGAGCATATACATTAAAGCAAAATCAACTTGGTCTGGAAGGTCAAGCTGGAGCATTGATGTGGATGGAAAAACAAGTGTAACATTTACAGCTTGGGCTAAATTAAATGGTTGGAGCTGGTCTCAATCAGTTACATTCAATACTTCAGCTCCACCTCCACCTGCTCCAGTCGTAAGAAAAGTAACTCTTAATGTTGATAAAACAACTGTTAAAGTTGGAGAAGAAGTAAATTTTTATGGAAATTATACTGCAGATACAACTCCAATAGCAAATCAAGTAATTAGGCTTTATCCTTATCCTTTAACTTCTGGGGATGAATTAGCTTCAGCAGTTACAGATAAGAATGGAAATTTCTCAATAATTTATTCTTTCAAAGTTGCTGGAAAATACACCCTTTGGGTAGTTGCTGGATATGATGAAAAAGGAAATCCATATACAAGCAATACTGTTCAAATTGGAGTTGAAGAAGCTCCACCTCCTCCACCAGAAGTATCTCCACCTCTAGAAATTCCAGAACTTCCTCCTTCAAGTCCAAGCAAAATAAATACATACATTCAATTAGCTATTTATCCAGAATTGATTATGCCTGAAGAAACTCTAACTTTCTATGGAAGGCTTATGGAAATTGGAGGAATTCCAAATAGAACAATTAAAGTTTATTGCGATGGAATTGAATGGTTAAATGTTATTACAAAAGAAGCTCCTCCTCCAGTAGGATATTTTTCAGTTGAAAGCATTGTTTATGAGCATAATGGAGATTTGGAATTAAGAGTTGATTTCACTTCTCCAATGACACACTTACCATATCCAAAAGAAATAAATACAGTATTTCCAAAGAAAATTTATGTAGCTAATCCAGAATACTTTGGTGATATTTTCTCTTCAAAAATAATAAACAATGTTCTTTCAACTTATGGAGTTAAGGATGTGGATTTGAATGTTAGAGTTGCAGTTAGAGCATCTTCAATTCCTTTAATTAAAAAGAATTCATTTTATTGCTATAAGAGATTATTCAGCTTCATTTTTGAAGGAGATGAAACTTATAATCCTTCAAAAGTTGAGAAAGAGCTTTATGTTTTTACAACTTTTACTGAAAACTATTGTGATGGACTTGAAGTTACAAGTTTCTTTCCAATAAATGTTTATCAAGTAAATCCAGATGGAACAGAAATATTTTTAGGAACAATAATTGATGGAAAAGGAATAATTGTTACAATAGCAAATGCAAAAGAAGTTGGAAAAATAAAGTTTAAATTTGTTGTTTCTGGAGGAGAAGTAAATATAGGAACTGCAAAATTAGTTTTATCAAAAGGAGAATTCTATACTGACTGGATTACAGTAAAATACATTGAACCAAGTGGAGCAAAAGAAATTTACATTTGTCCAATTTGTAAAGAAAGATTTGATACAAAAGAAGAGTTTTATAAGCATCTTGAAGAAGCTCATAAGGATGTTTTAGAAAACACTCCAGAGATAACTCCAATAATTGAAACAACTTATACCACTCCAGCTCCAACAGTTCCAACTGTTCCAGAAATTAAGCCAGAAGTTGTAGCTCCAATAGCATTGGGATTATTAGCACTATTTTTATTAGCGAGGAGAAAGAAATGAGCTGGGTAGATGTTCCTCAAGGATATGATGCTCCAGCTGGAGAGCAAATAAGAATAATTTACAAAATTGAAATTCCAGAATGGTTGGAATGGACGCCAGACCAATTAATGGATTTTATAGTTGATGGAGTTACAAAAATTTGGTATGAAATTCAAAAAGCTACTGCAGATTTTGATGTAAAAAGCTATGAATTGAAAGTTATTCAATCTGGAAAATTATACAATTTAATAATTTATGGAGTAAGCAGAGGAGTTCCAGTCTGGATTGTAGCCACAATAATTCTTTCCTTAATAGTTGCAGCTTTGATTTTCTTTTCAATAAGCATTGATAAAGTTCAAAAATTGGTTCCAAAAGAAGCATTCCCTATAATTTTAATAATTTTGCTTATAATTGCAGTAGCTTTCTTATTAAGAGAAGTAAAGAAATAAATATAAGTAAAACAATTTGATAGGTGAGGAAAAATGAGTTTAGAATTTAGAGATATAGAATATGAAGATTTAACTACAAAGAAAAAATACAGACCAAGAAATACAAGTCCAGAAGAAGTAGCAAAAGTATTGAAAGAAATGGAAGAGGATAGGAGGAAAGGAAAGAAATGATGAGACCAAAAATAGAAGTTAAAAAATTGGAAGAAGATGAAACAAAAAAATTGTTAAAAGAACTTTTGAATTACTTAGAAGCAAATTTTCCAAGAATGGAAGATGAACCAGCTTATACTGCAATAACTTTAACTGTTCCAGCTTCCTCAGCTGTAACTGTAACTTGGAGAATAAAAGATGAGTGGAAAGCATTTATAAAGCATCTTTATGTTGATGCAGCTGCAGGTTGTAGCTATAAATGGAGCTTAGCTGGACTTGATGCTGATGGAAATGAAATTAATTTTTACAAAGCAGTTGAAGTTAATGCAGGGGGATTAATAGTTTTGAAAGTTACAAATACAGATACTGTTCAAAAATCTCTTGATGTAGTAGTTGAAGGTTGGGCGAGGAGGATTAAGTAATGGTAAAAACTGGAACGAGAATAATTGAAGGAGTTAATGTTACAGTAACAAGCATAGATCAGCTTAAAACTCCATCTCCAACTCTTTCAGATAAGGATAGCATTGATATTGGAGTAAAACTTAGATATTTAATAGACCAAACAGAATTAATTAAAAGCAGATTAGATAATTTAGAATTAATTAAAAGCAGATTAGATAATTTAAGATGGGGAAGAAACATTGAACCATCTTGGGTTCATGCAGCAGAAGTTACAGCTCCAGCAGCTGGAACTACTTTAGTTTCAAAAGCAGTCGGAACTGGAAAAAGTGGATATATTTATGGTTTTTTTATTTCTGCTGGAGAAGCAAACGATTTCAAAATAAACTGGACATCTGGAGCAACAGCTTATTCAATTAGAATACCATTTGGAGGGAAAGGAGCAGTTCAATATATAGATATTATAGCTCTTAATGAAGGATTACCTGCAGATGCAGGTTCAAATGTAACAATTACAAATGTAAATGCAGGTTCAGCAGGAATAATTTATCAAGCAAGATTATTATATTTGGAGGTGTAGAAAATGGGAAGTTTTACTACTCCATCTGAATTTAAATTTCCAGTTTATGGATTAGGAACTTTTTACATTGATGATGTATTAATTGCTGATTTAGGAATTGATGGTTCAACAAAATTGAAAGATTTATCAGTTACGGCTTCAAAACTTGACAAAAATTCTATTTTAAGCGAACTTCCAGTTTTTTTAGGTCAAAGTCCTCGCGGGTTAGCTTCAGATAGCACTGGAGTTAAGCACGAAACTCAAAACATTTTCATTCCAAATTGGTTTTCAAGCATGTTTTCAGCAGCATATTTTGAAGTTTCTTTGCTTCAATTAACAGGAGGAACTGTTGCTTTAGAATTGTATGATGGAACTAATGTTATTGATAGTATTAGTTTAACGGCTACAACATACAGAACAAGAAGTTCAAAAAATGTTTTAAGCTCAATATTAGGGAAAGATTTAAGAGCAAGGTTAAATGTAACTGTTGCTGGAGCAGCAGGTTCTCTTGCAGGAGATGGTTTTTATAAAATAGTATTTATAAGGTGAGAAAATGGTAACAGAACTTGAGTTATTTGCTTCAAGTCCAAGATTACTTTTAGGATTATTAAGTTCAAAGCTATTTAATGATGCTGTATCTTCAGGATTTACAGATATATTAGCTTCAAGCATGGATACTGCAGTAAGGGCTATGAATGGAGCGAAACCTTTAGCAATACTTCTTGATAATGAAGGATTATTAATAGATAATGCAATAAGTGTTTTAAATTCTGCTAATTTAGTGGCATCTCAAGCAGCTTCAATCTTCAATAATACTTCTTTAAGAGCAAGTAGAGCAGCTTTAATCCTTAATAATACAAATTTAACTGCAAGCAGAATTGTTGATATTCTTAGTGATGCAAACATATCTGCTGATAGAGTTCAATCAATACTTTATACAATGGTAGATAAGGGCTATTATGATAGAGTATTGGATATAATAACTTATGGAGCAAGTAACTTAAATGTAACTGCAAATACAACTTTAACAACTGGAGTTAATAGATATGGAACATTAAGCATAGCTTCTGGAGTAACATTAACTCTTGGAGCAGCTCCATGCTTAATTTTTGCTGATACAATAAGCAATTCTGGAACAATAACAACTAATGTAACAGTAGCTGGAGGAGCAGCTGGAGCAAGTGGAGCTGGAGCAGGAGGAGCTGGAATACATGGAATAATTTTATTAGCAAGAAACATTACAGTAGGAACTGTAACTGCAAATGGTAGTGCAGGAGGAGCTGGTTCAACAGTTGCAGCTTCTGCAGCTGCAGGAGCTGGAACTGGAGGAGTTCTTTGGGAAATTTCTGGTTATCCAGCTGGAACTGGAGGAAATGGAGGAGCTTATTATGCAGACGGAGTTGGAGCAGGTTCAAAAAATGCTGGAGGTGGAGGAGGGTACTCATCTACTTATAAGGGAGGAGCTGGAGGAGTTGCAACTGTAACAAGTTTTTCAGATGCTCCTTCTTTACTAAAAGAATTACTAAAAGCTGTTTGCGATTGGTGGTTAGTAAATGTTGTAGGAAAAACTCCAACAACAACAAAAAGCATTCCAGACTTAAAAGGTTCTGGGGGAGGTGGAGGAGCAGCATACGATATAATCGCAGCTTGTGGAGGTGGAGGAGGTGGAGGTGGAGAAATAATAATCTATGGAACTTCAATTACTGCTGGAACTGTTAATGCAAATGGAGGAGCAGGAGGAGCAGGTGGAACTGAAGGAGCTTATGATGCTGGAGGTGGAGGAGGAGGTGGAGGAATAATCTATGTTTTCTACAAATCATTATCTGGAACTTTCACTTTCTCAGTTGCAGGAGGAGCTGGAGGAACTGGAGATTATGCTGGAGCAGCTGGAAAAGCAGGTTCAGCTGTATCCTTTGCAGTTTAAACTTTAAATATTTGTAAATTATATAAAAGGTGATGAAAAATGAGAAAAATATTAATAACTGGAAACAAAATAATTGATGGAATTATAACATTTCTAATTGGACTTGGCTTCATTGGAGTTTGTGCATTAATAGTTAAAATCTATGGCTTCTTAAATATTTGGTGGCAAATATGGGGACATCCACTTTCAGACATATTCATAGGACTTTGGCTTGCTTTAATTGCAGTTGGTTTTCTATATTTCTACATTGGATTTAGATTATTCATATCTGGAATATTTGAAACACTATTAATTCCAGAAAAGCTACTTTATGTTGCAGTAATATACATTCCAGCTATAATGAGCATAACAATTTTAGCTTTCTATGCAATACTTCCACCTGCATTATTTGCTGAATTATTCAAATGGTTAATAACATTCTTTGTTGGAGCTGTATTTGGCTATTTGGTGGCAAAAGTTGAATGAACTTGAAAAAGCAGTAATCAAATTCCTTGAAAAGAAGAAGTTGGAAAATCCAAATTGGAAGTGGTGTTTAGGAGAAAAAGTCTTTACTGCTGAAGAGTTAATTGTAGAGTTCAAGAAAAATAAGGAATTAAGAGAATTTATATTGTTACAATTGCAAAAATTCGCAGCAGAGCAATTACTAAAATGATACTATACCTAATAGGACTATACTACCTCCTTTATTTTATTTTTTCTTATTTTGCAATTAAAAGATTTATAAACAACATACTAAAAAGTTTATTTTATATAGTGAAAATGTATGATAGCATTATTAATAGCTCCTGATTTTGATGAAGCAACACATTACACAAAGAAATGGATACAAGAAGTAAAAAAAGAGTTGGTTAATCAAGATTATCAATTAATTTATTTAACAGATGAAGTTAAAAGGGAAAAAGTTGAAAATATAATAAAAGTTCATAATCCAGATTTGATAGTTTTCTACAATCATGGAAATGAAGATGCATGGTATGGAAGCTCAACTGAAAAAATAATTGATTTAGATAATGTTGATTTGCTAAAAAATAAAGAAGTTTATACTTTATCATGTCTTTCAGCAAAAAAGTTGGGAGTTGAAGCATTTAAGAAAGGATGTAAAGTTTTCATAGGATACAAAGATGTATTTTCATTTAATACAGATGAAGAAGATTTGTTTAAAGAAGCTGCAAATTCTGGAATAATTAAAAAGATAAGAGATAAAGTTAGCTGGGAAGAAGCATTTAATTTTATGAAGCAAAAGTATAACGAATGCATTGAAAAAGCACAAAGTTTCTGGACTAAAACTTGGTTGGCATGGGACAGAGACTGCTTAGTTAAATATGATGAAAATCAACCTCCAGAAACAAAATGCATTTTAAGAAAAATGCTATTAAGAATTTTAGGAATAAAAGCATTAAAATTAACAAGAATTTTTTTTGCTGGATTAATTTTATTTTTAGTTGGATATGGAGTAGCTCTCCACGATTTTGCTCATCAAGTTTATGAATTGAAAGGAACTGTTTTATCATTAGAGGGAGGCTATGTAGGATTTTCTTTAATAATGATAGGATTTTTAGTGATGATCTATGAGCTTTGGGACTATCTCTAAATTATTAAGAAAAATTTCAATAATAGATACAGACAAATGCTATGAATTTGTAGATAAAGATGGAAACAGAAAATCAATTCAAAGAATTCTTTGTCTTTCAAGAATTACTGAAAAAGATAAAGGAGTTTCATTCTCATATTTTTGTTCTGCAGGAGAGTTCTGCTTCTGCGAATATTGCCATTATGCAATTGGAGGAAAAAAAGAGGAAGAAATTGAATTTACTTAATACTTAAGTATTAGCCATTCAAAAAATTTTTTACATGCTCACAATTCCTGCTAACAATTTGGGTATGTCTTTTCAAGAATGCGGTTATTTTGGCAAATAGACGAGGTTTATAACTTCTCTCAAATATTTTTTGGATTTTTCCCAAATTGTGAGCATTTTATATATTTTTTGTCAAAATTCCTTCATAAAACTCATTTCTGGACATGCTCACAAAAAACGAGTATGGCAAAAGTATGGGAAAAGTATGGTTAAAATTGAGTATTTTGTCAATTTGACAAGAAATATATAAATACTATGCTAACAGCTAAAGTCAGATAAATACTTAAATATTTTGTAAGCTAAGATTTTATTCCCATAAAACATTTTCCTTAATCCTTTTATTTCTATAATATCAACTTCAAAACCCAAATTTCTTAATTCCTCAACAGTCCAAAAAGAAACATGTTCATTTGTTGCTATTTGAAAATATTTCATTGGAGTAGTCAAATAAATTGTTTTACTACCTATCCTTCTTATAAGTTCATATCCTGCATCTTTAGGTAAATGCTCTATTACATCAAAGAGAAAGACTACATCACATTCATCTGGAATATAAAAGTCTAAAATATTTGCTTCAAATACTGCATCATATCCATTTACTGCAGCTACAGATAATCTTGCAGGATTTTTATCAACACCTACCAAGTAATCAACATATCTTTTAAGAAAAAAACCATACTCTCCATATCCACAACCCAAATCAATTCCATATCTATAATGAGCATTTTGTTTTGATAATAAATTGTTTAGAGCAATTACAACCTCTGGTTCCATAAACATAATTTTTCAAAATAAATATTTAAATATTACCTTATTTTTAATTATATGTAGAATAAGGTGGTAAAAAAATGAAAAAAATTGCATTAATTCTATTAGCAATTGCTTTAATGGTTTCAATAATTCCAGTTTCTGCAAATGAAGACATAAAATTCTTAGTTCTTTTGAAGAAAGAAAATGGTTCAAGAGTTTCAGCTCCAATTGGTATAGTTTTAGACAAATACAAAATTACTATTGAAAAATCAAACTTAAATGGAGAGTTCTTCTTTACAATTCCAAAAACTTACTTTGAAAGCTATTTAGCTGAATGGTTAAATTGGTATAACTACTATGATGCATGTAAATATGCTGGAATAGAATATATTGCACTTCAATCAAAACCAGACTATCCAATTGTAAAAATCGCAATATTTGGAAACAAAACTTTATTTGTCTATGAATACAAAGTTTATATTTTCAAAGAAGGATTAAAAGATACCTATGCAGTTGAAATCATTCTTCCAAATTCATTTGAACCATACAAAATACCTTTCATTAAGGAAAAAATATTCTTCTCTCCAATTAACAAGACAGTTATAAACTTAAATTATGGAGAAACATACACTCCAGAGCTTTTACAAGAAGAAAGAATCGTATTAACTCCATTTGAATACAAATTCTACAAAACAAAACTTCTATTCCTTCAATCTCTATACTATCAAAAATTAGAGAAAGTTGATCTAAAGGAAATTGAAGAAATAAATTGGATTGTTACTCACTCTGAATGCTACAATCCATTAGCTTGGGGAACAAACATTCCTTGTGATATTGAAGAGTTAAAATTCTACAACTCAATACTTCAAGAAGTCTGGAACTAAATGTGATGCACAAATCTCCTCTCATTTTTTTTAAAATAAGATCTTGATAACAATTTTTTACTT
>Ga0080004_1151908_pt1 | contig 17509 bp, 14 predicted proteins | sample WasSprMetagenome_FD_69207 | JGI IMG/M metagenome (GOLD analysis project Ga0080004, IMG submission 69207) | Sulfidic aquatic microbial communities from Washburn Spring, Yellowstone National Park, USA - WS (SPADES assembly) (version 2) | ecosystem: Environmental > Aquatic > Thermal springs > Hot... | reverse complement strand
CTTAAAAATTTTCTTTTGTATCTTTTGATTAGTAAATTCTTAAAGAATACGCAAGATTAAAATGTTCAGCTCTCAAGTTGGAAGAAGCATATCAGCTTAACGAGAGCTTAACTTTTATAAATCAAAGTCAGGAAACTATTTTAATAGATTTTTATAATTTTATTTTTAGGTCCTAGTTTGTTCCTAGTTAAGAAATCTATGATTCTAATGGGAACATCTGTCACTATGTATGCAGTTCACCCAGAACCTGCTTATCCTCAGAAAGTGATTGAAGAAGCATTCGATGAATTTAAACGTATAGAGAAAATTATGAGTATATGTGATGATGGGAGCGAAGTCTTTAAATTAAATAAGCAGGGCTTCCTAAACAATGCTAGCGAAGACCTAATATATGTATTAAAAGAGGCTGAGAAAATAAGCAGATTAACTCGAGGAGTATATGATGTATCCGTTCTTCCATTAATGGAATACCTAGAGGAGAGGTTTAGAGAAGATGGTTCAGCTGATGAGAAATTAAGTGATATAGTAGAATTAGTTGATTATTCATCTATTAGCGTATCTGGAGACACGGTGAGATTCCTGAAGAAGGGTATGAAGATTGTGCTTAATAGTATTGCTAAAGGATATGCAGTTGATTTAGCCTCGGATATTTTAAGGAGATACAATATTAGGCATGGAATGATTAATGCTGGGGGAGATATAAGAACTATTGGTGGAAAGACTGAGCAAGAACCGTGGAAAATCGCTATTAGAGACCCGTTCAACAAAGATAAACATGTCTGTATACTGAAACTGTTTAACGGTTCGGTGGCGACGAGCGGTGTTTATGAATATGAAACGATAAGGGGGAGTCATCTACATATTGTTAATCCTCTCAAGAAGACGGGAGAGTCTCGAGTTGTGAGTGCCACAGTTATTGCAGATAAATGCATAGTGGCAGATGCTCTAGCTACCAGCTTATGTGCAATAGAGCCAATTGAAGGCATACAATTAATTGAACAATTGGATGATATAGAAGCAATGTTAATCACGGACGAAAAGAGTATTTTAAAGACAAGTAGATTTGTAACTTATGAAGACGATTGAATCTCTGCTAATGCTTTTCTTACTAATTCTACTACTTGAGTAGAAGAGATCGTAGCACCAGATACAGCATCTATCCTTCCTTCAGGATATAATCCTATTTCTTCAATCGTTAATCCTATGAATTGGTTTTCAAACTCAGGCTCAATAATTTTTTCATTGTGTAGATGAATGTCTGGCTTCATCCTGTCTACATCGATTGCTTTGATTCTATAGTTTAAGTCAACTATGCCTGTAAGGATAAGCCTATCTGTTGGAGCATAGACTTTTTCATGGAAGCCATATCCAATTAACATTCCTTCTGCATTGTATACTTCATAATACACTATCTTTCCTTCCTTCATGACTGGAGAGAACTCGTATGCTTCTGGAAGTAGTTTCCTAAATCTCTCCGCGATCTCCGGCTCAATAGGTGGAGGCGCCTCGACTGCTTCAAACGTCTTCGATACCCCATTAACTTCTATAGTATGTCTACCGACTTCGTTGACAGTCGCCTTGAATACGACTAAGTCTGTTTCCCCGTCTAATAACGTGATCTGCTTCTCTCCTATGGGTTTACCATCTAGTAGCAGCTGCAGAGTAAAGGTATCTTCACGATAACCCGTATTAGTGACTTCAGTAGATATAGTGAAGGCTTTGCCCACCATCACTTCTGATGGCTCAATTATTATCTCTCCTACTTGGTATTTTGATGCTTGTAGTAGTGTTGAGAAAAGATATCCTAGAGATATCAAGGGTATCGTCCAGAGAAACATCTTAATCGTTTTACGTCTGTCTAACGATGTAGCCTCCTCGATTGCTTTTGGATGATATTGTTCAACCCACTTTCTGGTTACTCTACCATCTATGAACATCGCTTTTAGAGGCTGCCACTGTTCTCGGAAAACAATATTTAGTATGAAATGTATGGCAATGAATAACGTTAATACAATAAACACTATCCTATGTATTAGTCTAAGTATTTCATAGTCTAGAAAGAATATTCTCATCCACATTGCTAAGCCAGTAGCCCCAAGGACTGGAATACAGGTTACCACAACCCAGTAGAGTAGTTTCTCTCCAGGCACATGAAATCCGAGAATAGGCTTCGGAGCTTTAAGGAATTTATGCTTATAGTATTCTACCAGGCCCCTCAAATCTTTATACGTGAATAGTATACTAGACTTTGTTTTCCTTAAACCAAAACTGAGAACATGCAAAACTATGGCTACACTAATTAAGCCTGTAGTAACATATCGGTGGAGAATACGTCGTACACCTTCTCCACCGATATAATCAGTTATCCACCTAAACTGTCCACCAAGATCGAAGCCAAGAACTGTAAGCTGTAGCTGGGGAAGGCCTGAGATTATCGCTATTAAAATTCCTAATAAGTTAAGTAAATGGGTAATTCTGTCGATTATCTCCCAGCGCTCAACAAAATCAGTTGAAGACATGTTAAGGATTCTTTCGCAAGATAATATAAGCATAGTCTGATTCCATTATTTACAGTATATATTCTCCTCTATTAAGCCTTAAATTATGGATAGAACAAAATTGCATCATGAGTAGCGAAAGTAGAGAGAACTCCGAAAAATCATCTAGGGTTTCTAGAAGAGTTTTCTTGTCTTCTAGTGCAGCTGGAGTAGCAGGAATAATAGTTGGTGGAATAATAGGCAGCCAAGCATTTCCTAGAGAAGTAAGAACAACTGAGACGAAAATTGAAACAACGACTTTAACGAAGCCGACAACTGTCACCCAGACATCAACAGTTACTACTACAATAATTGCCGAGCCTGCTATACTTACTCCCCCACCGCCAATACCTGATGAGAAAATAGCAGAGACGGTCAACGTAGACGTGGTTGTGGTAGGTGCGGGATTAGCTGGCTTGATGGCTGCTTATTCTGCTGGAGAAGAGGGCGCCGAGGTTGTCGTAATAGAGAAGCATAAGGGACCCAATGTTAGAGGAGCTCATATAAATCCTGGACCAGCTGGTAAGCTCTTCAAGGAAGCTGGAATTACAGTAGATTATGAAAAAGCAGTCCGTGAACAGATTGATATAATATCAGGTAACAAAGTTAACGAAGCCCTGGTTAGATTGTGGCTAGCTAATGCTTCAAAGATTGCAGACTTCATCGCTGACCTTGCTAGAGCTAATGGTATACCAGCACAAGTACTGAAACCAAAAACTTATCTAGAGGAGGCATGGAAAGATTGGCCGCGTCCTACATACAAATTCAGCAATGAAACAGATTTTGATGGGGTTGCACAGCTTGCGCCACTCTTGGAAAAGATAGCTAAGGATAAAGGAGCTAAATTCTATTATAACACAAGAGCTCTCCAGCTTATTAGAGAGAAGAATGGGCGAGTTACTGGAGTCATTGCTCAAGATGCCGAGGGCAGATATATCAAGTATAACGCTAGGAAAGCAGTCATACTCTGCACTGGAGACTACTCATCTAACAAAGATCTATTGAAGATTTGGGCTCCCCCGGAAGTTGCAAGACTAGCAGATCTACCCAATAGGATAATCTATCCAATGATTACCCCTACAAATACAGGAGACGGTCAATTAATGGGGGTATGGATAGGCGCAGCATTAGATGAGCAGCCGCACTGTCCGCTCTGCTATATAATGGCTGGAGGTGACGTAGGATTTGCAATAAGCGCACTAGCGGGTTTAGGCCCAGGTAAAGGCTATATGCTGATATGCAATCCGTTTCTGTTTGTTAATATGTTTGGTGAACGTTTCACTAATGAAGCTCTTCCATGGATGTGGGTTATTAATAGAGTTCTCCAACAACCTAAAGCAATGTATTGGGCCATACTGGATTCAACATGGGAAGAACAAGTTACAAAACATGGTGGTGGATACCGTAGAATTACTAACCCTGAACTAGGTAGAGAATTCTTGGATGGTGCTTTAAAGAGTGGTGCAGCAGTAACAGCGAATACATTGGGAGAGTTGGCGGAGAAGATGGGTGTTCCTGTTGAAACCTTTAAGAAAACAGTTGAGAGATACAACGAATTATGCAGAAAAGGAGTTGATGAAGAATTTGGTAAGCCATCTGGATACTTGGTGCCTGTTGAGAAACCACCCTACTATGCGATACAAGGTATTGCTGTGTTGTTGAACATGGTTGGAGGAGGGCTTAAAGTAAATACAAAGCTTCAAGTACTTGATAAAATAGGCAAACCTATACCTGGACTATATGCAGCAGGAAATGCTGCTGGAGACTTTTATGGACAATACTATTCATTAGTCGTAATCCCAGGCCTCAGCCATAGTAGAGCCGTAACATTCGGATACCTCGCAGGCAAAAACGCCGTGAAGACTTAAAACAAAATCGCATCCTGAACTACATCTCCATTTTTGAAGTACTTACTATTTTATAGAAATAGAAGTATAAACAGTATACAAATCCCATTCGCAACTTTAATACGTATCAATTTCAGAGGAACATCATGAACGATGTTTATCTTTACTATTTATTATCATTCTTGCAGAACAATGAGTTAAATAAATTCTTCTCATGTTTTCTTATGAGATAAATTGCTTCAGTTTCAAATTAAAATTATGGAATATCTTTATGATATCTCTTGAATTCAAGAGATATCAAGAGATAAAGAATGTAGAATGTCCATTTTGTAAAAAAGAAACAGTAAAAGCGATTTATTATCCACCTGTGCTACAAATTAGAAAGTCTAGGTCTACTGCAACTGGTACAAAAACAAAATTTTATCATACTAAAGAAAAAGTTGGAAGAGTTGAAAAAGCAAGGGCTTCCGACAGTTATTATAACTGAAATTCATCGCTAACTCAACATATAAAGCCCTAGTAACAATAGCATCAATAATAATACACCTAAGATATGGAATTTAGAGATGAGCTCTTTGCATATGAAAGTTTAAAAAATTAATTTCGTAGGAACTATATTGGAGATGTCTATGGTCAGGCTTTATGAATATCAAGGAAAACAGATCCTGAAAATGCATAACATCCCTATACCTGAGGGCTACATTGTTTCTAAACTTGATGATTTTCAAGAAGTAATTAAGAAGATTGGGGTTGGGAAAAGTCTTGCTATTAAGGCTCAAGTCCTTACTACAGGTAGACTTAAAGCTGGAGGTATGAAATTTGCATCAACAGTCGATGAGGCTGTATCTATAGCATCTGAAATGTTTGGTAAGATAATTAAAGGCATGAGTGTTGGAAAGATCGTCGTTGAAGAGAAGCTATATGTTGATAGAGAATTCTATGTTAGTATTACGGTATCAGATTCTTATAAAATTAAAGGGTCTTTGCTTCTCTTTAGTACTGAGGGTGGTGTTGATATTGAAGAGGTGGCTGAGAAGTATCCAGAAAAAATATTGGCTATGCCTATAGGCTATATCAAAGGTATTGATGAAGAGGGGCTTGAGAAATCTCTTTTAGCATTAAATATAGCAAGCGATATAGTTAAACAATTAGTTAACATCATAGTGAAGCTTTATTATATGTTTAAGAAATATGATGCACATACAGTTGAAGTCAATCCTCTTGTTTTAACAAAGGATGATAGAATGGTTGCAGCTGACTGTAGAATAACTATAGATGATAATTCTGTATTTAGACATAGTGAGCTTGGCATACAAGTTCCACGTAATGTTGTACGGCCACTTACAGAATTTGAGAAAATTGCATGGAGGATAGAAGAAAATGATTATAGAGGTGTATGCTTCTTTATGCAGCTTGTAGATGATATTTATGAGATAGCAAAAGGGGGCTGCATAGCATTCCATGGTATAGGTGGAGGAGCATATATGTTAGCAGCTGAGACTCTACTTAGACAAGGCTTTAAACTAGCAACATATCTTGATACTAGTGGGAATCCAACAGCCTTTAAGATATATAGAGGTATGAAGGTTGCACTTTCACTACCAAGAATTGAAGGATATTGTTTAGCTGGAGCCGTGATAGCGAATCAAGAGCAATGGTATCATGGATTTGCTATTGTTAAGGTATTGAGAGAATACGCTAGGTATAAACCAGGTTTTCCAATAATAATACTGGTAGCTGGTAATAAAGAAGCGGAGACGCATAGAATAATAAGAGAGGGTTTAGCTGACGTTCCATTAAGATGGGAGCTTTATGGGAGAGAGAAGGTACTTGACATAGATTTCATTGCTGATAGACTTTCTAAATTAATTGAAAGCTATAAACAAGGGAAAGCTAAGATTGGGGACATTACCAACTTTATCGGTGTAGAAAGACCCTCTGAAGAAGAGTTAAAAAGCTATCTATGGTTTAAAACATCAACAGGAGGCGAGATATACATAGATCTTAGAAAGTGCGTAGCTCCAAATTGTGGATTTGCATGTGTAAAGGCTTGTAGGTGGATGGGTGCAGGTTCACTAAAAATAAGAGGCAGCAAGCCTCATATTATCTCTAAAGAATCAGAGGAACTGCGTAGGCTTTGCAGTGAATGTCTTGCATGCGAATATTATTGTATGTTAAAGGGGGGGAATGCTATAAAGATTATAGTTCCAGTATACGGTCTTGAAGATGTTGTGAAAAACCTATTTCACCTATACGGGTGAGTTACTGTGGCAATACTTATAGATGAAAAGACTACTGTACTAGTACAAGGCATTACTGGTAGAACTGGTGCATTTGGAACCAGAGCTATGCTTGAATATGGTACAAGGGTTGTTGGAGGTGTAACACCCGGACGTAAGGGAAAAAGTGTATGGGGTGTGCCAGTATTCAATACAGTTAAAGAAGCTATAGATGAAGTCGGTTTAGTAGATCTTAGTGTAGTATTTGTTCCAGCACCTCAGGTAAAAAACGCTGTTTTAGAGGCTTTAGAAGCTGGCATCAGGACTATTGTTGTTCCTGCGGAGAGAGTCCCTCTACATGATGTTCTCATGATGGTGAGTTATGCGAGGAATATAGATGCGAGGATAATTGGACCAGGCTCTCTCGGTCTCATAAGCCCTGGTAGAGCTTCAGCTGGGTGGATTGGTGGAGCTAGAGAGCTTATTGAGGAATCTTTCAAACCAGGTTACATTGGTGTTATCTCCAGAAGTGGCGGTGGTGTAACAACTGTTTGCTGGACGTTAGCTCAACATGGACTAGGTGTAAGTACAGCTATTCATGTAGGTACGGAGCCTATTATTGGTACAACAGGAGCTGAGCTTTTAAAAGAATTTCAAAAAGATGATGAGACCCACATGGTAGTAGTTCTTGGTGAAATTGGGGGTCTTATGGAGATCGAGATGGCTGAGATTATGGCGAAAGGAGGGTTTAGAAAACCTATAATCTTCTATATAGCTGGTAGGATGCTGCCATCTGGAGTACGCTTCTCACATGCTAATGCTATTATTGAGAGAAGATCAGATACAGCTGAATATAAAGAGAAAGTACTTGAAGAGGCGGGAGCTTATATAGCTAAAAAACCTATAGAGCTAGCAACGATTGCAAAACAGCTCGTGAAGAGGTGATATGATGAAGCCTATGTTGCTAAGGTCACTATTGTTTGTGCCTGGGAATAATTGGAGATTAATTGAAAGTGCAAAGAAGCTAATCGATGTAGACGCTATCATACTCGATATAGAGGATGCTGTGCCGATAGATGATAAAGAAACAGCTCGTTGGTTTGTTAAAGATGCTGTTAAACAGTTGAAGGATGCAGGCCATATCGTAGCGGTTAGAGTAAATAGCATTGCATCAAATCTTATTAAAGAGGATCTTAGATTCGTAGTGCAAGAAGAGGTTGATGCTGTAATGCTACCAAAAACAGAGTCAAAAGATGACGTGTTAATGTTAGAGAAAATGTTGTTAGAAGAAGAATGTCTAAAAGGTTTGAGTAATATATCAATAATACCATTAATTGAAAGCGCACGGGGTGTCTTAAATGCATATGAAATAGCTTCAGCTACTAAGAGAGTGATAGCCATAGCATTTGGTGCAGCAGACTATCTTCGAGATATTGGACGAAGCTACTTCACCTTATCCTTAGAGGAGTATGAGTTGATATTTCCACGAGCCCAGCTAGTAATAGCTGCGAGAAGTGCAGAAGTATACGCAATTGATACACCATTTCTAGGTTTAATAATAGATTTAAAAGGTGTCAAAAGAGAAGCAGAAATAGCGTTAAATTTAGGGTTTAAAGGAAAAATGTGCGTACACCCTTCACACATAAGAGTTATAAACGAGGTATTTACACCATCAGAGAAGGAGATCGAATTAGCAAGAAGAATAGTAAACGCATATGAAGAGGCTATAAAGAAAGGTCTAGGAGCAACATCCATGGAGGGTAGGATCATCGATAAAGCAGCTTACAATCAAGCTAAAGAATTATTAACATTGACCGAAATGATAAAGGAAAAACAAAAATCAAAGGAGAAAAAAATCAGAAGCATATCAAAATAAGCAAACTATACAAGAACCTGTCAATTAAGTAATATTCCTCACGAGTTTTATTGCTGTGAGTAGGTCTCTAATTATCCACATCATTATAGAATGTCTTAGACTGGCAATATGCAAGAAACCTTTACAACATCCATCAATAGTCTTCGAGCTGACGTTCGACTTTATGTTACTTTGCTCGGTGTAATCGCTGCCGTAATAAGCCTTTTGTCTAGAATCTTGTAAAATGATGATTGCTAAAATCACAGGCACTATAACCTTAAGCCCTCTACAATTTACTCGGCTCTGAATGCTACTATGGAGATATTCTTCCACTATTAGATATGTATGCTCTAGAGGAGGCTTGGGCAATACTTAGCGTGTATACGCATTTCTCTTAAAAATTCTTCAAGTGTATATTAAAGAGGCCGAATCAAGTATGGATAGAAGATTTTGATGAAGACCTTCTGTATACATGTTGTAAACTCTTAATTATAACTACAGACTTATTCTTTTCAACACCCTCTTATCATATAGTAAGATATATGATGTCGTCAATGACGTAGTCAAGCGTTGGAGAAAGAAACAAAATATTCAGCTTGGAATTACAGAGAAAATACTCAACTCTATTAAGAAATAATGTAGAAGAATAATAATTTTAAGATCCTGCCAACTAGGTAATACCCCTTCCTGAGCTTTCATTATTATGCGTAGTTTTCTTATTGTTGCTATTGTTGATGCGTAGTCTTCTATTGACCCTATCTACTCTCATGGAAGACTCCTATAGTTATAGGTTCAGAGAAGGAGAAGGAAAGTCCCTGAGGTTAATTGTACGAGATAGGATCTCAGGAAAAAGATACAAGCTAGAAATCTTTAAGGAGAATACTGCTAAAGACATCATCAATGCTCTAATCAAGTCTGGGCTGATTAGACCAACGCCTGGGCAAGGGTATGAATGGCGACGCTTAGACTCTAGATTTATCGAAATCCACCCTGACGAGAAAGTATCATGTAGACTGTCTCCTAGAGAGAACGAAGTATACTTGGGTGCTAGGACGATTGGGGATGTTAAGACTCGTAAGATTTGATTGTCGCACACCGCAAACTAGGCAAGTGTTTACTCCAGCTTTGAGGAGAGAATCTAGATATTTCTTATAGTATAATACAAAACATTCGAGGTCTTTGCATAACGTTAGTTCAATCCCATCAGAATACCTCTCAACAATCTAAATAATTTTTGATATCTTGTAGATTTTCCCTTAAATTCTCCTCTCTGAACTGAGTTATTTATGTTCTGACCATACCTGACTCATCTATTCGGTTCAGCAGATTGAAGAGCCATTGATAACATGACCAAGAGAAGGTCCGCTATATCTCTAATAAAATCTTTAATGCTTCGAATATTCTTTGTCTAACGTTTTCTTCATGGACGTGCATATCTAGCCCTATAAGATATATATTTCGTATCTTAGCGATCACAGGGAATCTTAAGTTATCAAGTTCGATTTCAGCTAGTATCTCGTCGAAGTCTCCACTATAGTAAGCTACTAGATGGTTTGCAGTATAACCTGTTAAGCTTCCTAGATATGATAGGGTCTCTCTAAATCTTATGTTGTAGGATGGGGGAGAACCAGTTACCTGAACCCCTATGTTACGTCCCCAAACCGTTATTCTGTTCCACATCCCCATGATAGCTGAATTGGTCTCGTAGGGTCTCAAGATAGATGGTGAGCTTACGATGAAGCTTGGGAAAACTATGAATACCTTCGTATTCGTCTCTTCCAGCTTGCGTAGAAAGACCCCCTCAATAGAGTCTCTCGGCGCAAATACTACTACAGCTTTATACCGCTCTCCAATCTCAGACCTATAAACTCTAGCGTCTATTATATCGAACTTGATATGTGAATCTTCTAGAAGTCTGATAAGTCCAGGAGGGTCTACAGAGTGCCAGTTTGCAACAGATATCGGTGTTGAGCCACTATAACCCATATAACCTACATCATAAGAGCCCACCACTAATAGAACTGGTTTATCCTCCCGTTTAAGATAGAGTGAAGAATACTTCTTCATGAGTTCAACAAGTCTGGTTATATCAGCATCTTTGAGGTTCTTGCTCCACAGTGGATAGAAGATAACTGGAATTATCCCTTTCTCATAAGCATCACGGACTACTTGATCAGCATACTCCATCATGAGGTATGGGCTATCAAAATCGAGTTCAGCCAACTGTAGACCATCAAAGAATGCATCCCTCTGATAGAACTTTGTCGGTCTCCAGTGGGGATGAGGGGTAAATGGTGAATAAGCTACATCAATACATCTATCTCCTGAATAGACGTATGATGGTGATACTGCTCCAACATAGGAAAAACCAATTATCGGCCTGCTGGTTAGCATTTTAGCCAGGCATCTAAAGCTCCACGTTATATTTAATGTAACATGGTTACGCCACTCCTGATACCAGTAAAACAGGGCTACTTTCACAGGATCACTCCTAGGGTCTGATTCTGGAAGATTACTTGAATAGTATATTATGTCGCCTTCCACAAGATTATTATGCCACCACCATGAAAAATCCATCTGAGCAAGCTGGGGAGCAACTCTCGATATGTACAGTCTAAATGAATTATTTGCTGAATGACTGTTCCAGAAAACAGAGTTTATCCATGACTCGCCATAATGACCCCACTCGATCTGATAACCCACTATATTTGGAAACCCCTCTAGATGCATCAGGACTCTGCTTAGGAGCTCCATACCCATTCTAAGCTGGGTTGAGTTAGTGTAGTCTGGAAGATTATGGTCTGGAAGGTTTGGATCTCCTATTAATCGTTCACTAAACTTTTTTGAATCAATAACTATTCTAGGTATAACGGATAAGCCCTTTGACAAAGCATATTGGATTAATTGGTCGAGATGGTCATATGTTTGCTCAACGCTAGTAGTCCTAAACACTATAACTACTATGTCTACTCCACTATTTGCCGCTACGTCAATTCTACGGCGTAAAGCCTGCTCTACCATCGAGTTTGGACCCTCATCATCTAGGTCACCTATGAGCATTACAATACTGTCTGGACCTAACTGCTTAAAGATTAGCGTCGAGGTTACTGTATGCATCATAGCAGTCGTGGTCAAAGTCTTAGTAGTCGCCAAAGTTGAGACCAAGGTCTTCGTCTGTTCTAACATCTTCGTCTCTACAGAAGTCCTAGTAACTTCTTTCTCGATAGTAAGAGTCTTCGTTGAGATACCATAGTAAAAAGAAGAAAAAATACCGAATATCAACCCTGCGGTCACCAGCAACACTATGATAATAATCCATACCGATTTATCCCTCAGGAGCCCCGGCACCAAACTTTAAATCTAGAGCAAAAGCTTATAAAAAGTTTCACTGCAAGAGAAGACTCTGTCAACCAAGTAATACTCCTTCTTAAGTTTTATTATGAGCAGGGCGTGTCCAACTATTATTTGCTATTTATAAACTTTAAAGCTACACTTATAAGTAATCTAGGAAGAGTTTACGAATTATTGGACACGCCCTTATGAGCAGGTTTCTGACTATTGCTACTGTTGATCCGTAGCCTTCTCCACTCTCTATACGTTAAGTGTTAGCAAGGATACGCTGCCTATTCCGGTTTCAATAGAGTTTTAACTAAAATCTTATTCCTCTGAATACAGCTTTGTTCTTTCTGTTAAACCAGCTTGTTCCACCGATTATTCTTCCATTTACTCCTATCTTAGCTCATAATCTAGTATTTTCTCACATATCTCTCTCGGCTTCTTGGAGTAGTCTACGTCGATGAAGGTAAAGTGGATTAGAGAATCTCTATGTACGTCTAGGTAGACTGTACTATCGTTTACCTTGGCTCCTAAGACGTGTATCCTCCCCCATCCATCCTTTAACTTAGCTTCGATAAGATCGTCTTCCATATAGATATCCTTGAAGCCTAGAGCCTTCAATATCTCACCAACTCTCAAGATGTCCACATTAATCTCTAAATCCATTTTCTTCATACTTTTTCTGAGAGGTTGGCTCTAAGAGTAATTTCAAAAGAATGGATTAAGACATAGCTAATGTATAAATAGTTTACACACCTATATAACTCTCCTTGATTTTTGGGTTTCTTAATAGTTCTTCTCCAGAACCGCTTAAGGTTATGTTCCTGCGTTCTATTATATACGCTTTATCACTTATCCTCAACGCTTGCTCAATATGCTGTTCAACCAGTAAGATTGTTATCCCATATTATTAAGCTTCTTTATCAAATCTCTGACGAGCCCCTCCTTCAAAGCCTTCTCTCCGTTGGTTTATCACTTCAGATAAATCTTCAACTCATTTCTATTAAAAATTATCTAGTTTGAAACTGTTGTCTACGGCATGTCTCTAGAGATATTGTCACCTATATAGTTTCTTTCGTATAGATATTTGAAGAATTTCTTCAAGGTAATTAAATGTTCTTCTCTCATACTTATGCTATAATTCAGAATCTTTCTCTTTGACCATTTTAAGAATTTCTCTATATGCCTTACTTTAACCTCATTTATACCTGCTAGATTTTCTTCTTCCAGGAAATCTTTAAAGAAAGATAATGCATCATGATACATCCTCAATGTTTTTTCACTAATTCCTTGACGCTTATTATAATCTAAGAATTCATTTACATATTTCTCAAATTCTCTTATAAACAATATTTTCTTCTTAATCTTAACAATTCCTTCTTCATCAATAAGTTTTACTACCCCAGAAAAATAATATTCGCCTGCATAGGGGATAAGTATTCCTATTAATCCCTGCCCTTTCTTAACTTTTAATGGTAATGTCTTATCTCTGATGAAAAGCTTCCTGTTACTTGTAAGATCGGTAACTTTTAATCCATTATCTTCTACTTCTTCTATTTCCAGTAGGAATGAGCTAGTTTTCTTCTTTATCTTGGAAACCTCATTTCTCTCTCCTCTAAGATTTTTCCTCTCAGTATAAATTTCCCCGATTGTTTTCCCTTCCTTATACTCATTTATGAATAAGAACCAATCCGTATATTCATCTATATGTTCGCCTATGAATTTATCAATATCTATTGGAACCCTCTTTTCAACAAGACCGAGCATGCCCATCCATAAGATGAACCTGGCTTTCATGTGATCATCTCTTATATGCTCTAAAATACCATTTTCTTCAGCAAATTTAAAAACAGCTTTTTGCAGTTCTCTAAATCCAACAACCATAATCTACATATCTTTTATTTTCCATGATATTATTTATTCCTTATTGATTCTGCCAACTTTCACTTAACTTTTCTTTTACTCTGCTGCAGACACTATTCAAGAGTGGTAATCTATGCATCATTAAGTCGCTTGGGATTCTACAATAATATAAAAAGGTCTTAGTAGCTGATGATGATAAGCATGATAGGCAGTAGCTAATACCGCAGACCATAAAATGTCAATCAGTCCAGCTGCTCAAAGAAGGTTAGAAAGGAAAGCAAGACGTAAGAATATTCTATGAGTGAATCAGATTCTTTAAAATAATGAGTTTTCACGTAATCTAATTCTTAAATTTTTGTTTATGACTAAAGGATGTTTGTTTCTCATTAGCGTAAGCAACTTAAGATAAACTCTATCTCGTATAGACTTGTGATGTGTTTGTATGGTAAAGGAACTTCAAGCGAAAAATCTTTTATCATTTTCTCAAGAATTCTCTCGCAGCCTGTGTTTAATAGTTCCTTTTCAATTCTCTTCTTTACTTTAACGTAGATATCAGACTTTTCTCCTTCTTGGAGAATTCTATCTAAGCATATCATGTTTACATAAAATGGTGTGTATTCCTAGGTTTCTTCTCTAAAGAGTGTAAACTCTCAGGGAAGACATGTAACCGAGGTTACAAGTCTCGACTAGAATTGTTTAGAGAAGATGTGATAAGCATATTCTATGTTTTTCTTTGCTACCAGTATTCTGGTTTTTCGCTTCCATGGAGTCTGCTTGAGTCTCTAAACCTCCATAAGCCTTTGAATGGAGAATCTATGATCATGTTGAGCGCCTCTATTGCGGCATCGCTTAAGAGTACTTCCCTCTCTATCTCAGATACGACTAGATTTGATGTACATTTAGAACTCTCATCCCCAGCAACCACTACTACCTCGACGCCATCCTTAATACAGTACATCTTAACTGGACCTCCAGCTGTCTCATAACTTTTAACCTTAGCTCCTTTAGGTAGTTTAGGCCAGACTTCAAGCTCTTCCGCAAGCCTAACTGGGAGGAGGCATTCTGGCTTCTCGGTTTCATAGCCTGCATTTAAGAGGGCTGCCGTGATAACCTCCCTACCTGTCTGCAAGCTTCTAAGCTTTACTCTTACACCCATGAGTCATCTTCCTCTCGAGACCCGTCTCTATTATATGGCCTATCCTAGGAGTTTTTTTCAACTTCCCGTATCCTGCCAATCTTCAACCTAACCTTCATAGGGATCATACTCCCTAAGAATTGATCATCTTTGACTCTAAGATAAAGTTTCATAACTCATTCAACTATACAGCCACAAGATTTACTGCAGCTTCTTCTCACCGTCTCCACAATACAGGTTTTCCGGACTCACTCGAATCCGCAGCTTGAGCAATAGTCTATCTCATGGCTTCTGGAAGTGGTGGAGGCCGCGAAGATGCAGTTCAGAGGAGGGTAGAGACGTTATAGCTGTTAGAAAACTCCTCCTTCAATCGTTCACCCCGAAAACCTTCTTGAATATTTAACTCTTCTCCGTATGCTTTTGAGATCTTCTAGTATGATTATTGAAGCTCCGGCTTTCCTTGTCTCACTGATTATCTAGTTAGTAATCTTATAGTAGACGTATCCGATCCTCCTCTCCTCTCTTCCCCTATACTTCGCTAGTATAGGTTTCTCGCTCAGTCTAGGCTTGGATTAGGGCCTTCTATGCTTAAGGAAGTATGTTGTCCTTATCATCTTCACGCAAGTCTTAATATTGGTAACATAATCTCCTGAGCCGAAAGCGATGTTATCTTCATTTACATCTACAGCTATTGTTTTCCCATTTGGTTCTACGATCTTCAACAATCTTAGAGAAGACAACCTTCAGGTAGAATCTATCCTCCCTCTTTAAGACCCAAGCTTAACCCGGCCTCGCCTCTCTAACCTTCTCATGGTATGTTCCATAGAGTGGCCTCAGCTTAATTCTACCATTCTCAGTAGCTATCGATGCCTCCCAGCCCTCAAGGTCAAGGCTGAAAAAGTAGTCATCCAACATTATTACATTCTTCTTGGAGGGTGGCTTCTCTGCCCTCGCTAAGCTTCCTGAAGCTCCTATAGATTGAGCAGGTCATCTGGCATGCAGTATAGATGTAATGTGATGGAAGGCTTGGATACCTTGCTCTCAACTCATGGTATTTCTTCATTCTCAGTCTTCTGAAGTCTGTAATTCTTTTTGTTGAAGCATATCCAATCAGATTGTTTAAGATCTCTACATATATGTTGAGAATAGGCTTTCAGGAATTAATCCACTTAGCTTAAAGCTTGCTGTAAGCTTAACAGTCTCCAACGGCAGACTCAACCACCACCAGGAGTCTAGGAGCTCAATATACTTAGTCCTACCAGGGTAAGCCTGCTTCTCCACAGCTACATAGGATAAACTGAGGTTCTCCGTAACCTCACCGGCTATATACGGTTTCTCCAGCATCGAAATTACTAAGGTTATTATGGACAGTAAACTTTATTCTAAAAAGAAGTAATTTCAAAACTCCACGAAACCCGTAAAACTGGGAAAGCCCTGCAAGAAAACCGATAAACCAATCTATTTACTGATTATATAAGCCCAGCAGCTATTATCAGTCCTTCATTTTCAAAGTTTATAATTGGGGGGGTCTTAATCGTATTAGGCGTGTGTAAACAGAAATTAAATGGAGCGGGAGTTTGTTATGAAAAATGAAGATGAGCCTTCACTTATGTTCTTCTTGCTATCACATCATAGGCCAGAGAAACTTCACCGGACGATTCATATTTGTATCAAGGGGAAGCATCTTTACCTTTGTGCTAGATGCACTGGAATATGGACGGGAATGATAAGTATCTTTCTTGCTTCACTCTTTGGGCTTGACCTCCCCGTATGGCTTTACATTCTTTTATTGGCGATACTTCCAGCGCCCGCCATGGTTGATTGGACTACTCAGAGTTGTAAAATTAGGGAGAGTAAGAATTTAATACGGGTAGGAACAGGTTTTCTCCTCGGAATTGGTTGGGGGCTCTTCTTCCTGCTGTTAGCGAAGGGTATGCTGTATTTGCTCCTAATTGGCCTGATGATCCTGTGCGCGTACATCCTATTAGTGTATGTAATCGCTTTGAAAACCAATTTTCTCAACGACTACTTTAATTAAGTAAGTTGCCTAAGGTAGGGTAGGGATGTACTATCCTTGGAAAGCTTAAATTTATCCTGCTCCAGTCTAGTATGACCAAGATGGGAGAAGGAGAAGAGGAAAAAAGACAATATAATCTAGGCATATTGATCCTACTGGTCGTCCTTTGTTGGCCAGCGGCTCTCATATACTATTTTCACTAGGCCAAAGGTCAAGACAAGAATCTGCCAGGGGTGTGGAAGACGGATACCGTTGTCATACAGAGTATGCCCTTACTGTGGAAAGGCTGCAACTGAGCTGGCTCCTTGGACAGCTCCAGCTGCACCACCCCCCACTTATCAGGTACCACCTCCACCACCTGGAGGAAAATTCTGTCCAAACTGTGGGGCAAGAGTAGATCCAGCCGCAAGGTTCTGTCCAAGCTGTGGAAAACAGTTAACGCCCTAAAATCATAGCTTAGCTAGTAGGATCAGTGTGCCTTATAACCTTACTGGATACTATAAGCTTTTTAATACATACAGGATCATCATTTATAGAATACCTGTTTCATACACAACTATATGAGATTTTACGGTTGAATGGGCGTGTCCAACTATTCATATGTCCACCTCACTAGGATTTTTAGGCAGTATATTATGATTCTTAGGTGTGTTCTTGTCTTCGTTGACTCCTCCCTCCTCGTCTTCAGCCTGTCTCCGAC
>Ga0080004_1150762_pt1 | contig 17509 bp, 18 predicted proteins | sample WasSprMetagenome_FD_69207 | JGI IMG/M metagenome (GOLD analysis project Ga0080004, IMG submission 69207) | Sulfidic aquatic microbial communities from Washburn Spring, Yellowstone National Park, USA - WS (SPADES assembly) (version 2) | ecosystem: Environmental > Aquatic > Thermal springs > Hot... | reverse complement strand
AGGAAATGTACGGATTCAAGGCAAAAGATATACTGGAATCTCTACTAATACCAATAAAAACAAAAAATCCGAAAATCGAAGACATAGAACTCGACAACGAATCAATAACATTAATGAAAGAATTCGCAAAAAGACTATCAGAAAAACTCGATAGAAAACCATCAACAATCTATAAGCTTGCAAGCAAAATTCCAATATCATACAGGATAGTGCCATCAACAGTTAGAAACAGAATATTGAGAATAAAAACAGCAAACACAAACATAGACTACATGAGAAAATTGAACCTAGAGAAAATCAGACTAAAATTCCTAGAAAAAATAGGCTACAATACAAACAGTTCAGAAGAAAAAGGCATATGCATAATAACACATGATATAGAATCAGAAAAAGGATTAAAAAGAGCACTAAAACTTAAAGAAAGAGAAGAAAAATATGAGGTAGAATCAACATGGTTTCTCCTAACAGAAGAATACAGCCTAGACAAGAAGATAGTTAAAAGACTATCTGAGAATGGAGAAATTGCATTACACGGAGACAGACATGAAGCAAAATTCTACAACCTAAAAAAGGACAAAATAGTAGAAAGACTGAAAAAAGGTAAAGAAAAATTAGAAGAAATCGTTGAAAAAGAAGTTATTGGATTCAGAGCACCACTACTACAATACAACAAAAAAATGCTAGAGGCAGTAAGTGAAGCAGGATTCAAATACGATTCATCGGCACCAACATGGGAACCACTAAATCCGCTAACAATGAAGCAAGACGGCATCGAACTCTTGAATCCAATAACGATAAATGGGCTTATAGAGGTGCCAGTAACGCTTGTACAGGATCACCAGATGCTCTATATATTAAAGTTTAAACCGGAACAGGCAATAGAATATTGGATTAAAAAATTAAATGGGGTAGAAAAGCTTGGGGGAATAGGTCTGCTACTGATACATCCGGATTATGAATTGGCCAGCGACAAAAGCATAGCATTATATGAAGATTTGTTGAAAAAACTTAAGCAAATGAGAATATCTCTATCCCCATTAAGTAACGTTCAGCATCAATTGAAATGAGTAAATATAAGCTATTTGCTGTCATTCCAGCGAGGGACGCGAGATATGTTAAAGAGAAAATTGAAGAAATGGAATCATCAGGGTTACCTTTCGTTATAGTTTGCGGAGAGAGAATCGATCATAAAAATGTTGTATATAGGCCTCCAAAGGGCAAGTATGACGCAATAAATTATGCTATTCGATTTATACCAAGGGAAGCAGAAATCGTAATATTTAATGATGTTGACACAAAAATACCAGATCATAATATGATATTTAAAGCAATAAATCTTTTTAATGAAGACCCGGCGATAGGGTTAATTTTTGGAAAAGACTTAGTCAAAGAAGGGCCTCAAGTTCTATTTCACAGGTGGCTGTACGCTATTATTAAACGAGTCCCTATTATAGTTAATGGTGATATAATTTTTATAAGAAGAGTAATTCTTCAAAAACTAATTCCTTTGCCTCCTTGCAAAGCCGAGGATGCTTTATTAGGATTTAAAGTACTTGAATTAGGTTATAAAGTTGTTTTTAATGAAAAATGTTTTGTTTTTACAAATAAAACTGGTAAAGAAGTTGAAGAAATAAAATATAAAAGAAGAACTGTGGGGGGTATCTATCAAGCTTTATCATATTGCCATTCTAAAGGGTCATCTTTATTAATTGTGAAAATGTTTTATATACTTCTTCCGTTATTATTGCCTTTTTTGCTTCTGACTGGAAAAAAAGGATACTGCTGGTTTAAAGGTATTTCACTTGGAATATGTGACTTTCTCAAGAAAGATAATACTGGCATATGGATATGATATATAGTGCAACTATTTCCAAAGATTTAAAGACCATCAGCATTTTGGTTGTGCATGGTTAGTATAATTCCATTGAGTAACAAATTTACAGTAAGAGCATGATGTTCCAGTAACTATTTCATGTTACAAAAATGAATCTACAGACTAGGGAAAATTAGGGAGGTAAATTATGAAAATCAACATATTATACTTAAGTGAAAGTTCTCTTCCTAAAATTTACACTCATAGTATTGTATCAGAGGGAGAGGCCAGAATATTAAGAGATACAAACTTATTTAATAATATATTTGTTATAGCTATAGGTAAAGATTTTGTAGGAAAGGTAAAAGGTAAAACTGAGTCTAAAATAATCGTTGTTAGAAGTAAGAGAATAAATCCATTTATAGATTTTGTGCCTTTTGTTATTCTGTACTTTTTATATAATTTTCTATATTTTGTGCCTACTCTGAAGTTAATAAGGAAATATAATATCAAAATTATTCATACCACAAGTCTTTTTTATAGTGGCCTTGTAGGTTTCCTATTACATTTAATTACAAAACTCCCTTATGTAGTAGAAGTCAGAGCTAATTTTGAGTACTTGCTTAATATCTACTTAAAGTTCATTCCAGTATTTCTCAAGCGAGCAATTGTTCGTTCAATTATACTTTTGCATTCTAAAAAGTCTAGCTTTATAATAGCTAATTCGAATATTGTTAAAGAACTTCTGATAAATAATGGTGCTGCCCGCCACAAAGTGGATGTTGTATATCCAGTAGTGTTTTATTATGATGAAGAAAAATTGCTTGGAGAATCTGTTAGAGTTAATAACAAAGATATGTTAGTCATCAGCACCTTATCTAGGATAGTTAAAGAAAAAGGACTAGATATTCTTTTAGACTTAGCTAAAGAGATAAAAAAGCATAAATTAAATGTGAAAATAGTTATTGGAGGCACCGGCCCCTATTTGAATAATCTAATAAAAAAAGCTAAAGAGTATAATATTACTGATATTGTTAAATTTGCTTATTATGTAAGCGACAAAATCTCTTTCTATCAAAGAGCAGACATTATAATAAATCCGTGGCTTTATTATGATTTTGGAGGTCTTAATACGGAGGCTATGTTGATCGGTAAGCCTATAATCGCCTTTTTGCCGCATGAGCCAATTATTCATGGTTTTAACGGCCTAATTATTGAAAGAGATGTTATTTCTCTTCTTAATGCAATTAAATTATTCTTCGATGATAAACTAAGGTATGAATATGGTTGTAATGGTAAATCCTTGTACTTGAAGAAATACTCAAAGATCAAACAGATAAATAAAATGAAAAATCTTTATTCAAAGTTAATAGTTTCTTTGGGTGAAAAAAAGGAATGAATATCCTCCAAATATGTCACCATCTAGTAGGGCATTGGGGTAATGTTCCCTATAATCTAAGTTTAAATTTAAGTAAAAAAGGATTAAAGGTAATAATACTGACTATGAATAAACCAACTAACTTACCGTCAAATATCCAATTTATTGAATTAAAGCCAATAGTTAACTTTAATTTTTCAAGGGATATAGAGTTAGTTTTAAGATTGTTAAATAAGAAGGAATTATTTAAAGAAGCTGATGTAATTCATGTTCATCAACCTTTTGGCATTGTCGCTACACATCTTTGTAAGGTCGAAAAACCACTTCTATACACCCTTCATGGACTATTTTTTGAAGAACAACAGTTACTGAATAGCTACCCAGGTCTTCAAGGTTTTGAAGGGATAAGGTATAAGATTGGCTCAAGAATGGTTTTTATGGAAAAAATGACTGCAATTAAAAATTTTCCATGTTATATAAATACATTGTCTACTACAACTAAACTCCATTTAATGAATTTAGGGATTGATGAGAAAAGATTAGTGGTCATTCCTAATGGATATAATGAATTGTTATTTAAACCTATGGATACCAATAAATGTAAAAGATTAATCCTTTCAAGATTGGGAATAAGTAAAAATTTTCAAATAATTAGTACTCTATGTGAAATCACTCCTCTTAAAGGAATTCATGATCTCATCTTCGCTTTTAATGACGTTTTAAAATTCAATAATAATGTTTTATTATTAATAGCAGGCCCTATTGTTCTGAAAGGATATTACAAATATTTGCTAAAACTATTGAGCAAATTGAAGATAACCAATAGAGTTTTCTTTATTGGTTACATTTCTCCACATGAAGTACCCGTGTTTCTGAATGGCTCTGATGTCTTTACATTGTGTAGTTACTCAGAAGGTGCTCCATTAGTAGTTCCTGAAGCTTTAGGTTGTAACAGGCCAATCTTAGTAAGTACTTCGTGTGCTCCAAAGGATTATGGTCTTCCATATGAATTAACCTTTAAGCCTGGGAATATTCAAGAAATTTCTTCTAAGCTTAAGGACGTTCTTACGAATAATTATAAATATTGCAAATATTATGAGAAGCTATATAATTATGCTATTGAAAATTTAACATGGTCGGCAATAGCTGAAAAGCATATCAAGTTTTATGAAAAAATATTGTATAATTAGGTGAGATTTATAATTAAACATAATAGTACTGTTCTTTTTATATTTTCAAAGGCGTTAGGTATCAGTACAGGAACTCCATTCTCTATCTCCCCATCCTTAATTAAGTTCTTTAAAATTAATGGTTTAAATGTTGCAGAATTTATACCCGAAGAATCCATAGATTCTGAGTTGAAGCTTAATTATAATCAATACGATGACTATATAAAATTCTGCGTGAAATATAAAAGTTTTTTACATAAAACTCTTATCGAATTATGTGATATAATTGATAATTTCAAATGCAATTTTCTCTTTATAAAACTCACAGATACAATGGCAATAATGAATGATATTGATATACTATACATTCCTTCTCATAAACATCATTTAATGCATATTATACCTTATATTTCAAAAAAGTTATCATTTCTAGGAACCAATCCAAAACTTAGATTTTATAGCAAACTTGAAGCCCCTACTGGAAAGCTTACGTTACTATTTCCAGGATCTTTCTCAATAGATTTTTATCCACAACTTTCTTGGGGTCGATTTTTGGTTGAGGAAGGGCAAACAGTTTATAGAAGAAAGGTTCAATCTAATATGTTAGGAGTTAGTATTCCCACCCCTTCGCCAATAGATCAGTTTTACATAACTTGTACACATTCCTTTTTCCATGGAAATATAACATTACGTGATATAATTCAATGTCTTACCAATTTAAGACTTAACAATTGTTCCCTAAACAACAATATAGGCTTACTTAATGAAATACTAAGTGGGTTCGGAACTCGACTACCTGTATATACTTATTCCATAATATTATCGAGAATTATTGAAATGTTAAACTACGAAAGTACTTTCATAAATGAACTAATAGATAAAACATCTTCATTTATTCCATTTTCCATTCAAAATTATATAAAAAGCTGGTCTGATCATACGATAGATAATTGTTTATTTCCAGTGAAAATACCTTCTTCTCTTATCTTAACCTATAAATTAAATTATATAAAGACATCATCATATAAAAAGAGGAATCTAACGTCCGTACCGATCTGGATCCTTTCAACGCTTTATGATTTGAGGTAATTTAAGGGTATTTGTAATGAGAAAGTGGCTAAAATTGCCTTTATTTCTGTTGCCATGTTTTATTCTAATAGTTCGATTTATAGTTCCTAATTACTTATACAGTTTTGGAATAGATTTTGAAACCTTTGGACATACAAGCTATGTTACTTCTTCTTCATTAATAAGGGATGGAAAGCTCATCGATTTGCAAACTTATCCTTACTATTACCCATTGTATTATATTCTGTTAGAGATTTTATTTGATGCAACATTTAATATAAGTAATGTTTCATATGTAACATCCTATATTCCTATAATAATAACTCTTTCCAATTTCATACTGATACTTATACATATAACCATATCTATTTTTCTTTTTCTAGTTGGAGTCAAACTAAATTTAATTAAAAATTCTTTTAATTCTTTTCTCTTAACATGGACCTTATTCGTTTCGTCCGATATAAGCTTTAATATATTTGGTTGTCCACAAGGTGTAGCTTTCTTGTTTTTTCTGATCGTATTAGAAAAAACATTTAGTTCAAAGATTGATGTAAATAGAATTATAATCCTAGGTATAATAGAAATTGCGATAACTTTAGTTCACCCTATCTATAATTCAATTGTATTATCTTTATTATTTATTATATCATTCATGTTTCTAACTTTAAATCGTGTTAAAAAAACTTTTTATTTAAACTTATTTATCATTTTTATCATTCTTATTATAGCGAACTCTGCTTGGCTTGCACTTCATGCCACTTCATATGCGTTATTGATTAAAAATACTATTGAGGGATTCTTTTATCCTTCTACGCAGTTTATAGTTGCCTCTCTTCCCTTACCAACAGTTTCCTACTCAGCGTTAGCATATAAAATGGCACGCATAACTAATATTACGATTTTAGCTATTTTATCTTTAATAGGATTTATTAGAACCGTGCAAAGTTACATTAATGGAAAAATTTCCTTAGGACGCATATTTCAGGGTGTGTTTTTGATATTCACAATCAGCATACTTTTAATGTTCTTAGAATTTTTACTAATCCCTTCTCTATCAATTATAATTGTCAAGCCTTATGTATATTTAGGTTTCTCAATGATTTTGAATAGTGAATATACTTATTCAACATCTTTAAAAAATAGAACTCGAAGAAACTTGTTTACTATTACTTTATTAATACTCGCAGTTACAAGTATTATCTATACTTTACTCTATTACAAATCATATCCATTTTATGGAAACATAGATGCACAAAAAAGTTTTTGCTATTCAAGGTTTATAGAACATTTTTCTAATTTTAATTCAGTAAAAGATATATTTGTCTTCCACCAACAAGAAGGAGTTGATCTTGTATCAATATCTTTGTTTAAAAAAAATTTATTTCTTTTTGATCCCAGAAATATATATGGTAATACCCTAGATGCTAACAGCCTAAAAGCTCTTAGTCTTAATGCTAATAGAGTGTTGCTTTATTATAGATCAGAATCCACCTATTTGACTTTCTCTGAATTATTTCCTATCAGTTCTAAGATTTTTGATATGAATCATTATGGCCTGTTAGTAGTTGAGTAATGGGGCTGATCCAAGATAGCCTTGAGCATTAAGCGTAATGATATATTGATGCAAACATGAGTATATTAAAAGAGTTGACAGATGTCATATAAAATATTAGTGTTTACATGGACTGATATGATCTCTCCTTCTTCAAGAATCAGAGGCCTATATATGGGTAAGTATCTGTCACAACTCGGATTTGATGTCAAAGTTTTTTCGCCTAAAGGTACTGAAAGGATCACATATTTTAAGAAATGCTTATACCTCATTGAGGACTTTTTAGGTAAAATTGCTGCTGTGATGTTTTCTGAAAGAAAGACGCTAATTTTTGTACAAAAAGGATTGTCCTTGTTACCGCAACTCTCATTCATCTTTTTTATAGCATCCAAATTTCTATTCAAAAAAAGATTGATTTATGATATAGATGATGGATTGTTCCTCAAACAGCCGTTTGTTATAAATAACCTAATTAGGCTTAGCGATTTAGTTGTGGCTGGAGGGCATGAATTATTTAATTATGTCAAGAAATATAATAAAAATGTTATTCTAATACCTACATCAGTTGATTTAAGAAGGTATACTTTTAATGCTTTTCGTGAGAATGATCATGTTCGACTTGGTTTCATAGGTTCTCTAGGTACGACAAAATATTTGAAGTTGTTACTTAAACCCCTTAAAGAACTAGCAAAAAGTTATGATTTTGAGCTTAGAATCATTTCTTCTCCTAGTTATGCAGGATACAGATCTTTCAATGGATTATTCGAAAATTTCAAGAAGGGAAATGTAAAAGTAAAACTTATACCTTGGAGTTTACAACAAGAGTTTTACCAGTTACAAAATATAGATATTGGATTAGCACCATTATTTAATGGAGAATGGGAAAAATATAAATGTGGGTTTAAATTAATAAATTATATGGCTGCTGGAATACCACCAGTAGCCAGCAAAGTTGGTGAACATTGCTATATAATACAAGATGGAATAAATGGCTTCTTATGTGAGAATGAACAGCAGTGGACCGAGAATCTTAGAAAACTTATTGAAGATAAGAACTTGAGGGAAAAATTAGGTATAGCCGCACGAAAAACGGTTGAGGAAAAATATTCTCTTGAAAGAAATGCAAAAAAAATAGCAAAAATCCTAGCCAAGTATTGTTAAGCCTTAGAAGAGGATTAAATTGGGTTGTCTAACCCTATAATTGCTATTGTGTGGACCTATAACCCTGATGTCAAATTGTTGGCAGAGGTTTTATCTTCTACATTTGGGATCGTCAATGGTATTGTTGTAGTTGACAATGGTTCAGAGAATGTTTTGGGAATTAAAAATACAATTAGAAGACTTTGCCCAAATGCTCTATTTATCGAGTTAGGCTTTAACTCTGGTGTTCATGCTTTAAATATTGGAATGCACTATGCTCTAAAAATGGGTGCTAAATGGATCCTCTTGTTAGATGATGATACCGTACTTATACATGAAGTTGTTCATAAAATGTTAGAAAGTTTTAGGGAACTCTCTGTAAGATCTAAAGACTTATGCGAACGAATTATTGCTATTTCTCTTATGACTGAAGTACCTTATTATTTAAAGAAGTTTGAGGGTTCATTCGTACCATTTTATACTTGTGGTATGTTTTCAGGTACATTTGTTAAAGCGGATGCAATTAGAAGTGGTATTTCAATAAGAGAGAATTTTTTTCTCGATCAAGCAGATTTTGACTTCTTTAACAGACTAAGGGGAAATTATATAACTGTTCAATGGATTAAAGAGGCTATGAAACATAGGCTTGGCAAATCCTACAGGGGTCCACTATCTAATTTGAGGTTGCCATACATAGGAGCAATACGGAAGTACGAAGATCCCTTTAGGTATTACTATATCGTTAGGAATTCGACAATATTATTAATTGAGAGACGTATACCACTACGTCATTATGCACATCAATTAGTTGCATATTTTATACCGTTAGTAATTGTACATGGGCTTAGGAAGGCTATTAATGTGCTGGTTCTGGGGCTTGCGCATGGAATCTTGAGAAAGGAAGGATACTTAGATTTAAATATAATTAGTTCGATACTGAAGAAAGACGTCGCAATAAATTAAAAGAAGTTATTTCTAATCCTTATAAAACGTAACAGTGCATGTAAATGGTTAAGATTATCTGCATTTGTGGACTAGATGGAGCAGGTAAGACTACCTTAATTAATCATATTATGACTTACTATAAATTAAAGGGCTTAAAAATGAAAGTGATAAATCTAAGATGGAGGGCCTTTCTAACTTTAACTCTTCATCTTTATTCAAGAACAAGAAAACGGACAAAATCAATAAGATTGTCCAATGGTATAAAAATAAGTATCGACCTTTGGCATGAGGAACCTGTTTTAACGAAATTAACTCCTGCTTTTCTAACATTCGATTCTATAATCATGTACACTTGGTTAAAGATGCTGAGCTTACTTACATTCAGAGACCTCATTATATGTGATCGCTTCTTTCTTGATACACTCGTTGATCTTAGTTCGAACATAGGCAAAGAAGCTCTTACTTCTGTTTACTTACGCTTTGTAGCTTATATTTTGAAAAAAGTTAATTATTGTATCGTTCTTATTGTACATCCAAGTATTTCTTTAGTCAGAAAAGATGATATAGTGTCCTATGAAGATCTAATAACAAAGTGGAAGATATACCGATACCTAGCAAGACTGTTTAAACTTGAAATCTTAGATACATCAAATTTATCAGTCTTTAATGTTAGAGATTATGTGATAAATGAACTGGCATCGATCCTAAAAAGCAAAGGTGATGGTTTAATACGAAAATATTAATATTCTCGCATCGCAGTCTAAACGATTCTCCATTATTCGGAGAGGATATCTTTATTCTAAACTTATTAAAAGCTTTAAGAAATTTAAACTCAGATGTCAGTTTTGAGATAAAAAGTGGCGAAAGACCCGATCTTGTTATTCTTCATAATGCCAGTTCATTCAAATACGGAATATTCTTCAAAAAGCTTGGGTGCAAAGTTGTTGTTCCCTTATACTTTTCTTGGAATGAGGATTCAGGTCCATTAAGTAATTTTAAGTTTTTAGCTGGAATTGCCCTTAGTCGAATATTTATAGATAAATATCTTGTTACGTCCAAGGCATTACTAAAAAACTTTAATGCAATAGGAGTTAGCAGAAATAAGTTGATACTGATAGAACCTTATTATAATTGTGAATATTGCAGTAATTTTTACAAAGACTTTAATAAAAAATTTAATGACATAAATTCAGAAATAAGGATTACCTATATTGGTGCTATAAGTCCTATTAGAATGCCTATAAACGATATTTTAAAAGAGCTTAATAAATTAAGTTACAAAGGTATAAAAATATTATTTAGGTTATATTCAAATAGAATTATACCGAATAAGGTCGTACTCCAAGATATAAACTTTAAAAGGGAGAATTTAGAAATTTTACTAATTCCTAAAAAACTGTCTAAAGTCGAGAAGCACGAAATTTTACTAGATTCACATATTTTCTTATTCACACCCAAAGGTAGAGTTACAATGGATCCATCTATATCTTTGCTCGAAGCTGTATATCATTTAGCGATACCTATTGTTTCATGCAATTTATCAGGTTCAGAATATCTGCCTTATATAAATGTAGTTAGAAATACAACTCAAATAGCCTCAAGAATAATGTTTATCAGAAGTTTGTTAATGGAAAATAAGTATTCTTTCGATAAATTACTGAATAATTTTTCAAGGTTTTATGATAGAAGCAGATTTTTATCACAGGCTAAGAGATTAAAAGAAATAGCTTAAAAAGTAATAGAAACAATTTGCAAAAGAATACATTTCTATGTTGCGTATCGTAATCTTTTTTCCCGTAGTAGTCACATTATACCTTTAACTTGTAGTTTAATATTGGAGACATTTTTGTCTTCTAAAGTGTCTAATACCAATTTTCGAAATTGCATAACATAACAATTTTTTTATAAACTTACAAATTAAAAAATTGGAACCAAATTATGTCCTTTGTAGTAGCATGTATTTCCCCAAGATATTATCCATATATGGGTGGAGTTGAACGTGTTACGAAAAATATTTATGAGAGACTTATGCTAAAAGGATATTATGATGTTACAATATATTCTACGACATTATCATATCAATTGTTAGGATGGCATAAAATAAAAAAAGTTAAGATTAAAACATATTTCGCTTTTGCTCCATTTAATGCTTACTATCTACCTTCTCCCTTAATGTTTAAAGATTTGTTAAGTGCAAACTATGATATTATCCATATCTATAATATCCATAGTCTTACTGCTATTGTAGGATATCTTGCAAAAAAACGTAGCAAGTTAGTTATTTCACCTTATTATCATGGTAGAGGGCATTCAAGATTTGCTAATACGCTTTGGACACCTTACAGGTCTCTGGTTAAAAAAATACTTTTTAAAGCTGATGTTATAATAGTTAATTCTGATGTGCAGAAAAAATTGCTATTAAGAGATTTTCGTATTCCTGTTAAAAAGTTATATTTAGTTTATGATGGTGTAAATCTAGAAGGTATAAAAGATGCAAATCCTTATGAAATAGATGATAAAATCATTCTTTATGTAGGGCGTCTTGAACGTTATAAGAATGTTCATTTAGGAATATTGGCCTTAAAATATTTACCCTTAAAGTTCAAGTATGTGATAATTGGGCGGGGCCCATATGAAAACAAGCTTAAAGAAATTACAGTAAATAATAACTTACAAGATAGAGTCATTTTCTTAGGACACCAGCCTGATCATGTGGTGTGGCGATGGCTGAAGACAGCGTCTGTGTTTATTCACTTATCTGAAGTGGAATCATTTGGTATGACATGTATAGAAGCATTAGCGGCAGGTTGTCCTGTTGTTGCAAATGATGACGGATTAGGTTTAAGCGAAACTATTTCTCTATATCCAAATCAAATATTCGTTTATAAAGTGAATAGTGAGCCAGTAAATAAACTGGCAGAAAAGATTATATTGGCAAGTGAGATGAAGCCCATTAGTGCAGATGTAAACATTTTTTCGTGGGAAAAAATAGTAGAAAGAATAGATTATGTTTATAGGAAAGTATTACTTTGATAAATAGTATTAGTGTGATTGATCAGGTGTATATTGTTATGAATGAGTCTATATAGGGCTCTGAGCTCCATCTTAAGTATTCCAAACCATACTTCTATCTTGTTCCTTTCTCTGAACGTTTCATACCCCAATGTGGTTTTCGTGCATATAATCTAGGTCTAGTCTTTCGAAGGTATCCTTATGCTAGGAATCCTTGTCTACAGGAAAGGTTGGCTTATTCCCATAATATTCTAGCACCTGCTTCAAGAATATTTCAGCGTCCGGTGATGATTTCGTGAAGCTTGTCCCGAACGCTAAAACCTCCTTCGTGTCCACGTCCCTAGCAGCCCACAGGAACAGGTATATGGGCTCACCCTTGCGCTCTATCTTCAGCTTCGTCTCGTCTACAGCTACACATCTACGACACCTCCTCTCTGGCTTCGGAAACTCGTCTCTAATTTCTGTGAACGCCTTATACACCAGCCCATAGGATACACCTCCAATAGCCTTTGCCACACTCTATAAGATAGGCCCCTGCAAAAAATAACATAGCCGCGAGAATCTTCGTCTACAAAGAAGCCCTTATTCCTCTTAAGATCCCATTCCCTTCGCACAACATCCACGAAAAGCTGAAGATCGAACATAAGGCGACATATGAGCCCCCAAATACAAGCCTAAAAGATAAAAACATTAGACAAGTTGCTCAAATCTTGTCATAACATCATCCTCTTCTTTATCTATATAAAAGAGATCTTCGGAACATCCACTCTGTTTCTTTATTATACTTTGATAAGCTGGTCAATGTTATTTTTTAAGTAATGAAAAACCTATACATTATTAGAGAAATGAAAATTATGGATCTACATTTAATTCATAGAATGTATGATTCGTTATCTGAGGATAGTAAGTGCTTTTTCCATCCTGGCTTTCTTGGATATCAGAACATCAGTTTTCAGTGGCTTTTGTCTCAAGTGTCGTTATTTTTGTCTAGTGCGAAGCTCTTAAGAAAAATATTGTTGTATCTATTTCCATATTCTGTTTTTCTACCCCTAGTTGCAAGCGATCAAAATAGTTTGGTGGGATTTGCTTTCCTTAAAGTAAAAAAGCGTTTACCAAATGGACATTTTTCTGCTGAAGTTGGTGTTGTGGTTGATGAAGCTCATAGAGGAAAGGGTTTAGGGTCTAAGTTAATGGAAAACGTACTAAAACTGGCCCGACAAGAAAACATTCATGAAATATTTCTAACAGTTCTTATCGATAATGTGAAAGCGATAAAACTGTATGAGAAGCATGGATTTAAGAAAGTTGGAAAAGCTGTAGATCGATGGAGAGGAAAGACATTTCAGTCTGTAATTATGAAAAGGGTTTTATATTTCTAAAAGGTGAGGAGATGCAATGAATAAGAGGGTCCTGATTACTGGCATCACAGGTCAAGATGGAGCCTATCTCGCTAAAATGCTTTTGGACAAGGGCTATGAAGTGTATGGCACTTATCGTAGGCTTAGTACTCCAAACTTTTGGCGTCTAGAGTATCTAGGTGTTTTTGGGAAAGTTAATCTTATTCCTTCGGACTTGAGCGACTTTGGCTCAATCCTTGAGGCATTGAAGGTCTCCCAACCTGATGAGGTTTATCATCTTGCTGCTCAAAGTTTTGTTGAGGCGAGCTTTGAAACTCCTGTTGCAACTGGGGATGTTACTGGTTTGGCTACAACAAGGATCTTGGAGGCTATTCGCCAGGTTTGTCCAGATACAAGATTCTATTTTGCCGCAACAAGTGAACTATTTGGTAAAAGCGGCTTATTGAATGGTGGAAAGCCTTTAAGTGAAAAGGACATATTTTATCCCATGAGTCCCTATGCTGCCGCAAAGCTTTATGGCTACTGGATAACAAAAATATACCGTGAGGGATATGGAATATTTGCTGTTAATGGAATACTGTTCAATCATGAATCATCATTGCGTGGATTGGAGTTTGTTACTAGAAAGGTGTCTAACGAGGTTGCGAAGATCTCTTTAGGGTTGAGTAAGGAGCTTAGGCTTGGAAACTTGAATGCAAAGAGAGATTGGGGTTATGCTCCAGAATATGTTGAAAGTATGTGGCTTATGCTCCAGCAGAAGGAGCCTGACGAGTATGTTATTGCTACTGGAGAAGCCCATAGTGTGAGAGAGTTTGTCGAAAAAGCCTTTGAAGTTGTCGGTCTAGATTGGCAAGAATATGTTAAAGTTGATAAAAGGTTTTTTAGGCCTCTAGATATTCCATGCCTTGTGGGGGACTATTCTAAGGCTAAAGGAAAGCTTGGCTGGGTGCCTAGGACAAAGTTTGATAAGCTTGTTGAGCTAATGGTTAGCGAGGATGTTAGCCGCTGGGAGAGGTGGCTTAAGGGGGAAAGGTTTCCATGGGATGCTCCCAGCTATCCCAGCGAAAACAAGATTCTCACAAGAGCTTTAAAAATGTGAGAAAACATGTACAGGTATCCAGTTGCAGAGCCTGAAATTGGTGAGGAAGAGCTTAAGAATATTGTTGAAGCAGTTAAAAGTGGATGGGTTAGCAGTAAGGGCAAGTTTATCGAAGAATTTGAAAACTTATTCGCAAAATATGTTGGCGTAAAATATGGTGTCGCTACATCAAATGGCACAGCAGCTCTTCATCTTGCCCTAATTGCTTTAAACATTGGCGAAAAGGATGAGGTTATAGTCCCAGATTTAACGTTTGCAGCAACCATAAACGCTGTAATATACGTGGGTGCAAAGCCGGTCATAGTGGACATAAACCCAGATTACTGGTGCATCGACCCCGATAAGTTAGAGAAAGCCATTACTCCAAATACTAAAGCGGTAATACCCGTACATTTGTATGGTCACCCCTGTGACATGGACGCTATAATAGAGATCGCTTCAAAATATAACCTCTATGTTATTGAAGATGCTGCAGAAGCTCATGGTGCAGAATATAAGGGTAAGAAGGTTGGCTCCTTCGGCCACATATCATGTTTCAGCTTCTACGGTAATAAGATAATAACCACGGGAGAAGGAGGCATGTGCCTAACAAATGACAAGGAGTTGGCTGAAAAAATCAGAATTCTAAGAGACCATGGCATGAACCCAGAAAAAAGGTATTGGCATGATGTCATAGGCTTCAATTATCGTATGACAAACCTTCAGGCAGCCTTAGGCTTAGCCCAGCTGGGCAAAATAGAAAGGTTGATTGAAAAGAAGAGGGAAATAGCTAAAATCTACGCAGATGAACTGTCTTCAATAAAAGGTATCACACTGCATCCGGAAATGCCTTGGGCCAAAAGCATCTACTGGTTCTATTCCATTCTAATAGACGATAGGAAAGTGAAAACAACAAGAGACGAGCTTGCAGAAAAACTTGAAGAAAATGGTGTTGAAACAAGAAAATTCTTCTACCCACTAAATGAAATGCCAATATACCAAAAATATGCGAACTTTAAATATCCTGTATCTTCAAAAATTTCTAAGCAAGGGCTTAATCTACCATCAAGTGTAAAACTTTCAGGAGAAGACATAAAGTATATTGCTCAAAAGATCAAAGAAACAGTCATCTGATGGAAGATCCAAGAGGTTAAATGAAGTTTGGAAAGAAAGCTAAAGGAAGAAGGCTTCATCCCCGACACCTTATACACTAAGATAGTAAAATGCATGCCTATTCCCTGTGTAGAAGCCATTATAGTCAAAGATGGAGCACTTCTATTTTTAAGAAGGAGAAATAGTCCTGCTAAAGGGCAATGGTGGTTTCCTGGAGGGAGAATTAGAAGGGGAGAATCCATTGAAGAGGCTCTGCTTAGAGAGGTTAAAGAGGAAACTGGACTGACTGTAACAAAATATAGGCTTGTAAACGTTTATTCCAGAATTTTTCCTGAAAGGCATGATATAACAGTAGTCTATTTGTGCGAATGTAATGAGGGAGAGGTTAAGTTAAACGCTGAGCATTCAGAATTCAAATTTCTTAAAGAATTGCCTGAAGACATTCATCCATACCTGCTCGAAGCGATCCAGGATTCAGGCTTAAATCCAAAATGAAGAATATTTCCTTAACAGTGAAACTGGTACTAAACTTCAGTTTCAAGCAAAAATCTAGTAAGGATTCTGAGGACCATTCTATGTATCTGAAAAATAGAAATAACTCTTCCACCGACATAATTCCAAGATACTGTAGCAGAATATCTCTTATGACCGTTGGCGATGAAGAATTGAAGTCAAGTCCTATACCATTTGCCATCCCAGTAAACCTATAGCATGTGTTGTTCGAAAACTTTTAATAGGGCGAGCGTAAGAAAGGAGTCTGTTATAAAAAGTGGATGTTACTGAGGTAGAAATATGAGGGTAGTCGAGAGAGGGCTTAAAATACTCCATGAAGAAGGAATAGAGAAATTTATTAAAAAGCATCATTGTATGTATTTGGAAAGTCTGTTGAAAGCTATTTAGGTTATATTTTTATCCCTTTTATCGTAAGGAAGTTTAGGAGCTCTGTTCGCAATATTGATGACATATATAATGCCTTGGACTTTGTGTTCTCTTTTCAAGCCTTTGGAGTGTCAATAAAGCCTAGCCAGGTTAAGTATGAGATAGCTAAACTTCTGGAGATCGTGGTGGAGCTTAGACCAAAGGTTATTTTGGAAATTGGCACTGCAGGAGGCGGAACACTTTTTCTGTTCACGAGGATTGCAGACCCTGAGGCTAAAATTATTAGCATAGACCTTCCAGGTGGGCCTTTCGGAGGCGGATATCCAAAGTGGAAGATACCTCTTTACTTATCCTTCTCAAAATGTAGCCAAAAGCTTCACCTAATAAGGAGAAGCTCTCATGAGCTTCAAACACTTGAAGAGGTCAAGGGAATTTTAGGCGCTGAAAAGGTAGACTTCTTATTCATAGACGGCGACCATAGCTATGAAGGTGTCAGAAAGGATTTTGAAATGTATTCTCCTCTTGTTGGAAAGTGTGGTATAATAGCTTTCCATGACATTGTTCCAGGGCCTCCTGAAAATGTTGGCGGTGTACCCAGGTTCTGGAATGAAATAAAACATGACTTTAACTGTAGGGAGATAGTGAGCGACTGGAGGCAAGGTGGGTACGGTATTGGTGTACTCTATGTATAGAGCCTTTCTAACTGGCGCAAAAGACTAAAACAGTAAAATCATTTTAATGTCATCTTTCTATAATCTTATGGTTATTGTGCATGTCTTCTGCATGCGTTTGGCCTAAGGTTGGCATTGTAGTTGTCAACTATAATGGTCTCTCGTCCCTCGGCAGCCTACTTTATAAGTGTCTTGAGTCCCTGTTGTCAACTGATTACCCTGATTTCGAAATCATATTTGTAGATAATGCTTCAAGCGATAATAGTATAGAGTATGTGAAGAAATCTTTTAGTGATCGTAGGCTGAAGGTTCTTAAGCTCGATAGGAACCTTA